>ERZ1035014.96-NODE-96-length-45131-cov-16.829688_pt1 | contig 45131 bp, 77 predicted proteins | sample MGYA00520620_ERZ1035014 | MGnify/ENA primary metagenome ERZ1035014 (study PRJEB33766, sample SAMN09781744) | gut metagenome | biome: gut microbiome | host: Homo sapiens | place: Madagascar | study: EMG produced TPA metagenomics assembly of the PRJNA485056 data set...
GGAGCAGCCACAGCCGGTTACAAAGGAGCAGCCACAGCCGGTTACAAAGGAGCAGCCACAGCCGGTAGCTCTGGAGCAGCCACAGCCGGTAGCTCTGGAGCAGCCACAGCCGGTAGCTCTGGAGCAGCCACAGCCGGTGACTATGGAGCAGCCACAAGCAGAGGACAGTCGGCAAGCGGAGAAAATGGTCTGTCAGTAGCCAGAGGAAATGGAGTCAAAGTAAAAGGCGGAATGGGAGCTATCTTGGTAATTGCAGAGGAAAAGCAAGATAGCTATGACATAGAGAACTGGAAAGCCGTGGTTGTAGATGGAGAGAAGATCAAACCGGATACATGGTATAAGATGGTGGACGGAGAATTGGTAGAAGATGGAGGAAAAGAGAATGAATGAGAATATGGCAGTTAGACCGGACGATGAAGCAAAATTATCAGATGTGATTACACATACAGCGGAAATCTTGGATGGAGTTGAAGGCCTTGTAAGTGATCTTGGGAGCAAACTCTATGGATATGACATGGTTCCATCACCTGCAGAAATGGGAAACTGTATGGAACAGGTACTTGTTACCAATCATGATAGATTAGCCGAAATCCGCAACAAACTGGAGGTTATCGACAGGAGGCTGTGATGGAAATGATCGAAACAAGCTTAAAGCGGTGCAAAAGCTGTAAATACGGCTTATACAATGGCACAAACGGCGGTGTAATCTGCGATTACATAAGCATAACAAAGCATAGTCGCAAATGTCCGGTAGAGGAGTGCGATAAGTATGAGGCGAAGAAGGGGAAGAAGAAATGAAAGTCAAGTGGCTGGATAAGTATTGCAATTCCTGTGGGGAGCAGTTGAATAGCTGGGATACAAGGTTATCAAAGGCTCTTGCGTATAAATACCCATGCTGTGAGAAGTGCATAGCAAAAGAATATGACAAGACTCCAGAAGAGCTGCGGGATCAGATGGAGAATTTCTTCGGAATGCGGCCGTGTCAGGGAATATGAGGTGGTAATATGCGAAAGTACAATCTTCTGACGGAGTGGCTCTTGACACAGGGATACACCGCGGAAAATTATCCTGCAGAAATGGTACATATCGCACATGCTTATCATAATGGCGATGATCCACTGGATAATTTCTATGGTGGATTCGAGTATAACAGGTTGTACTGCGATAGGCTCACATACAAGACTGGGTGCGGGATGTATGTGAAAGGTGACAGAGTATTATCAGGGATGTCATATAACAGCGAGGACTGGTGTCATGAGAATGACAATCCGGTTATCCGGTGTCCGTTCGACAAACCAGAATGCGAGGTCAATGATCCAAGACTGTACGGAATAAGCGGCGGCGGAATCTGCATCCAGTGTTGGTGCGTGTGCCATAGGACGGATGAGTTATACGATTATGAGCGCAGTTTTGAGAAAAACGAGAAGAACCGGCAGGAAGAGAAAAAACGGAAATATGAAGAATTTGTCAGGAAGCGTCATGGGAGGGTGTGTGAAAGACATGCCTACTACGATGAGCGGACGAGACAATGGAACATGAAATATGAACCGAGATTGTGCGGACACATGTGTTATTCGCAGGATGGATTTTGTCCGATACTCAATAAGCAGTTGGACAAAAAGAAAGGCAATGTTTACTACGACCTGCAAACGAGTGGTCTGAAACACTTTGCAGGTACCCAGGTGAATATGTTCGAGGGAACGGAGTGGAAGAATATAGAAAAAGGTTTGAAGGTATTTGATCGTCCTGTAAGCCTTGATATCTGCAAAGCGTTTGTGAAGATTCAGAGCGATTCAATTTTGGAACGCTGGAAACTTAATCATCATTCGGACATGTGGTTTGACAGGATCCTGAGAGTGAAAGTTTTGAACATCCGGGCGGAAGACAGGGAGAGCCGGGATCTGCTGCAGGATCTGCAAGATATAAGAGATGGATATGTGATTTCACATGCTTCCGACACTGCAAAACGGAAAAAGGAGCAGAAGAAAGAGAAAAACAGCCTGGCAAAGCAGAAAAAAATTGAGAGGCTTGAAAAGAAACTGATAGAGGTTGGTTATCAGAATTTACCGGAAAAGTCACTTGATCTTGTGCATGCGAATAAGTGGCTAGATCCGGAACGGTTGGATGAGCTGGAACAGATCCGACAGCAGAAAATAAAAAAAGAACAGGAGAAGCCTGTACAACTTAGCCTGTTCGATGTGATGTAGAAAGGAGCCGAGACTTTGGCCAAAGTGAAGCATATGCGGTCTCCTTTTGCAAAATGAAAGATAACATAATCATTGATTGTTTTGCCGGAGGCGGCGGGGCAAGCGTCGGCATTGAGATGGCACTTGGAAGACAGGTTGACATTGCAGTAAACCATGATCCACAGGCTATCAGGATGCACACTGTAAATCATCCAGATACATTGCACCTCACTGAAGATATTTTCAAGGTTGAGCTGCAAAAGTATGTAGGCAATCGACATGTGGCTCTTATGTGGGCGAGTCCTGATTGCACACATTTCAGCAAGGCAAAAGGCAAGAAACCATTGAGAAAGGAAATTCGCATACTCCCTATGGCAATTGTGAAGCATGCCAAAATTCTGAAACCTGATGTAGTCATCATGGAAAATGTGGAGGAGATCAGGCAGTGGGGAAAATTAAACCGGAAGGGTCGCCCAATTGAAAGCGAAAAAGGAAAGCTGTATAAAAACTTTTTGAAAAAGATGTACCTTGCCGGATACTTGCAGATCGAAACCAGAGAGCTTGTGGCAGCAGATTACGGAGCACCTACAACCAGGAAAAGATGGTACGCAATCTTCCGGCGGGATGGAAGAACGATTTCTTGGCCGGAGCCAACGTACAGCAAAACCGGCGAACAGTTTCCAAAATGGAAAGAGTGCGGAGACTACATAGACTGGTCAGACATCGGAACATCTATCTTTGCCCGTAAGAAGCCTTTGGCAGAAGCTACGATGAAGCGGATCGCAAATGGTGTGAAAAATACATCATTGATAATCCACATCCGTATATCGTCCGGAATAAAGAAGCACTTGCTTTTCTAATCCAGTACCACGGCGAAACCAGAGTAGGAGAGTCCAGGGGTCAGCTGCTCACAGACCCGATCAATACGATTGATACCAGCAACCGGTACGGATTGGTCACGGCATTCATTGCAAAATATTATAAGTCTGGAATCGGACAGGGATGTGACGAGCCGCTTCATACGATCACGACATCACCCGGACACTTTGCGTTGGTCAGTGCATTCTTGATTAAGTATTACGGTACCGGGTGCGGGCAGATACTCAATGAGCCACTGGGAACCATTACCACACGTGACCGGTTCGGCCTGGTCAATGTGATTATTGATATTGACGGTGAGAAGTACATCATCAGAGATATTTTCCTGCGAATGCTTAACCCGGAAGAATTGAAACTGATGCAGGGATTCCCGGCAGATTACATCATCGACCGAGATGCATGCGGCAAGCGCTATCCGATCTGTGAGCAAACTGCAAAGATTGGAAACAGTGTATCACCGGTAATGGCAAAAATGTTGGTAGAGGCAAACTGCCCATATCTGCGAGAGGGTGACCGTATGCCGAACATGAGCATAGAAGCAGATCAGACCGGTCAGCTTCGATTTACGTAACTCAAGTTAACTCGATTACGAATTAGATTAACTCGACTGATGAGTTGGAGGATGGGAAATGAATATAGGAAAAGCGTGTGCAATTTTTGAACAGATTCAGAAAGAAAAATATTCAGACCAAGAGAAATTATGGGCGATCAAAGATGTGTTAGATATGCCAACACATAACGGAATTACGAAAGACACGATTCTGAATGCATTTAAATGGTTTTTCAATTATACGATCGAGGAAGTTCAGGAAGAATCAACGAAACCTGAAGTGCAGACCCGGTGGATTCCGGTAGAAGAAAAACTGCCGGATCCAGATGAGCTTATATTACTGTCATTTGAGAATTTTACAGTACCAATGATCGGGCGGTACACAGTGGATGATGATGACTCTGGAACATTCCGTGTTGGCGATACAGATGAAAGTTTTGTTGAAAATGATTTGTATGTGAATGCCTGGATGCCACTTCCAGAGCCGTACAGGGAGGATAAAAGATGAATGATAAATTGAAACTGTGCCCGTTTTGCGATTGCCATGACCGCAGAGTAGGAGTAAGGAAGATGGGAAAAGCAGGGTACAAAGTGATTTGCAGCAAATGTGGAAGTTCTGGACCATATGTCAGAATTGCAGATTTTCCGAACAAAATTGACGCCCAGGAAGAGGCAAAGAGAGCATGGAACAGGAGGGCGAACGATGAGGCTGATTGATGCAGATGTGCTGGTTGAGGGCAGAGTTGAGAATGATCCGGTAGTTATAGCTGTGAAGTGCGCACCGACCGCCTACGACCCGGAGAAAGTTGTATCAGAACTTGATAAGCTGGCGGACAAAGCAAATGACAAAATTCTGGGAGCTGGTGGACTACAGCTATACTACGATGGATATGAGGATGGCATGCGAACGGCGGTTGAAGTTGTGAAAGGCGGTGGAGTAGATGCATTTTGACAGATTCGACTTTTTGGTTGATATACAAGATGTATATATTCTTCCAACAATCAGAATAAGCACACAGTATGAAATGATTGATAAAAATTTCAACATTCAGATTCATTTTGCAGTATTTCATTTTAGATGGAGGTGGGTAGATGGCAATTAAACCTATTTTATTCAATACCGAGATGGTGAGAGCAATTCTGGACGGGAGAAAGAGTTGCACTCGGCGGTTAGTAAAGCCTCAACCAGACGGAAAGCATACATTTCAGCTCGGTTTTGTTACCGACAGTACAGATAAGAAAGAGGTAGGACGCTTTGGATTTGGCATTAATGAATACGGCGGTTCTATTCAATACGCAAAGCCGCAGTATCAGCCGGGAGATATCCTGTATGTCCGGGAAACATGGGAGCGTTTTGAATGTTGGAACTGTGAGGGAGACGAAAGAGGAAATTGCCCAAAAGAACCAAAGAAAAGCGTTTTGGATAAAACTTGTGGTTGCTACATGTATCGGGCAACAGATGAAATAAGTGGAGACGCGAAGTGGCATCCATCAATCCACATGCCGAAAGAAGCGGCGAGAATCTGGCTGAAGGTTACGGATGTAAGAGTGGAGCGGTTGCAGGATATTACAGAGGATGGTGCAGAAGCCGAGGGAATGCCAGACAGCTTGGATTATCCAGTTGATAAGGCATATTGCCCATTGTGCAAAGGAGAAGGAATAATCGGCACTGTAGATGTTCATTCACTTGGACATATGGATGTTGACTGCCCGTACTGTGACAGCTACCGAAAGAGATTTGAAAATTTGTGGAACAGCATTAACCAGAAGAGCCTTGACCGCTACGGCTGGGATGCGAATCCGTGGGTCTGGGTGATAGAATTTGAGTGGTGTGAAAAGCCGGAGGAGAAAAGAAGATGAAAGCAAGACCTAAAGAAGCTACAATCTACACGGTGCAAACCTTTAGCGGTGACGCAGAAGTGTGGATTAGCTGCTTCCCACAGCAGATCTGGGAATACCGGGAAAGAAACGGGAAAGTAACGGTAAGCCGGAAGAATATATCCCTGACAATCCCGAAAGAGGAATTCGAAAAGCATTGGGAGGTGGCGGAAAAATCATGAGTTTTAAGGAATTTGTTAGATGGTGCAATGAAAGAGCGTGTGATGGATGCTGGGGACTGAGTGCAGCTATCACTTGCGTTGGAATTATGCGTGAGGTTAAAGAAAAACCTTTTTGGAAAAAAGAAAAATATTGGAAAGAGAAATTTGAAGGCTATGTATTGAACTCGATTGTTAATCCGATAGAAAAAATGCTGGCAGAAATGGAGGAAAGCCATGAAGGGGAATGAGGTAGAAAATCTGTTGAGAGATATGCAGGAGTATCGTGAATTGACAGACCGACTGAAAGCTATCTACGGCGATCAGATGACTCTAAAAGATATGGTGGATGTAATGGAACGAATAATCCGGGAGCCGGGCAGAAAGGATCCTGTCAATGCCAGAATCCTTACATACGATGAAGCGGCCATGTGGGATGAATACAGGAAAATCGGTACACCAGAAGAACTGAAAGCAGCATCCAAGTATCTGCGACTGGTCAATAAACATGGAACTGTAGGAAAAGCTATTGATGCATGTGCAGAATATGAAGGAATCGGAACGGTGGAAGAATGCCGGGAAGCTATGGAAAAACAGAGAAGGAAGATTGTGAAAAATCAATATGGAACAAACTATGTTTTGAAAGCTGGTTATTGCCCTGTATGTGGCTGCGGAGTTACAGCAAGATGGGATTATTGCCAGTGCTGCGGGCAGAAGTTGAACTGGCAGGTATAACTATGGACGATGATTATGACTATTGCTATGAATGCACCGGGTACGGTGACAACTACTACGAAAATGAGGACGGAGAGCTGATCTGCAGGTGCTTTGAGTGTCCACGGTTCAATGATGGAGGAGACTGGAATTGAAGATTAAAGAGAAAATCAGGAAAGCAATTATAACTTACGCATTAGAGCATTATCCTAATGAGTTTCTTACACAGCCTAAAAATGTACGGCGTGATACAGTTCGGGTAGAGACCATACAGGCAGTGACCGAAATGCCGAATGAAGTGTTCAAAAGTGATGAATACGTTATGTCAGAACATCAAAAAAGAATTGTAATGGCAGAACTTACAGAAGCTCTTAAAAACTACATTACCATAACAGAATACGACGAGTTTAGAAAAGAAGGAAGAAAGAGGATTTTCAAGGCAAGTTTGAAGGTGGTGAGCGAAAAATGGTAGACAATACAAAGGAAGAAAAATACAGAGACTGGGACATCTGCGAGGAATGCGGACTGAACGGAGATGATACTTGGGAGGATGAAAACGGAAATCAGGTATCGAATTGCCCATACTGCCCATATAACGGGAAAGACCCGTGGATGTAAGGAGGGGAAAATGGTAAATGTGTTACTGACGATTATAGTGTTGGAACTGCTGGCTATATTCTCTAAGCTGGATGAGCGAACGGGAGGAAAAAGGCATGAGGACCAGGGAAATGACACTTCGAGATCACGGAATGTGGCCGGAGGACGAGGAGAAGATCTATAAATACTGCCGTAAGTTGAGCCAGGAAGAGGCGCTGGAGCTGTTTCAGTGCTGCATCTCCTCTGCGTACGGAATAGAAATTGCCGTATATGACAGTATGACGACCGGGGCCGGGTACAAGACGCAGATCAACCGTGGGAGATACATCCCGGTCAAAGCGGATGATTTTTATGCGTACCGGCGGAAGACAGCGGAGCAATTCTACCGGTTCTTACGGATGCACGGGAAGATGTGTTGACGGAGAGAAAAGAAAAAGGGGTGATAATGTAATAAGATGAGAAATCTCAATCAGATCATGAGGAAGCTGCAGAGAGCATTGCTCGCAAAGCGGCTCCCGGTGAAGATAGACACACATCAGTTTTACAGTGCGGAACAAAAACGGATGATAACCATGTACACCTTGACCACGCCTACACTGAGGATGGTGAGGGGGGAATGGAAAACCAGGGATTATGAAATCATGCACACGGCATCGCAATTCGATGTGGTGATGACCTTGAAGGATATATGGGATGCACTAGCGGACTGGGAATGATGGCAGGTGGTGATGAATGGCTAAGCTCACGCCAAAGAGGGAAGCATTTGCGAAAAACTTCATAAGAAATGGTGGGAATGCGACCGACGCGGCGAGAAAAGCAGGGTATAAGAAGCCGGAGCAAGAAGGATGCAGGCTGTTAAAAAATGCTGATGTTTTAGCATATATAGCCGAAAAGCAGGCAGGAATTGATAAACAGAACGGCGTGGATAGCATGTCTCTTGCTGAAATTCAGAAGAGAAGAGCTATGATAGCGCGCGGCGAGGTAAAGGATTCTTTTGGATTCACACCGGCATTTGGCGAACAGCTCAAAGCTATGTCTGATCTGGAAAAGGCTCTCACCATCAAAGAACAAAAGGAAGCGCGGCAAAAAGCAGAAGAAGCGGCCAGAATGGCAGAAGAGTATCATCTCGATCTCGATATCATTGCCGATGTGTTCCACCCAATGGTCAGAGACATCCGGCGAGGGATGCACACAGAATATGTTTTACCCGGAGGGCGAGGCAGCACCAAGTCTTCCGGGATTTCGTGCATTATTATCGAGCTACTAAAAAACAATTCAGATATGCATGCGCTTGTATTGCGTAAGGTCGGCAATACCATCAAGGATTCAGTGTATGCACAGATCAAGTGGGCAATATCCAAGATGGGTCTGGACGCAGAGTTCAAATTCAAAACCTCTCCTTTTGAGATAACCTACAAACCAACAGGACAAAAGATCTATTTCCGTGGAGCAGACGACCCACTGAAAATCAAATCTATTAAGCCAGAGTTTGGATATATCGGTATCGTATGGTTTGAGGAGCTTGACCAGTTTGCGGGTCCGGAAGAGATACGAAACATTCAGCAGTCGGCTATCCGAGGCGGCGACAAGGCGTACAGATTTAAGTCGTTCAATCCACCACGAAGCAAGAACAACTGGGCGAATGAGTACACGGAGGAAGCGCAGGAAAAAGATCCGGAAGCACTAGTAACGCATAGCACGTATAAGGATGTCCCCAAGGACTGGCTGGGCGAGCAGTTCATTAATGACGCAGAACACCTAAAAGAGGTTAATCCGGCGGCGTATGACAATGAATACATGGGTGAAGCCAATGGAAATGGCGGCAATGTGTTCGAATTCATTGAGGAGCGGGAAATCACGGATGAAGAGATTGCCAGCTTCGATAGAATCTATCAGGGTGTAGACTGGGGATGGTTCCCGGACCCGTTCGCTTTTGTTCGCGTCTATTATGATGCGGACAGAGAAACCATTTATTTTATAGATGAGTACGGGGAGAACAAAAAGAAAAACAGCGAGACGGCTGCGGAGATCAAACGTCGTGGCTATGATGATTATGTTATCACCTGCGACAGCGCAGAGAAGAAGTCCACAAGCGACTACCGGGACGAGGGACTTCCGGCGAGGGATGCGATCAAGGGACCCGGAAGCGTGGAATACTCAATGAAGTGGCTACAGGGGAAAAAGCTCGTCTTTGATCCCAGGAGAACACCGGAAGCTCGGAAAGAATTCAGAAAATATGAATATGAGCGCGACAAGGATGGCAATATCATCAGCGGATATCCTGACAAAGATAACCATTTCATCGACGCGACCAGATATGCAACGGAGACATTATGGAGAAGAAGAGGTAACAGCGCATAATGGGACTGATAGCAACAATTAAGAGGTGGTTCAATATGATTTTCAAAAAACAGGCGGAAGAAGATTTCGCCGTAAACGTGATTTCTTCCCCAGAGATGGAGAGGATCATTAAGAATTGCTACGGGATATACGGCGGCAAGCCATATTGGGAGAGCACGGAAAAGGGGATCAAAACGATCAATTTCGCGAAGTCCATCTGTTCGGAGACAGCACGCCTAGCCACGCTGGCAATCGGCATTAAGATCGACGGTTCAGCGAGGGCGACATGGCTACAGCAGCGGATTGACGCTGTGTACTTCAAAATTCGCCACTGGGTAGAATATGGATGTGCGTATGGTACGGTGTTTCTGAAGCCGAACGGTGAGAGTATCGACGTATTCACGCCGGAGGATGTGCTTCTTGTAGAATATGATAACCTCGGAATCAAGGGAATCATATTTAAGGACAGCTATACGGAGAAAGACAGATATTACACCCGGCTGGAATATCACAGATTCGTGGATCAGGAATATGATGACCAGAAGGTGCGACCATATATTGTCAGTAACAAGGCATACGTCTCTAAATCCTCTGATTCAATCGGTGATCCGATCTCTCTGGAGAAAACGAAGTGGAGTAATCTTCTGCCGGAGACTCCACCGATTCTGAAAGCCGACGGAAGTCCTCTTGACGGTCCGCTGTTCGGTATGTTCCGGACACCTGCAGCAAACAATGTTGACATCAGCACGCCGATGGGTCTCCCGATCTATGCAGAAGCCATTGAGGAACTGCGGGATCTGGATGTGGCATACAGCCGGAACGCAGGAGAGATCTTCGACAGTGAAAAGATTATTCTGGCAGACGACCGGTTACTGATGCCACCTGGCGAGAAGATCGGAAAAATGACAACGGCGCAGAGACAGCGGACCGTTGAAGAGATGAAGCTCCCACACTATGTCAAGAATGTGTTTGGGAATGACGCGAAAGAGTTTTACGCGGAGATTAACCCGCAGCTTAACACGGATGTTAGGCTTGCGGGCATGAATGCCTTACTGTCTCAGATCGGATACAAGGCAGGATTCAGCAACGGATATTTTGTTTTTAACGAAAAAACCGGTATGGTGACGGCTACGCAGGTAGAAGCAGACGACCGACGGACAATCCAACTGATTAAGGATGTCAGAGATAAGTTGGAAGACTGCCTCAATGGTACGATCTATGCGCTGAACGTATTTGCCGATCTGTATGGTCTGGCTCCGGTTGGTGCGTATGAAGTAACATACGACTTCGGAGACATAACTTACAATAGAGAAGAAGACCGGTTGAGATGGTGGCAGTATGTTGTACAAGGAAAGGTACCAGCGTGGATGTATTTCCAGAAGTTTGAAGGCATGAGCGAGGAAGAAGCAAAAGCAATGGTTGAGGAAGCACAGCCGAAAGAAACGAGACTTTTCGAGGAGGAATAAGCAATGCTGACACCGGAATACCTCCGTGATGTGGCAGCCGGTAGCGAGAAGATAGCCTCCGACCTGCATGACTACATCATACAACAGATCGTAAAACGCATTATTCTGCGAATAGGGCGAGGGAAAGAATACCTGCTCACATCATCGGATAAGTGGCGCATTAAGATTCTGCAGGATGCCGGGTATCTTCTGGAAGACATCACCGAAGAGCTTGCGACGTACACGAAGCGGCAGAAAGCAGAGATTAAGGCAGCAATGGAAGAGGCTGGGGTGAAAGCAATCAGCTATGACGATAAGATTTACGAAGCGGCTGGTCTCTCTCCTCTTCCTCTTTGGGAATCACCGGAACTTGTCCGACTGATGGAGCGCAATATGCTGGCTACCGGGAATGAGTGGAGCAATTACACCCGGACAACAGCGGCGGCGGCTCAAAGTGCATATATCAATGCCTGTGATCTGGCTTACAATAAGGTCATGAGCGGAGCAACTGCATACTCGCAGGCGGTCAGAGAAGCCATAGACAGTATCGTGAGCGAAGGGGTAACAGTAACTTACCCTTCTGGTCATAAGGACACCATAGAGACCGCCACAGCGCGTGCGGTGCGCACCGGAATCGGTCAGGCGGCAGGGGATATTGCTTTGAAACGCATGATTGAGCTGGAATGGGACATCATCCTTGTGTCTGCTCACATCGGAGCCAGAACCGGAGACGGTGGAGAGAATCCAGGTAATCATTTTTGGTGGCAAGGAAAGTACTATTCACGAACCGGAAATGATGATAGATTTCCGGAGTTTTACGGCGCGACCGGATACGGAACCGGCGAGGGCCTTTGCGGGTGGAACTGCCGTCACTCATTCGGAAGCGGAACTGGCAACGATGAGGATAACCCGTACAAGGAAATCCAGACTGAGGACAACGAACGGGTTGAAAAGGCAGAGAAGAAACAACGGGAGCTTGAAAGACGCATCAGAAAGACCAAGCGTGCGGTTATGGGATGGCAGACGGCGGTTGAAAACTGCACGGACGAAGAGACACGATTCAGCCTGCAGCAGGAGCTTGACCGGAAATCCTATTTCCTGCAGAAGCAGAACGCTGCATACAAGGAATTCTGCAGAGAAAATGACCTGCGTCCATTGAATGAACGCCTGCAGATTGCGAAGTGGAGTCGGGAACAGGCGGCAAAGGCTACGGCAGCAGCAAGACGATACAAAGAAGCGAAAGGAATATGATATGGATTTTTCTGAATTTTGCACGGGGTTTCTCCAGATTTGCGCTGGTATAACTGCCGTCGGGGCGGCGTGGGGAGTACTGTATAAATTGTACGCTGGAGCAAAGAAGCCGATGGAAGACATAGGCAAACGGCTTGACTCTATCGAGTCTGATATCAAGGATATCAAAGGAAAACTGAACCGGGATTACAATGAGATCAACCAGAACAGGGACGATATGAACCTGCTTATGCGTAGCATGTTTGACTTGATCGAGAACAGGATCACTGGGAACAACGTCGAGGGTCTAAAAAAAACGAGGGACGACCTTGTAAAGGCATTAACCGACAAATAAGAGGGATCATAGTGAAAATATATGAGTTTACTGCACCGGAGCTGGAGAAGATACGACAGCTCGCGAATTTCACGCCAGAAGAAAGAGATCTGTTTGAACGGCGGGCACAAGGCGCGCCTCTGATACAGTGTGCAGAAAACATGAACATGAGCATAGGGTCCATTAAGCGGCTTAGTGTTCGGGTGAACCGAAAGATTATAAGGATCTGTTAAGGAGGTAGTTATGGGCGGACGTGGTGGGAAAAGCGGATTTTCCTCGAGAGGGGGGGAAGGACACCATTTGAAAGAGCGGCTACTGTAGCAATTATTGAGAATGGGAAACCTAATCCATATGCAGGAACAGAATACGACAGTGAGTCAAATTATTATAAATTTCAGCTGTGGCAAAAAGATGGCATGAACAGAATCTATGTAAAAGATTATAAAAATAGAACTGTTGCATACATAGATGTGAACAAAGGAAATGAAGTTGTCACAGATTATGCAAAAGGACCTGTTGTTGAAACTACAAATTGGTTTTTGAAAAACTATAAAATACCTGATTATCAAAAAAGAAAAAAGAAGTAAACTTTTTAGAGACTTAGTTGATACCACTAAGCCTCTTTTTTTGTGCCATAATCAAGGTACAGAAGCAAAACAGCCTTGAAACGGAGGTATCAATATGAACATGTACCAGCCGATGTATGGCGTGGATGCAATGGCAGCAGAGCAGATGGCATTGCAGCAGCGCATCCAACAGATGGAACAACAGAGACAGCAATTCCAGTATCCGACACAGCAGATGCAGGCACCACCGGCACAAAATGTGAACTGGATTCATGTTGCAGGTATTGACGGTGCCAAGAATCAGATTGTTCAGCCTGGACAGACAACATGGATGATGGACAATAACAGTCCATTTTTCTATGTCAAGTCCGTTGACAACATGGGAAGCGCAACATTAAGGGTATTTCAGTTTCAGGAGATACCACCAGACGCGCTCACTGCCCCACAGACGCAGCAGAAAGATTACAGTGATAAGTATGTTACCCGGGAGGAGTACAATGAGCTTTTGAAACGTCTGGGAGAGAATACACAGGAGAAGGAGGGCAAGGCATGAATCCATTAATGGGACTAATCGGCGGCATGGGTGGGAATAACCCTATGGCAGCTATGGCACAGGCAATGAATATAATCAATCAGATTAAGCAGAATGGAAACCCGCAGGCAGCCATAAATGCAATGGCGCAGCAAAATCCGAACGTGAAAAAAGCTATGGATATGTGCCAGGGGAAAAATCCACAGCAGGTATTTGAACAGATGTGCCGACAAAACGGCATTGATCCGGCGCAGTTCGCCGGAATGATGAAATAACGCTATCTCGCCGGAGTGCACACGGCTTGATAAATATATGATAAGGAGATTACCAACATGACAGAAGGTATGTTATCTGCGGCTGATGTAGCAGCAGTGACCCGCAACAATGACAATAGTAATGACATGTGGGGTGGAAATTGCTGGATCTGGATTATTCTGATCGCATTCATGTTTCTCCCGATGATGGGTATGATGGGCGGATGGAACCGCGGCGGCGTTGAGACTGGCGTTCAGGATAACTTCATCGGTGATGAGTTCGTGAAACGTGACATCTTCAACACCAACCAGAATGTATCCAATACGGCATGCCAGACCCAGAGAGATGTGCTGGAGAACCGGTACGCAAACCAGCTTGGATTGCAGCAGATACAGGCAGCACAGCAGAATTGCTGCTGCGAGACCCAGAAAGAGATCCTGCAGAGTCGGTACGATTCCGCACTAATGGCACAGACCATGCAGGCACAGATGGCGCAGTGCTGCTGTGACATCAAGGAGAGCATCCTTGCCGACGGTCAGGCTACCAGACAGCTGATTCAGGATAATACTATTCAGAATCTGCGCGACAAACTGTCAGATCGCGACAGAGACCTGCAGACTGCTTACTGGCAGATTTCCCAGGTCAACCAGACGAAGAACATCGTGGATGCAGTGAGACCTACACCGATTCCGGCATATCTCACCTGCTCCCCGTACTTCGCTTACAATAGCACAGCCTATGGGAGCGGATGCTGTGGAGGCAATGTGCTGTGAGATATCAGGATCTAACGGCTCTCGATCTGCTGAATCTGTTCGGAGTTTTTCTGCAGGTAATGAATTACCAAAGCGACCTATCGCAAGAAAGCAACGCAGATCTCGCAAAGCATCTGCAGGAGCAGGACAGCCAGTATTTGAGCCGGATTCTGGAAAATCAAGAAAAGATAATGAGCATGTTGGATGAATTGTCCATATCTACCAAAAGGTAGTCTTGCAAAAGAGGGTAGGCATGGCTTGCCCTCTTATTTTTTTGAAGAGGAGAAAAATATATGTTGAATGCTATTGCAAGAGAGGCACAGCAGATCAGTGCTGGCCAGAATGTTATTTTTTCAGCAACCCGTGTGCGTTCCCGTCGGTGCGCATGCTCCAACGGATGGCTGAATCATGTTGAAGGAAGCGGATTGTTTACAATCACGAACCGCGGCAATCAGCCTATGGCGGTAGAACTGCAGTATAACTGTAATGTTACTGCGTCGGCAGCAGGAGAGACGGCTCTGGTCATGGAACTCAATGGAGAATCCATCGGAGGAACCGAGATGGATTATACCGTAGTTACTGCAGGCGTGTTCCAGAATGTTGGTGCATCCACATTGATTCCGATTCCTGCAGGTTCCGACCTGACTGTATCCGTCGGCAATATCTCTGCAGGAACAGTCCTTGTGAAAGACGCTAATCTCATCATTAAGAAGCTTTCATGACGGAGGTGATCTTATGATTACCTTTAAGAGCAAGGAAGATGTACGGACCGTAGAGGAAATCTATGCCGAGATTAATTCCCGTATGATTGCGGCGCTTATGTTCCATAGCCAGATGGCGGATTACTTCGACTTCCTGGGACTGCGTGGATATAAGCGCCTCCATGAATACCAGTATGTGTCGGAAGGAAAAGAGCGGCGTGAATTGAACCGGTATTACATCAATCACCATAACCGGATGATTTCAGACCGGTACGAAGGAACCGTGCAGATGATTCCGGAAGGATGGAAGAATGCAAACCGGATTAGTGTAGGTAAATCCACGAAGCAGAAAGCTGTCGAGGATGGATTCAACGAATACCGCCAGTGGGAGTCTGATACGAAAGCACTATACGAAAAATATGCCGTTGCTCTTCGGAATGGTGGACATATTGCGGACGCATTGCGTGTGGAAATGCTGGTGGATGATGTGGACGGAGAGCTGAAACGGCTGGATCGCATGTTGGTAGACCTCATTTCTGCCGGATATGACATGGTATACATCGTGGAGAGCCAGGACGCGATCCATGACCGGTACGAAAGAAAAACGGCAAAGGTATGGGAGGTATAAATATGCATGAATTACAAAAAGTGCTGGAAAAACAGCTTGATGTAGAAAGAAAAGAAGCCATAAACAAATTGACTTCCAACAACCTGGACACTATTTTTAAGCTCACGACCGCAATTTGCAATATTAAGAAGCTGAAAGGTGCTGAGTATGAGCATCCGGTAGCTCCTACGGCGGAGATCGCAGAGGAGATCATCAGCAAGTATTCCAATGGCCGTTATGACCACAACGTTGATGCACTCTACGATGCTTACATTGCCGCGAAACAGGCGTATAAGCAGACCGGAGATCAGGGGCACCGTGACAAACTCATGGAATCGGTCGGAAGACTGATGGTGGAAATCTATGATCTGTTATCTTCCATGATTGTAGACTCTGATTTTCAGGAAGAAAAGAAAGAGATCATGCACCGGATAAGGATGTTGTCTGAACAGTAACATATTATTGTAACGTGGGTACAGATACAATCTATCACCACATTATAATTATATTGTAACGAAAGTTACACACAGGTGCTTTGTTCTATTCATTTTGTCCTCCTTTCTTAGGTAGCACGCGTCCTTAATAGAAACCGGTGTACATCCTCCAAAAGGTGCACCGGGAGGTTGAAAAGCGGATGCAATTTCCGGCGTGTGCATTATCCGGTCGAAGCCCGAACCGGAACGCTTGGCAAGCGTTATAACCCACGGTCTGCATGCGCCGTTATTCCTACGGGATAGCATGCATAGCGAATGCCTTGCGCCAAGGCTGGCAGCTGGAAAGACAGCATCCCCAACGCAATCCAGCATAGACGACGATACCTGCCGGATTGCAATTACTGGAATATAGTTCAGTGGTAGAACAACGGTCTTATACACCGCGTGTCCCGGGTTCGATTCCTGGTATTCCGACTACCCCGCCAGTGGTTTATCTGGCTGAATCCATTACCGCCGACGGGCGGTTAATAATCACGTTTAGGAGGATTATGTATGCAGAATTATGAACAGATCTTACAGGAGATCGGAATTGAGATCCCGGAGGACAAAAAGACTGATCTGAAACAGAAGATGGACGAAAATTATCGTACCAAATCAGATTACGACAAAGTAGTTCAAAAACGGGACGAGTACAAAGCATCTCTTGATGGCGTGCAGGCCAAGTTGGACGGGTTCAAAGACATTGATGTGGATGCTCTGAAAGGCCAGATTGCTACTCTGACTACAGAGCTTGCCAACGAAAAGACGGCAAGGGCGGCAGATGCCAGAAAAGTCGAGGTAGAAAAAACCGTCAATGAATTTCTCTCTTCTACGGATGAGAACGGTGAAAAGCTGTACGAATTTCTGAATGACATCACAGAGAACCACTACCGGGATGCACTCACATCAGAACTGGACAAAGATTCTGCAAAAGGAAAGTCCATTGGTGACATTTTCAAGGGAATGATTACCGATAAGGACGGAAACCAGAAAACCGGAATCTTCATTGACAAGGAACAGGCGGCAGCTACAAAGAAAGCAGCAAAGTTTACGGTTCCGCCGACGAAGAAGCCGAAGCCTGACGGACAGAAATATACCATGTCCGAGATTATGAAGATGAAGAACGAGAACCCGGATCTGGACATTAAAGCGTATATGTAACATGAAATAACCGGCAAAACATTTGGAGTTTTGCCGCTGACCCACACCCCTTTTAAAAGTTATGGGTAGAAAGGATTTTTTATGCCATTATTTGACCAGAAAAATTTTAACGGTGAGGTATTTGGCGCGTATGTCGACACCGTACCGAACCTTAAAAGAAATGAACTTCTGAAATCCGGTGCGCTTGTAGAAAAAGCACAGTACGCGACCATGCTTCCGGATCAGACAGGTGGCAATTACATCACTGTCCCGATCAAAGCAAGAATTGGTGGAACAGCTAACAACTACGATGGTAATACAAACATTACCGCAGATTCCCGTGAGACCTTCACACATGGAAGAATCGTTGCAGGTCGTTCCCACGGCTGGACGGAAAAAGATTTCTCCTCTGACATTACCGGAGAGGATTTCATGCCTGCGGCACAGGAAGTAGCAGAGTACTGGGATGACGTAGACCAGGCTACTCTTCTGTCTGTTCTGAAAGGCATCTTCTCCATGACCGGCACGGAGAATCTGAAATTCGTAAACGATCATACCTACGATATGTCTATGTCCGCAACCGAGACTGGATTCAAGGAAACCACTCTCAACAATGCAGTACAGCAGGCACTTGGAGATAACAAGGCAAAATTCAGCCTTGCTATCATGCATTCCAAGATCGCAACTGATCTGGAAAACCTGAAACTTCTGTCCTACATGAAGTACAACGACGGTGACGGAATCGAAAGGGACCTGACTCTCGCTACGTTGAACGGTAGAACGGTTCTGGTTGACGACGATATGCCGACTACAACCGTTGCAGCTAAGTATGTGAGAGCACTCTCTACCGATCCTGGTGCGCTGAAAGTTACTACTGCAGGCTCTGGTTCTGGTGAAGTTGCAAAAGCTACTGTTGCTGCTGATATCTCCGACATCGCAGAGAACGAGTATGTTGTGCTTCTTCCGGCTGGAACTGCTTATACGACTTACGTTCTGGGCGCTGGCTCTATTGAGTACACCAACTGCGGCGCGAAAGTGCCTTATGAGATGGATAGAGACCCGGCAAAGAACGGCGGCGAGGATACCCTCTACTCTCGTCAGAGGAAGATCTTCTCTCCGTACGGTATTTCTTTCAAGTCCGGTTCTATCATCTCTCCGACTGATGCGCAGCTGGCAACCGGAAGCAACTGGGAGCTTGCGAACAACAACGCTTCTGGAACGAAGAAATACTTCCCGATCAAGGCTATCCCGATCGCGAGAATCATCACCCGATAGGAGAAAAACGGCATGGCATATGCAGATTATGGATTCTATACAACTTCATACATGGGCAATGTCGTGCCGGAATCTGATTTTCCACGAGTGGAGAGCAAAGCCAGTGACTTCGTGGATATTCTGACTCATGATCGTCTGGTGGACGGACTGCCTGCCGATGAGCGTGCTCAAACGCGCATCAAAAAGGCGGTCTGCTCACTGGCGGATACATTGTACCAGATTGAGCTTGCTGAGAAGCAGGCTCTTTCCGTAGCAGAATCCGGTCTTACGTCTTCGTCTGGCGGAGCAGGAAAGACCACAGGAGTTGTGACCTCTGTATCTTCCGGAAGTGAGTCTATCTCATATGCCACTCCACAGCAGATCGGTGCAGGTGCAAAGGAAATGAGTGCTTTGTATGCGGCGGCTGGAGAGCCACAGAGAACAAATGACATTCTGCTCAAAATTGCACTTCCTATGCTTATGGGTGTGCGGACTGATGAAGGGATTCCGATATTATATGCAGGACTGTAAAATTAACATTTTAGGTTCCGAATGGAAAGTAAAGTTCGGAAGTGATGAACAGTATCCAAACTTAAAAAATATGGATGGTTATTGTGACCAAAGCACACGTGAGGTTATTGTTGACGACATGGAGAAGTACCGGGAGCAGCTTGGCTCAAAAGCGGATCTTCCAAGCTATCGGAAGCAGGTTGCCAGGCATGAAATTATTCATGCATTTCTGTTTGAGTCGGGACTCGATGTAAGTTCGGCCAAAGCTGAAAGCTGGGCCACGAATGAAGAGATGGTAGACTGGATTGCTATTCAGATGCCGAAACTCATTGCTGCTATGGAGAAAGCTGGTGCTCTATGAAAATTCTGAAACGATTATTTTGCAATCATAAAAAGCAGGTGCACGTCGGCACGTATCTGTCCGATGAACCGGACGGATCACGACGGACGCGCCATATTTGGCAGTGCAAAAACTGCGGAAAAATGATTTGGAGGTAGAAAGATGGATTTAAGCTCACTGGGAAATTGCGTCCCCATTATTATGATCTGCTATGGTGTAGGTTTTGCGTGCAAGACTTTCCCTAAAATTCCGGATGAACGCATTCCGGTTATCATGCTGTTGGTTGGTGGTATTCTCGGTGCAATTGGCATGAGAATTATCCCTAGCTTTCCGGCAACGGATTATATCACAGCAGTTGCGGTCGGTATGTTTAATGGCCTGACAGCTACTGGAATCAATCAGCTGTATAAGCAGAGTAAGAAAGCGTAAGCAGTTATGGGCGGTCGTGGATCGTCCAGCGGTATGAGTGACAAAGGAAGACCGTATGGAAGTCAGTACCATTCATTATATGAATACGAAAATGTAAAGTTTGTTTCCAACATAGGAAAAAATTATGAGCCACTTATGGAAACTCGGACGGAAGGAAGAGTGTACGTACAGGTCGGCGGAAACAACATTGTCAGAATTGTATTCATGGATGGACAGAACAAAAGAAATAAAGTCATTGAGCAGGACAAGAGGTCAAAAGAATGGCATGTTCATCATGGATATTTTCATACAGAAAATTCCGAAAAGGAACATGAACCTCTATCTGCTCAGGACAGACAGTATCTTGAAAAGATCAAAAGGATATGGCATAATCGTAGTAAGCAAACATAGTTTAAGTCGGGGAAAACACTCATAAAATGAGAATTCCGCGTTCAAATCGTCGGTGTTTGTGCGAGAGATGCTATATCAGAAATGATGTGGCGTCTCTTTTTTTATGAAAAATTATGGCAGATAAAACAAACAGTATTGCATACGAAAATCTGAACCGGCGCATGTTCGACGGCATTGGACAATACGGCATTCCGCAGATAGAACCGGAGATATTCGAAGGGGACTGCGAATTTGTCGGTTTCAATTATGCCAGAGGCAACTGCTCAAACACCGATCAGAAAGCTGTTCACTTCTTTCTGGACGATTACCAGTTCTATTCGCTGTGGAGAACCCCGGATAGATACGTGGATAAGTTGAGCAAATTCCGGTACGTTCTGACACCGGATTTCAGCACTTACACTGATTTCCCGAAAGCTATCCAGATATACAATCACTACCGCAAACACTGGGTCGGCGCATATCTGCAAGAGTATGGCTGCCGGGTGATCCCGACAATCTCATGGAGCACGCCGGATTCCTACGAATGGTGCTTTGATGGTGAGCCAGAGGGCGGAACGGTGGCGGTATCGTCCGTTGGATGTATGAACGGCAAGGCGAAAAAGGAACTGTTCTTGTCTGGTTACAATGCAATGATTGAACGGTTGCACCCGGAAAACATCATCTTTTATGGGACGGTACCAGAAGAGTGCAAAGGTAACATTGTAAGAATCAAGCAATTTACCGACAAATTTAAGGAGGTACATCTTGATGGGTGGTAGAGGTGGAAAAAGCTCATTGAATACTGGGTTGAGGCATACAGGACTTGACGTTACGGCAAATGGAAAAACCACTAGATACTATTTTTCTTCAAAAGAAGGAAAAAATTTCTACCAAATTGGTATCGGTGGAATACCTAAGCCAACTCCACAAAATATGACAGCTCAAGATTTTCGTGAAAGAGCAAAGAAGAATGGAGCAACTGTAAAAACATTAACAGCTGCTGAGAAGAATTCAGATCTGGAAAAATATGAAAAAGGCAGGAAAGCAACTGACAAGGCACTAAATGATGCTTATGTACGTGATAAAACGTTCGTCAAAGGCAGCAGAATGCGAAGAATCGGAAATAGAGTGCAGAGGAGGAAATAGTGTACAGTGATTTTGTAACGATTTTCAATTCATATGAATCTCCGACTACCGGCGAAATTTTCTGGTATCCGCACATGCTCCAGACATGTGATCTTATAACGGACAGCGGAGCAATACGAAAAAAGTATGGTCAAGAAAGTATTGACAGTGCCATGCTCCATGTCAGGTATTATGAAGGAGAAGAAGAAAAAGTGTGCTTTCTCTCGGTGGCAGGTGATCTGCTTCCGTACAGGACACCGAAGGAATGGAAGAAGCAGACGAACGATCTTCTTCCGAATACAGTCACTTTTTCGGAAAACGACTTCTTTATCCGTGGAATCTGGACAGGTGGAAATGCCATTGTGTCAGATGATGATTACCGCGGCGGATTCTATCAGCATGTAAACAATCTCAATGACAATGTGTTTAAGGTTTCAAGTGTAGGAGGACCGTATACTGTGATCCCACATTTTGAAATTCTTGGAAAGTAGGTAGCACATGGACAGAATGCAGCATTTTCCTTCATTTTCAATCGTATATGGAGACATTGATATAAAGCTCGATCTGTCCAGATTTGAGGAGCAGTACAAGAAAGCACAGTATGAGCTTGACGGTAATGTTATGAACAGCATGGTTCCGTTTATGCCGCATTACAACGGCACGTTCATCCAGAACACCCGGGCGCACAGTGCTGCGATCCAGGGAAGCGGAAGAGTATATGCCGCATACGGCCAGCAGGGAAGATACTTGTATATGGGAAAGACAATGGTTGACGAAGAAACCGGAAGCGCATGGGCGAAACAAGGTAATAAGAAAGTTCTTGTCAGCCAGTATGGCGGTAAGACCAATGCAAAGGAAAACCTGTCATACACTCATACGCACAATCCGGCGGCGCAGGCTCACTGGTTCGATGCTGCGAAAAAGGCTGACGGAAAGAGCTGGATTAGGCAGGTAAAAGCAACGGCGGGAGGTGGTAAACGTGGCGGATAATCTGAAACCGATAGGCGTAGACGCTGATGGGTACGACATTTTGACAACAGCCATGAAAGCGTTGCTGAATCAGTATCCCGGATTGCAGGAAAATGAGATTATCCGATTTGAGCAGTTGGAGGACGATAGTGGTATTGCTTTCTCCAATGACAACGGTGCACTGGTCTACTCCGAAAAGGAAGATGTGTGCGGAGTCATGCATCAGATCTGCCAGTATCCTTTTTTCGTCATATACCGGACAGCATCATTGCGAGAGAAACAGAAGATCAACGTACAGGCATTCCTTGACAGTCTCGGCAAATGGATCTGCCGGGAGCCTGTGACTATTGATGGAGTGGACACCCGCCTAACGACATTTCCGGAGCTTTCCGGTGGGCGAATCATTAAGCGTATAACCCGTGAAAATTCTTACGGCACAGTGCCGCAGGAGAACGGTGTGCAGGACTGGCTTCTTCCGTTGACGGTCCGATACGAATATAACTATGAAACGATATAACCGACAGCAGAACAGATGCTGCCGCTGACCCAGAAATCCCTTTAAAAATTATGGGTAGAAAGGACTTTTTTATGGCCGTAACAGGAAAAATTGACCGTAAATACATGGCACATTTTCTCGATGCAGGTTCTCTGTGTGGTGGTCTTACACCGAAGTATGAGCGTCTCGGAAAAGATCTTGAAGAGTACAACATTGAACTGAATCCGGACACAGAGACTTCTAAGAATATCCTTGGTGAGACGACCTTCAAGCACAATGGTTATGAAGCTTCTTCCGAAGCTGATCCGTTTTATGCGGAAACAGACTCCGACCTCTTCAAAGCGCTTCAGAAGATTGTGGATGAGCGTCTGAAAGACGACAATCTCAAAACCAAAGCGGTGGAAGTGCACCTCTGGACAGAAGAGGCTAGCGGAGCTTACGAAGCATACCAGCAGGAATGCTACGTTGTTCCGACCTCCTACGGCGGCGATACTTCCGGTTATCAGATCCCGTTCACTGTCAACTATGTTGGCGAGCGTGTGAAAGGAACCTTTAACCCGACAACCAAAGCATTCACTGCAGCAGAATAAGTGGAGTAAGGAGAACAACTCATGGAAGAAATGAAACTCACAGTCGACACAGGTGCGGTGAATATCGCAGTACAGGAACCAGACGGCAGTGTGATCGGATCGTTTAAATTCATTCCGACCGATATGGACATCATCAGACGTTATGGAAAGGTAGTTGATTATTTCAATGGCGTTACATTCCCGGAGAATCCTTCCGAGGAAGAGTACCTCAAGCTCGATGATGAGATCAGAGGGCAGCTGGACTATCTGCTCAATGGCAGCGTGTCAGAGGGTGTGTTCGCAAAATGCGCTCCGCTGACCATGATTTCTAATGGTGATTTTTTCTTCGAGGCAATCATTGATGGAATCGGCAAGCTGATCGAGAAGACCATGAAGACCCGTATCGACAAGAAAATGAAACGTGTGAAAGCAGCAACCTCCAAATACCACAGATGATCGCGTGGGAATTACCCGAATCATTGTGTGTAGGTGGCCAAGAATGGAAGATCCGGACTGACTTCCGAGCCATTCTTGACATTATCCGCTACTTTGCAGACCCAGAATATGAGGCAGACGAGTCGTGGCTTATCTGCCTCACAATTCTATATATAGATTTTGACGATATGCCGCCGGAGATGTACCAGGAAGCCTGTGAAAAAGCTATTGAGTTCATCGACATGGGAATCAAAGACGACGGCAAGAAAAAGCCGCACACAATGGATTGGGAGCAGGATGCACCCATTATCCTCCCGGCTGTGAATCGTGTTCTGGGGCAAGAGGTAAGAGCGGTTGAGCACCTGCACTGGTGGACGTTCCTCGGAGCTTATATGGAGATCGGAGACAGTCTTTTTTCGCAGACCCTAAGTATCCGGAAAAAGAAGATGGAGGGAAAGCATCTGGAGAAATGGGAACGTGAATGGTACAGGCAGAACAAAGATCTTGTTGACTTGAAAAAGCGTTACACAGCAGAGGAAAAAGCCGAAATGGATCGGCTTAATAAGATCCTCGGATAGGCGGTGAGAAAATGGCTGGCCAGTATGACGGCACAATCTTGATTAATACGTCAATAGATACAGATGGTTTTAAAGCTGGCGGCAAAGAAGTAGAAGCAGCCATGAGAAAGGCCGCACAGTCTGTAAAAAATATTGGAGATACTGCAAAGGTCTCGTTACAGAAGAGCGTAGAAGCATTTGCAAATCAGAATCAGCAGGTAGCAACACAAAAACAGAAGGTTGAAGATCTACGCAAAGAGCTTGAACGTCTTGGAAATACAAAGGTCAAAACAGACGATTATGCAGCAATTCTGAAAGAAGCAAGCGCTTTACAAGACAAGCTTGAAAAGGTAAAAAAAGCGCAGGAAGATTTTTTAAATGCCGGAGGAAAATTTAGTTCTTCTGCATATAAGAGAAGATCGAACCAGATTCTGGAGCTTACGCAGGATCTTCGTAAAGCAAAAGAAATGGAAGCTTCTATGCGTCATGAGGGAACGGCATACCAGCCTGCAGATACATCGGAGGTAGAAAGCAAATATATAGCCGAATCAGAGAAATTACAGCAGATGAACACAAGGCTCGGCCTCTCCTATGATGCACTGAAAGCAAAGATTGCTTCTCTGAATAAAAGTACCAGTGAATCGACTGGCATAAAAGGCCGTCTTACATCTGCTATAGGTGCTCTTGGCGCAAAAATCAAGGGAATTCTGCCCGGAATGAATCAGATGAATAAATCTGCAAAGAAAAGTGGACTTTCCTTGAAAAAACTTCTTATGTATGGGTTTGGATTTCGAAGCCTGTTTGCGCTGTTCAACCGTCTTCGGTCAGCAGTGGTAAGCGGATTTCAGAATTTGTCCCAGTATTCCGGGCAGACAAACGCAGACATATCTATGCTGATGTCTTCATTGACACAGCTGAAAAATAGTCTTGCGACGGCGTTTGCACCGATTTTAAGCGTTGTAGCTCCGATTCTTTCAAAGTTTATCGGCATGTTATCTACAGCGGCCAGCTACGTGAGCCAGTTTTTGTCTGCTTTGACCGGAAAAAGCACATACGTTAAAGCGGTTAAGGTTCAGCAGGATTATGCTGCTGGGTTAAAAAAGACTGGTGATAATGCAAAAGACGCAAAAAAAGAGTTACAGGGATACCTCTCGCCCATTGATGAAATCAACAAAAAAGAGAAGGAAAACGCAGATGCTTCGTCTGGATCTGGAGCCGGAGGCGGTTTAGATCCAAGCAAAATGTTTGAGACCAAGCCGATTGAGTCCAATGTCATGAGCCTTGCTGAAAAGGTAAAAAAAGCCTTTGCGGAAATGTTTGCTCCTCTGGCGGATGCATGGCAGATTTATGGACCGTCAATTAAGAAAAGTCTCGGAAAGATTAAGCAGGATTTTGTTGATTTTTTCGTTGAGATCGGAACAGCTACGGTCGACTGGGCAAAGAACCTTGACTGGAAGCCTCTGCTTGCCTCCGTAGACAATCTTTTGCAAAAACTCGAACCATTGGTAGACCTGATTCTTGACGACCTTGCATGGGCGTATGAGAACGTTCTGTTACCACTTGGAAAATGGGTCATTGAAGATGCAGGCCCAGCGGCTATAGATGTGTTCTCGTCTGCATTAGATTTCCTTACGTCTGTTCTTGAAGCGCTGGAACCGCTTGCGTTATGGCTATGGGAGAATTTCTTATCTCCTATTGCAGAATGGACAGGTGGCGTGATTGTGACGGTTTTGGAAGGAATTGCAATAGCACTTACAAAACTTAGTGATTGGATAGACGAGCATCAAACGGCTGTTGAAAATTTCACACTCGTTGTTTTGGCGTTTATGGCAGCATGGGGAATTGTTAATCTCGCAGTGAAAATTGCTGGAATTGTGACTTCTCTGGTTACGTTTGTGGCCACCGGAGGCCTGGCAACAGCGGTAGCAACCGGTCTTGGTGCAGCTATTGCGTTCCTTACAAGTCCGATCACAATTGCTATTGCAGCTATTACTGCTCTGATCGTAGCAGGTGTGCTTCTGTACAAAAACTGGGACACTGTATCAGAAAAAGCGCAGGTAGCATGGACTTTTGTGCAGTCATGTTTCCAAAAATTTGATAATTTTCTGCAACGCGTTTTCGTGACTGATTGGGTCAAATATTTTGGCGTGTTCGGTTATGTGATACAAGGATTCGCTGTTTCTGTTCAATCTATGTGGGATGGAATAAAGCTTATTTTCAACGGTTTCATTACTTTTTTGAGTGGAATTTTTTCTGGAAATTGGCGAAAAGCTCTTACCGGATTAGTTCAGATTTTTAGCGGAGTTTTTCAGACGATCGAAGGATTTGCAAAAATTCCGATCAATGGCGTTATCGGACTGATTAACGGAATGATTTCTGCGATTACTTCTGGACTGAACTGGGTCGTAAAAAAAGTCAATGCACTTTCATTCGACGTCCCGGACTGGGTACCCGAAATCGGAGGAAAGCACTTTGGCTTTGACTTTTTAACCTTCACTGCACCGAAGATTCCATATTTGGCAACCGGCGCAGTAATCCCGGCGAATGCCCCGTTTACGGCAATCCTCGGAGACCAGAAACACGGCAACAACATTGAAGCACCGGAGGCTCTGATACGAAAGATTGTCCGGGAAGAGAGCGGCAGCAGAGGTGGAACGTATCACTTTACCGGACAGATTAACCGGCGTGTGCTGTTTGACGAGTTCATCACCGAGGCGAAGCTCCGGCAGGATCAGACCGGCGTAAACCCGCTGACATCGTTTTAAGGAGGCTGTATGCAGGATCGGATAAAAATTGAAGATGTTGTAATCTTGCAGCCGGATGACGACGGGTACCAGGCGGAGCTTGCAACGACTTCCACAGAAGATTCAGACCGTGACATGGGGCTGGAAATGCACAACACGCCGATAGGTACGGTTTTTGGGTATAACCTCAAATGGACATCCCCATCGGCGAAGGAAGTATCAAAAATCCTCAAACTGGTGTTGAATAAGAGCCAGTTCAAAATGCACTACTACGATATTGTAGAGGCGGCGTGGATGGATGGATATTTCTACGCATCCAATTTCAGTTCCCCATCAAGGTCACTGGAAGAGGATGCAGAGGTGTGGGATTCTCTGTCATTCAATGTTAGAAGTATAGGAGCAAAGAAATGAGAGAAGGTAGCAGCGAGCTTCTCAAAGCTTACGAAACAAGTGCAAAATTCTATCAGACAGCGCATTTTGTTCTGGCGAATGGCCAGACTCTGGATCTTGGAAAGGGTGACTTCTACCTTTCCGGGAACGGATTAAGTGACTCGGCAGGCAGTAGCACATTTCCTCTGGGTGTAGCTCTTGAAAAACAGATCACTCTTTCCATCGTAAACGACAAAGACCAGTATTCTACGTACGATTTTATCGGAGCGAGGATCACGGTCTACTGCAAATACGATCTTCCTGAGAGAGTGGAGTCATTCCTCTTTGGAACGTTTACCGTGCGGGACCCGGAGACCTACGGAACGGTTATAACCATCACGGCGGTTGATGATATGTACAAGGGTGACGAGGATTACAGTACTAAGATGTCTTACCCCATGACTGCAGGTGAAGCTCTGCGAGACAGTTGCAGCACCTGCAATATTACTCTGATAGATACAGTTTTTGCTAACTCTGATTACATCATCAAGGAAGCTCCTACCGGACTGACGCACCGCTCCTTCTGGGGACTGTGCGCGATGCTGGCGGGCGGAAATGCCCGGGTTGATGAGTATAACCGTCTGCGTATTATTACCTATGATTTCTCAACGTTTGAGACTGACCAGGGATTATACGGAGGAGTGTTCGACGAAAGTACACCATATGCAACCGGAGACAAGGCGGACGGTGGAACGTTCAAGCCGTGGACGACTGGATATACATATGACGGCGGTAACTTCCACAATTGGAGTGGTATTCATCAACTGTTCAAGGTGAAAAATTTGAAAGTTTCCACCGACGATGTGGTTATCACCGGGATTCAGAGTGAGGTTGATGAGACAACTTACACCAGCGGACAGGAAGGGTACATGCTGAAGCTGGATAACCAGTTAATCACAGGGAATGAGCAGGACGCAGTGAACCGTATCGGGCGGATTCTAATCGGCTTAAAATTCCGACCGTTTGAAATGGACCATGTAGCATATCCGTTTGCGGAATTTGGGGACCTGTGCTATGTGACGGACCGAAAAAACAATGTATATCAGTCTGTAATCACGGATGTGGATTTTCAGTTCTATGGGTATACGACGATCAAATGTACGGCGGAAAGTCCGATTCGGAACAGCTCCAATTACTATTCCGAAATAACCAAAGCAGTTATTAAGGCCAGAAGAGAAACAAAGGTACAGCTTGACGAATACGACAAGGCCGTGCAGATGCTCACCAGCCTTATCACGCAGAGTTTTGGCGTATACAAAACAGAGGAAGTGTTGGAGGATGGCTCCACGATCTTCTACTTGCATAATAAACCTACACTGGCAGCATCCCGCACAATTTGGAAGATGACAGCCAATGCTTTTGCGGTCAGTACGGACGGCGGAAAGACCTGGAACGCCGGAATGGATTCTTCCGGTAACGCCGTTTTAAATGTATTGTCTGCTATTGGTATCAATTTTGACTGGGCTAGAGGCGGAACGCTGACTCTGGGAGGCAAGAACAATACGAACGGATTGCTGAAATTGTTGAATGCTTCTGGAGCAGAAGTTGGCCGGATGGATAACAACGGAATTAATATTTTAAAAGGCCTCATCAAGATTGGTCTGTTTTCTGTTGGCACAGACGGAAAAGTAGTGGCCAATGATCTTACAAGCAATTCGGCCAATATAACCGGAGGTAAGATTGGCGGCTGGAAAATCGAACAGAATGATCTATCGAACGAATCCGGGGATTGCATGGTTGTTGTTGCCAATGGGTCTAACGACAACAAAGATTTTCTTGTGGTCAGAGTTAAAAAAAATGGATCCTATGCGTACCCATTCTGGGTGCGTGCAAATGGGCAGGTAGGTATCAATCTGATAGATCAATCTACAGATACACCAGCAATCACCATCGGAAATACTGATGGCGGATATATGCAGATGGGAGCAGATGGATTTGAGGTTAATTTCGGATCGCATTATGCAAAACTCTATTACAACGCCAACGGCTGGGCGCGGTTGACTCTTGGTAACAACGGAGTAGAAAAAGCACGAATCGACTCCGACGGAATGATACAGACGAGATACGGCATAAAAGGGTCGTCTACGCCCAATGTGCATATCAACAGTCAAGGCGTTATTCTTGAATGTAAAAGCTCTAGCCGTCGATATAAGAGAAATGAATCAGAAGATCTCACAGACATGGACCCAGAAAGACTGTATCAGATTCCTGTAAAAACGTACTACTACAAAGATGGCTACATTTCGGCAGAAGACCCGCGATGCGGTGAAAAATTTCTCGGATTTGTGGTAGAAGATTTTGAAAACGTATATCCTTGGGCAATTGACTACGATGATCAGGGACGACCGGAAATGTGGAACAGCAACATTCTGATACCTGCAATGATGAAACTGATACAGAATCAGCATGAATATATAGAAAATTTGAAAAAAGATATCGCGGAAATCAAGGAAATGCTGAAAGGAGTGATAGGGTAATGGCAATTCAGAACAGGCGTGGAAACTATGAAGACTTTCTTCCAGAGAAAATGCTTCCGGCAGAATGGGCCATTGTTCTTTCTGGTGATCCTGTCGTCACTGATGGAAAATCTGCTTTTATCTGCTTTTCTCCTGGTGACGTAAAGAGGATTGCAACACATAACGACATGGTAGCTCTATTCAACTCCATCAATGCAGATCTGATTGAAAAATTAACTGGTGATGTCACTGACGCTGCCAATGCTGCGAATATTGCTACATCTGGAGCTAATACAGCAGCCGGAAATGCACGAACGCAGGCTACTGCAGCAGAAACAGCAGCAAACGAGGCAAGTAACATAGCTGACATAATTCGGGGAAAGCTTGATGCTGGCGAGTTGAAAGGAGACAAGGGAGACAAGGGAGACAAGGGTGTCACCGGAGAAAGCGGTGTAACCGTTCCAATCTCTGGACTCTTCACGCTCTCCGTAGAAGAAGATACAGGGGATCTGTATGTATATTATGCTGATGGCAGCACCCCTCCGGAGTTTGAGTACAACTCTGAAACAGGTGACTTATACTATATCACACCGGAATCATAGAAAGGAGATAGCTCATGGCAAAAATTAAGATCGGGAATGTAAAAGGACCGCAGGGCGAACAGGGACCGCAGGGCGAACAGGGACCGCAGGGACCGACCGGTGCAACGGGAGCAACTGGACAGGTTGACGCAAGCACCGCTATCGAATTTAAGGAAAACAGCAGTTACGCAAATATCGAAAGTGGAGAAAGCATAGCTACCATTTTCGGTAAACTCAAAAAAATTGCAGGTGGAATCCTTGTCGGAGCAGGAAGCACACTTCTCGGAGCGAACCTTACCGCTGATAGAGTTCTCCTGTCAAATTCTGACGGAAAGATTACTGTATCCACAATCACGGCCACAGAGCTTTCTTATCTGGACGGGCTGACTGGAAATGTACAGCAGAACATTAATTCACTAACTGAGAAAAGTATAAAAGCAGATGTGTTGGAAGCTACTACAAATGAATTTTCCAATATCAGCCTTTCCAATTATGGATATACTGTAGAAAATACCATTGCTGTATATGTTGTTGGTGGACTTAGCGGATATAATGCACACGCCAGGTTATATACGTACAATGGACTGCTGTATGCTTTGATAACAGATTCAGGATCAAATAATGGATTCAAAAACACCAAAGTGGAGTTAAAAATATTACACATCTAAGCAATTAGACTACTTATTGAGAATCCTCAAATTTTTACAATTTGCCATCTGATACTTATATCGGTAACAAACGAATTTGGCTTTCCGAGAATATAACCGTATCCATTTCCGTTATTTCCAATAGTTGGGCCGCCGTATAATGTTCCAGTACCCCACGTCAGTATATTCGCCCCAACGATTTTTTCATCTGAGCCGACATTGACTGCAACGGAACCATATCCATCTGAATTGATGGTCACGGATTCATAACTAGTATCTCTGGTATATTTGATCTTCTCAGTTAGTTAAGAAACAGAACCAGAAGGAGCGGACAAAATCCGCTCCTTTTTTGTTTATATTGCCTGCACATACTTCCGGAAGACTTCTTCTGAATCTCGTTGCGCTATATAGTGCTTTTGCGTAACGTCTGATCCTTTGTGCCCCAGATAACATCCAGCGTCGTACACAGTTCCCCCTCTCTTGATTACATTGGTAGCAACGGTGTGACGATATATGTGCGGGTACACGCGCTTGTTTATTCCGGAATCAGCGGCAATTCGTTTGATTTCCGCATAAATTCCTGATTTTTGTAACTTCTTCGTTTTATCCCCTCGGATATGTGTGAACAGAGGCTCACTGCTGCGCAAATCTACTTTTCTATCCAATAAAAGATATTCTTTCAAATATTTCATTGCCACCCCGTCAATCCATACGTTTCTCCATTCTTCCGTCTTTTCCACGTACATCAATAGTTTTCCGGTGTTCCAGTCAATCTGATTGACTTTGACATATGGGACCTCTCCTTTTCTGCTTGCGGTCGTCCGAAAATATTCCAAAAGCGCCCTGTCTCGCCTGTTTTTGCAACCTTCTTTCAGCTGCCCGATATCCTCTGCCATTAGATATTCCACAGGCTTGCGGACTTCCTTATACCGATCAATCTCTTCAACCGGGTTGAACTGGATGAACCTCTGCCTTTTCATCCACTCAAACAGCGCCAGGATCTTCCGCCGTTTGTTGTTAAGGGAAGTTCCGGTGTTACCCTCTTTACGTTTCTGGTGTAAGTAGTGCTGTATATCATCGGCATCCATCATAACCAATGGTTTTGGAACGTATCTCACCAGCTCCCTTGCTGCTCCCATGTATGCCCGCATGGTAGACTCTTTGAGGACTAGGCTACGCTTCAACTCATACAGCTCTAAGATATATTCGTTAGAATTTTCGAACGTCGCAGGCAGTGTGGTGGCATCCACGATCTCGACCTGATACAGGCATTCAGAGAGTGTCTCGTCCAGCATGGCAAGCTCGTTCTTCCCTAAATGATAGCGCATTTTCATTACAATTTCGTTCTTTAATGTTTCCTTTCTGTTCATAGTGTTCCCTCCTCTAAAACGTGAAGATATGGTTATGAGAAAAGTGGGTTACGCTTAATATAGTAATGGATTATACAGGAGGTTAAAACATGGTTATTGGAATTAATGCCGGACACACGAAAACCGGACCCGGATCTGGAGCTGTAGGAAGAATCAAAGAGTCAGAACATACAAGATATGTGGCTGCTGCACTGGAAAAATATCTTCGTGCTGCAGGAGCAACCGTTCGTGATTGTACGATCGACTCTGCAAATACGCAGAATGCATATCTGGCACAGGCCGTCAATCTGGCAAACGCACAGGATCTGGATTGGTTCGTATCCATTCACTTCAACGCAGGCGGCGGACGCGGCGTGGAAGCATACACGTACAACGGAAGACAGTATCAGGATGCTATTGACGTATGTGAAAACATTTCTGCCCTCGGCTTCAAAAACCGTGGTGTGAAATCCGGCAGTGGATTATATGTTATCAGAAAGACCAAGGCGAAGAGTATCCTGATCGAAGTATGCTTCGTGGATTCTGACGATGCAGAGCATTATCTGTCTGTAGGCGCGGATAAGATCGCAAAAGCTATCGCGGCCGCCCTCCTTCCAATCGCAGCACCGGAATTACCTGCACCGGAAGCACCTGCAAAGGCAGAAAAGAAAAAGATGGTGAAAGTGCTGGTTAATGAGCTGAACATTCGAAAAGCAGCATCATGGAATGCAAAAGATGTATGCGGAACTGTTCGCAAGAATGAGGTGTTCACGGTGGCTGAAACGCTGACAGTAGGCAAGACACCGATGCATAAGCTGAAAAGCGGATTGTACATCACGGCGCATCCAACCTATGTACTGACGTACGAAAAATAAGACATCAAAAAAAAGAACTCATCGCAAAGATGGGTTCTTTTTTGATTTTAAATAATAGCGTTTTTCAACTCAACCGTACCAGACATTGGACTGACGGACACACAGCAATTCCATGTTCTGCTGATAAAAGTATCATAACAAAAATGAAAAAAAATTGCAATACCCCATTGACTATTGGTACCAATAGTGATATGATATAACCATCAAAGGAAAACACCTATGGAGGTAATACAAATGGCAAAAAGGAAAATGAACAAAGCGTATGATCTGTATACTGGATTTAAAGGAGAAAGCACAGTAGGAAAAGTTTTTCGAAGAATTCCAGAGGAATTGATAGATGGATTAACCGCAAAACAGATTGCAATGGTTGCAGAAGTTATCGCAAAAGCATATGCAGACGGAAAAAAATCCGCAGGTGCAGAAATGATTGATAATAACGCAGTGTATATCAATAGCCTTGACAGAGTCATTGAGTGGAATGAAGAAGGGGCACAATATGAAAGAGTACAGGTTAAAGAACTGGGATGCACTGTAACCAAAAGTGTAAAAGTGAAAGAAGGAGTCCTCGTTCCTAAATTTTCATAAATAGAGAAAAAGCATGATCTATGCGATCATGCTAATCTCATATAAATTCATAAACAAACACATCTTTCAACTCAACGTCACCGACGGGGCGGCAACGACACACAACAACCCCATGCGTTGTTGATATAAAAATCATAACACAGAAAAAAGGATTTATCAATGAAAAAAAATATAATTATTAATAAAGCAGGAGGCAATGCAAGTAAAAATTCTGTTGCCTATAAAATAGGATTACCTGTTGATATGGTAAAAGCTCTTGGCGTTACACATGAAAATCGCCTCGTCGACGTAAATTTTGTAGACGGGAAAATAGTGATTTCAAAAATAAATAACATGTCCTAAATTTGTCCTTGCGATATGTTAAAAACGTTGATTTTACGGCGAAAAGAGGAGTTTGAGCACTTGACTTTTAATCAAGTTGTCCGGGGTTCGAATCCCCGATGTCTCACTGAAAAAACCGTTATTCAAGAATCCCTTGGATAGCGGTTTTCCTTTGTATTTTCAACGTTTTTCCGGTGTGCAATGTGGAAAAATCCTCTCAAAAAATGTACATCTGTGTATGAGTAAGTTTAGCAAAGTAAATGTCCTTTTTCTGTCCTTTTTGGGTTCTTCCGAGACAAGATGTCCTCATTTTGTCCTCAAAATCCGATCGCATTTTCCACTGCTTCTCCCGCTTTTTCCTGTTCTTCAATGATATGGTCATAGACGCTCAATACCATCTTTTCCGTGTCTCCCATCAGCCGGGCAATCTTCTTAATGGAGATCTTCGGGATTTGGTAGCAGAGCTGTGTGCAGTAGTTGTGCCGGAACACATGAGCTGTCAGACCTGGTACCAGATTCACAGCTTCGTTCCCTCCGGCTGCCACGTTGACCTTCCGGACAATCGACGCCCACATCTTCCGGTAGGCTGATTTCGTCATGACTCCGCCGCCCTGTGATTTCTGGATTAGGTATCCATCTATCCCGTGTAGGTACTCCTGCAGGAATGCGTATAGGAAGTCTGGCATGGGAATGTCCCTGTATCCGTTTTCACTCTTCGGACACTTTGCCACCGGATTATTTTTGTCGAATACCACCGCGCTGTGAATGCGGACGGACTGACTCTTCATGGATATGTCTGTGCGGCAGAGCGCCAGAGCTTCCTCCCGGCGCAGTCCCAGACCGTAGATCAGGTACACGAAGCACCGCTCCCGGTCTGTGAAGTCCGCTTCCTTAATTGCTTTCTTCTCCAACGCTGTGAGCGGGCGTTTGGCGGGACTTTTGTACTTCGCCAGTGAAATACCGTCGCATATATCTTTATACGCCGCATCGGGCAGTAGGCGGTCTGCAATGGCGCTCTTGATAATCTGCCGGAACGTGAGCGCGATCTGTTCGCAGGTACGTGGCTTGTCTATGTTCGCATTGAGCACCTGCTGGAAGTGTAAACGGCTGATCTCCTGCAGCTTCACGCTGGATAACAGAGTCAGCTTCTTCTCTATCACGTTTTCATACATGCTCCGGGTGTTCAGCTCCGTGGCACATTTGTAAGTTTTGAACCACTGCCGGGCATACTCCACGAATAGCACGTCGTCCGTCCGGGTGATCTTCCTTTCTTCCACCTGCCGGCGGATTTCTTCTACCTGCCGTTCCAGATCCCGGCTGGACTTTGCACTCTTTACATTGATCCGGTGCTTTGTTCCGTCTTTATTGTAGGTTCCGTCCCATACCTTTGTTCGGTAGTATCCGTCCTTCCCTTTTTGATATTTTTGTGTAGCCATCCACATATCCTCCTAAAAATGGGTATAAAAATACAGCCAGCAATAAAAATTGCTTGCGTGGCTGCGCTTCTGGTGGTACACTATATCTGTGATCGCACATCACACAACAAACATATAGGCGTACCACGAAAAGACGCTTATTAGACAGTTTTGGAGTCCCTCTGTTGGCGCAGGGGGACTTTTTCTATACTTTTATTTTTTCCATTAACCGATTCAATTCATCTCGATCCCATAAAAGAACATTGGTCTTTCCTGCCAGATCTATTGCTGATTCCGTGAAATGCTGGTTCGTCAGCACCACCGGCACATGACAGTCATAGTATTTTGCACCGGCATAAGCTTCCTGCACAGCCTTGTTACCGATGTCTGACGCATATCTTTTGCACTGTATTCCGTATTTCACTTTGTGCTTATAAGCTATGATGTCTATACCTTGATCTCCACTTCCGGGCGTCACCTCGACATCCTCGTATCCATCTTTTCTTAACAGATCCGCGCAAAATTCTTCAAAATCATGCCCCTCCATTTGATCTACAAAGCTTCCGACTCTTCTTTCGAACAAATCTATGTAGAATGATCTGTTCGCTTGCAAATCCTTCAACATTTTAGATGGAGACACAGCAAAATCGAATAAATCTTCAACCTGTGATAATGAATAAAGTATCTGACTTAATTCATTCATTGATAAGAAAAGTTCTTTCTGGTCTTTGGTTGATGTAAGAATTTCCATTAATTCATTGACACGTTTTAATTGCTCTGAAGCTCCGCTATATACCATAGATGAAAGAACCATGTCTCTGTCGTCTTGATTTTTCTGGATATTTTTCTTTATAAGTTCTTTTTCAAAACGATTAGGTTCGCCAGCAGCAATAATATCTTTTTCTGATGGCATAGGTTCTTCTTTTGGCAAAGATGGATTTTTGTATTCAGCAATTCTCTTTGGTTTTGGTAAAGGCTTTATCTCGAAAAAGTTTATAATTTTATTGATTAAAAATATAACAATCTCGGTTGGTATCACAAAGAACAGATAAAGCATAATCATCATTGCAATCCACTGCGAAAAAGTTATGCCGTCCTTTCTTGGAACTGCTGTAAGCATTACCACTCCCATAAATCCATAAAATATGGTAACGGGTAAATTATATATTTTTTTCAAAAATTTCATAATTTCTTAAAATTCAGTAGTCTCTCCGTACATCCTATCAATCGTGCCAACTGTCCAATGGTCATGCCGGGGTTGTCCAATATCGCATTGTTCGGAATGAGCAACTCCGCAGCAAAGGCATTCGCCTGCATTTCAGCCTTGTTCTTAGGCAATGATTTCTCCCAGCTAAAAAAATAATAGTCGTCTTCATGCAGAACAGCATGTCCTAGCTCATGCGCGGCTATGACATTTCTTGCACTGAACGGGCAGTCACTATTGATGTATATGAATTTGTTTCCTGCTATCCTTAAACAACACCCGGAGATATTCCCCAGGGGTCCTGTCTGGACATGAATGCCCAGATATTCCGCGATTTGGAAAGGATCTTCTGTATCGTATCGTTCCTTTAGCTCTCTGGCTATCCTCTTCGCATTCTCCATATATCCTTTACTCCTTGCTCTTTTCAAGTAGAGCTATTGAAATCCGAACCTGCTGTAAAAGTAACTCAATGCTTTCTTTGTCAGCAGGCTTTCCATCAAAATATAGAGGCTTTTGTTTACCACTCAATAAAAGTTTCTCTAAATTAAGATATTCCTCTTTCAGATCTGGGTCTTTGATTTCTGACACATTGGACTGATCCTCCTTTCCAGTTAGTAAATACTCAACAGATACTCCGAAAAAATCAGCAATCTTTTTCAATTTATCTGCCTTAGGCGTATAACGTCCGGCTTTCCAGTTGCTTAGTGTAGATGTCGTTATTCCAGTTTCCTTGCAAACACGGTAGGCCGTAACTCCACGTTCTGAGCATAACTTTTCAAAGATACTATACATTTTGCACCTCAAAAAATAAGTTTGAAAAATTAGCTAATTTATATTGACAGACTTTGAATTCAATGCTATACTATGGACATAGCTTTGAAAACAAAGCTAATAAATAAAATTAGCTTCTGTTTCTTATGTAACTTTGCTTGACGGTTATTATTATATAAGAAAACTTAGCTAATGTCAATATAATATCCAGAAAGGAGGGTAATTTTGTACGAAAAATACGCAGAATTAAGAGACAACGCTGGTGTAACTGACTACGAAGTAGCAAAGAACACCGGTGTATCAACTGCCACATTGAGTAACTGGAAAGCCGGACGTTATACGCCGAAAGTAGATAAGCTTCAGAAAATTGCTTCCTACTTTGGCGTTGGGGTAGAGGAATTTCTCGTTAAGGAGGGGTGAGGATATGAAATGGCAGCCTATTATGGAATATGTGCTTCCAATAGTTGTATCAATAGTGGTAACAGTTTTACTCCGTTTACTATTAGGGTGGTAATCACTGACACAACGATTGGAATGAAAATATCTTTAAATAACAGCTTTTTAAGCTCGTGTTTTCTTTCGGCAATGTAAGATTTGCCTTGTTCGGAAATTGAAATAGAAATGGCTTTCCCATTTACATATCTGACCTGACCGTCTCGATTCATTCTAGGGAAAGATGATCTATAAATAGAAATCAGTTTTTCTTCTTCAAGAAATTTGGAAATTTTGATTTCATTTTCCGAAAGAGAAGAATATTCGATCTTTTCGTTATTTGAAAGATATTTCAAGAAATTAAATTGTTCTTTATTGAGATACACGATATCACCTCCTTTTCCAAAGGAGAGTATACCACAGGAACTAAGAAATGGGACAGCCAAATAATTTTAATCACTTTACCGGAAAGAAAAAATTCCAAACTACCAAGAAGAAAAAAGTATTCAGGAAAAAGAAAGTACATGTCAACAAATACAGACAATAACGTGGAAAGGAAGATATAACATGAGCGTAAAACCAGTTATTACGGTAGAAGCTATTGGAAACAGTGCAAAAGTCAAATTTCTCGGAATTGACATTAGCACAGCATTAACAGCTATTTCTTACACTAAGGAGGCAAGATTAGATAGTTCAATTATATTGGACATCAAAGTTAATAAACTGATCGACATTCTGTGTGCGATTACGCCAGAGGAAATAGAAAATGCGCGAGAAATTCTGGCTCCTTACAAGGAATCCCGCGATGGGGTTGAGAAACTTCTCTCGGGTGAAAAATGTTAGACATTTACACTAGCGAAGATATTCTCGGCCGGGTCTCCGTGCAACTTATAATGACGGGTGACGACTGGATGCAGCTAAAAAACTCGGATGCATGGAAGAAGGTAAAAAAGATCCTTTCTGAATCTGAAACAGAAAAAGATGTCAAGGAGGGTGGAAAGACGAGCACTAAGAAAAAAATACGTAAGCTGGAAAAGAGAGTTGCCAGTCTTGAAACAACGGTTGCTCAGCTCCAGCTTGAGAGTGGCAAACAGCTTCTGGAGGATGTTGCTTCTGATGTTAAGAAAAACCCATCGTTCAAAAAGTTGGTAGGAAGTCGAATATCACTTGGCCGGAAAGCTGACTATGAGGGAGAAAAAGGAGAGGCATGCAGGAGGTAGGGTTAGAAAATTTACGCTGTGCAATCGTGATCCGGGCGGTACAGGATTACGCCGAAGCACTCCGGTACTTGCATCTTCCTGCACACAGGCAGGAGGAAGAAAAGTTCCGAAAGGCGAAGTACACCCGGGAAGAATGTGAGAGATTCTTCCACTCTGACTGGTTCACGGTGCTGTCCGATATGGACGGTCCTCAGATGATGGAAGCGGTCAGAAAGAAAGCGTACAACGGACGATTTAACAAATTGAATTATCCATAGGTTACGCAAAAGAAAAACCATAGGTTTTTGAAATGAAAAACCATTGGTTACGGAGTTTTGAAAACATGGTTTTTAAGATGTTTTCTGGAAGTGAAAAAGGAACTGAAAAGTGAAATTGCATTTTTGAGTTCTGAAAAAATGGTTGCGAATAGCTAACTAAAAATGAAAGATTCCAGAAAACGTTGAAATTACAGCATTTTCCTTGATTTTATCCGGTGGTTATTAACTGAAAAACCATAGGTTTTGAAAAACAAAAACCATAGGTTATGCAAAGTGAAAACCTAATGTAAAGGTAAATGTAAAGGAAAAGGTAAAAGAAAAAGATAAATATATATTGTGCGTTTTGCGCGATTGGAGGGCGTAATGCAGTACAAGAAAAAAGTTATGAGAGCGTCAGAGCTGGAGAAAGAATATGGCTACTCTAAGAGCAGTATATCCAGACTCATTCACATGCCGGGTCAGACGTTCGCATTCAAGCTCCACCCGGAGAGAAGAAACTCACCGGTGCTGATCGACACAGAGAAGTTTGAGCGGTGGAGACAGAGGAATACTGGTTAAAACTCACGGAGCGGAGGAAGCAAAAGAGATTGAAAAACAGAGTAACTGAACACTGGGCGCCCCGGAGGTGCTAGGAACACCATCCGGAGCAATGCACCCACATTGAGAACACCAATGCGGATACAGGTTAATTGTAGCACACATCTCCTGTATCGGCAAGAACAGGAGGTTTACATGAAAAAAACACAGACGGATGAAAAGACAGTAAAAACATTGGACGAGGTACGCGAAGTACTGGCCACCGAAGTAATCGGACAGGCGAGAAAGCAGACAAAACGCTGGATGATGGCATTTCTGGTGGCGTTGGCATTGCTGGTAGGCAGTAATGTGGCGTGGGCGTATGCGTATACCACAGCAGTAGAACAGGAGGCGGAGTGATGAAGTTATACAAGATTCTCTACGGGATCGGAATTTTCACAGCACTGTTCGGGTGCATGACACTCTGCGGTGCAATCGAATGGCGAACCAGTCTGGTTCCGCCACTGGTTATCACGGCAGTAGGCGTGGCGTTTTTTCTGGCAGGTTACCGGGAGAGCGGCGGGTATTTCTAGGAGGCGGACATGAAATTTTTGAATGAAAACAAATGGCCAATCATGATGCTGGCAGGACTGGCATTCTGGTGGCTGATATGGAGGATTGGAGCATGAATGAAAAACATGAAATATTTGAGCTTAAAGACAGAATCATTGTAGATCAGTGGGAACATAACATGTACGTAAAAATGCAGTACATGATTGACCTGTTCGACAGAATGAGCAGCGCAAAAAGAAGCATGAGTATCAATGATGCCCGGATGATTTTTGAACTTGATCCGCTCCCGGAAGAACCGGCACCGCCGTGGGAGCAGGAGTTTGACCCTGGCGAATCACCGGAGGCGTGCTGATGAACGGGTACAGATGTGACAGCTGCGGACAGTATCTGAAAGACAGTGACGGGTTACTGTGTGAGAAGTGCCTGCGGAATATCAGAGTCAGAGTGCAGAAGGGTAGGAGGCTGGATGCACTGCTGATCGGGAAAGAGGAAGAACAGGAGGAAATCTGGAAATGACGTTATACGAAATTGATGCAGAAATCATGGAGATCATCGAGAATGCGGTTGATCCGGAGACCGGGGAGATCATTGACGAGCTGGCAATGGCCGGTCTTGGAAATCTGAATGAAGCAAGAGAAAAGAAGATTGAGAACATGTTGCTCATGGTGAAGAACCTGGAATCTGATGCCGAGCAGCTGAAAGCCGAGAAGCTGGCTTTTGATCAGAGACAGCGTGTGGCTCTGAATAAGGCGGAGTGGTTGAAAAAATGCGTGCAGAATTCTCTTGCCGGTGCAAAATTCACCACGCCGAGGGTGGCGGTAAGCTACCGGAAGAGTACAGCGGTGGAGTTCACCGGAGACGTGCAGAAGCTTCCGGAGGAATGCATCAAACGTAAGGAGCCGGAGGTAGACAAGACAGCGCTCGGAAAGCTTTTAAGAGGCGGCACAAAGATTCCGGGAGCAAGACTGGTAGAAAGACAGAATATGCAGATTAAGTAGGTGGGATGATGGAGGAAAAGAACAAGAACAAGAACATGCAGCTGTACAATCTGGGACGTGAAGTCCCAGAGGAAGCTAAAAAAGAAATCAAGGGCGGTCGCATGAAGGGCATGACCAACATCAATGCCATGTGGAGGATCAAGCGGCTCACGGAAATGTTCGGCCCCTGTGGTGTAGGCTGGTATTACAAAACTGTGAATCAATGGATGGAAAAAGCTGAGCAGGAAGTGGCAGCATTCGTGGACATTGAACTGTATGTCAAGGTTGACGGAGACTGGTCGGCACCGATCTACGGAACCGGAGGAAGTAAATTTGCGGCAAAGGAAAAAGACGGAATCTACGTCTCGGATGAGTGCTACAAAATGGCAACTACAGATGCACTGTCCGTGGCCTGCAAACAGCTTGGAATCGGAGCAGATGTCTATTTTGCCGAGGATAAGAACAAATATGATGTTGAGGTTCCGGCGGAGATTGAGCAGGTGACAGCCATTGATTACATGGCTGCAGAGCTGAACGTCAACCTTCCGAAGTTGTACCAGAAATATGGCATGAGCAGGGAGAATGTCACGGAGCGGATCGCGAAAAAGATATTCCTCTCACTGCTCAACGAAAAAAGAAAGCGTGATGTGAATGCACACACTAACGGAGATCCAGAAAGTCCGGCAAACAGAACAGGGGACGGACCTGATAGTACACATTCCAGACCTACAACTGCTGGAAATGCTGACAGAAAAGAGAATCCGGCAGGCAGAAATAAGGTTTGACGACGGACGGCATATCTCGATTGAGCAGCGGAAGAAAGCATACGCTACGATCCGGGACATTGCCGCATACACCGGGTATCTTCCGGAAGAGCAGAAAGAGTGGCTTAAATACCTGCACATCGTAAGAACCGGATGTGAGTATTTCTCCCTATCGGACTGCACGATGGATACGGCCAGAGAGTTCATCAATACGATTCTGGAGTATGCCATCACAGAAGGTGTACCTCTCACGGATGCAGGAGCAGACAGGACGGATGATATAGGCAAGTACCTGTATTTCTGCCTGAAAGCAAAAAAGTGCTGTATATGCGGCGCTGCGGGCGAGATACACCACGTCGATACAATCGGCATGGGTAACGACCGACGGACATGCGATGATTCGAAGAGCCGGAAGATGTGCCTATGCCGGAAACATCACACCATGTGGCATCAGATGGGAGATGAAAGATTTCAAAAAATGTACAAGGTGTACGGAATACTGATGCCGGAAAAAGAGTCCTCCTTGGCCGAGCAATAATATATCACAGTAATATTGTAAGCCATTGAGATAGAAAATCCGATTGTTTTCTCATCCGGCGGCTATGACCGCCGGGGAAAGGAGGGGCATGGAAAAAGCGAAAAACATTGCGCTGTTACGATTTTCGAGAATCGGATACGGAAAAGATAAGGCCTTGCGACGGCCGGCAAATAAAAGCGTTGATCGGCAGTTAAGAAAGCTGATATCAAAGTGGAATATGGACAGCAATCATGACACGATTATAAACACAGGGGACGGGTATTACATCCCGAGAAAAGACAATCCTGCAGAGATGCTGGAGTACAAACAGTACATAGCACAGGAGACAGCAAGAGCATACATCGAGTTGGACAAGGTCAAGCCGATGTGGGTGGCGTATGAAAGGATGGAAAAGAATGGCGGTAAACAGCAGAACGAAGGGAGCAGTGGCGGAGAGGGAGGTTGCCCGGATTCTGAACAGCTACGGTTACAATTGTAGACGGGGGCAGCAGTATTGCGGTGCGAACGGTGATGCTGATGTTGTAGGTCTCCCGGGAATCCACATTGAGGTAAAGCGCCGTGAAAAGCTGAATCTCTATGATGCTATGGATCAGTCAAAAAGAGATGCAACAGTAAGCGGAGGACTTCCATCCGTGTTCTGGCGGAAAAATAATTGTGAGTGGCTTGTGGTTATGACGCTGGAAGATTGGATGCGGTTATACAAGGGAGCACAGAACGGAGCTGATTGGCAATGAGAGAGAGTTTGATATTCTACCAGAGCTTCGCCCGAGCAATCAAAAAACTGCCGGAATCCGAACAGCTAAAAGCCTTATGGTCCATCATTGATTATGCGCTAGAGGATAAGGAACCTGACGGTGACGGCATGTATATGGTCGTCTATGAGATGGCAAAACCACAGATTGATGCCAACGTGGAGCGTAAGCGAAACGGATCCAGGGGAGGCAGACCGACAAAAGTACCAGAGAAACCGAAGGAGCAGAAAAAACAGGTAGAGTCGGTGAAGAAAAAGGATCCACCGCCATATCAGGAGATCATTGATTATTTGAATGAGAAAGCTGGAAAAAGGTACAAGGTAAATGAAAAAACCAAGGCACATATCAATGCCAGAGTGAATGACGGATACACGTTGGCGGATTTCCGGGCGGTGATCGAGAAGAAGGTAGAGGAGTGGCGAGGAACGGAGATGGACAAATTTCTACGACCGGAAACCTTGTTCGGCACAAAATTCGAGGGTTATCTCAATCAGAATGAGACGGTGAGGAAGAAAGCGAAGTCAACCGGATTCAGTAATTTTGAAGAGCGGAATTACGATTTTGATGCATTGGAAAGAGAGCTGCTTGGAGCGCAGGAGGGTGGGACATGAATGTAACATACAACGTCACCAACACAGAGATCGGAACAGTTATTATGCGGAACCGCACCATGCAGCAGATTCATGATCTACTTGGAACGGACATGGAGCGTATGCGCCGGATAACGCGATACAGCGGCATGATGGATGGAAAATATTTGATAGAGAGGGCGAGAAAATGAAAAGCTATAAAGGATTCAATAAGGACATGACATGCAGAGGCAAACAGTATGCAGAAGGAGAAACGTACGAGGAAAAAGCAGCATCATGTTGTGATTACGGAATGCATGCATGTGAGTATCCGCTGGACGTATTCGGATACTATCCGCCGGGACAGTCCGTGTACCACGAAGCTGAGCAGGACGGCGAACAGTCAAGAGATGGAGATGATACGAAGGTTGCATCCACCGTGTTAAAGGTTGGAGCAAGGCTTGATATTCCGGGACTTGTGCATGCTGCTATTGAGTATACAAAGAGCAGATGCACGATGGAGAATACTGATCCTAAGATGGCCACAGCCGGTAGCTCTGGAGCAGCCACAGCCGGTGACTATGGAGCAGCCACAGCCGGTTACAAAGGAGCAGCCACAGCCGGTTACTATGGAGCAGCCACAGCCGGTAACTATGGAGCAGCCACAGCCGGTTACAAAGGAGCAGCCACAGCCGGTTACAAAGGAGCAGTCACAGCCGGTAGCTCTGGAGCAGCCACAGCCGGTGACTATGGAGCAGCCACAGCC
>ERZ1035014.97-NODE-97-length-44289-cov-206.482050_pt1 | contig 44289 bp, 54 predicted proteins | sample MGYA00520620_ERZ1035014 | MGnify/ENA primary metagenome ERZ1035014 (study PRJEB33766, sample SAMN09781744) | gut metagenome | biome: gut microbiome | host: Homo sapiens | place: Madagascar | study: EMG produced TPA metagenomics assembly of the PRJNA485056 data set...
GACAGATGTTTGATTCCTTCGGCGGGTACAATCACAATTTGAGAATAGCGGAGGGTGAGTGGTACGACACAAAGAACCTGACCTCCGACTATTACCCGGTTATGAGCCAGCGCGGCAAGCGCGGGCTTTATCTGACGCTTGACAAGCCGCAGGGTATTATTGCAAAGGACGCTATCGCGTACATAAATGACGGCGTGCTGTACTACAACAATATTTCGATGGCGAACTATATGCCGAATGTGCATATATCCGAGGGCGAAAAGACCCTTTTAAGCATGGGCGCTTACCTTTGTATATTCCCGGACGGCATTTATTTTAATACCGAGAACTTCGAGGATAACGGCTATATGGGCAGGACGAACAGTATTGCCGCCGCTTCCGACAATATAACCTATCAGATCTGCAAGATGAACGGCGATACAATCACCGTTAAGACCGTAGGCGACACTGAGCCGGATAACCCCGCCAATGCGGAATACTGGCTTGATACCAGCAACAACGACAATCACGTGCTTAAGGTTTACAGCAGCGCAACAAATATATGGGCGGAGGTCGCCACTGTATATGTAAAGATAAGCGCTGCCGGGATAGGCACAGGATTATCCAAGTACGACGGAGTGACTATAAGCGGCGCGGCGGCTCCGGAGGGCAGCGGCGAGAGCGTAAAAAAACAGATTGAGAAGCTTAACGGAACGGTGGTTATCTATGATTGCGGCGAAAACTATATAACGGTTATAGGGCTTTTGGATGCCGTTGTTACCCAGACAAGCGGCACTCTTAAAATTGCGCGGGAAGTGCCGGAAATGGATTTTGTAACGGAGTGCGGTAACCGCCTTTGGGGCTGCAAGTACGGAGTTGTGAACGGCAAAACGGTAAACGAGCTTTACTGCTGCGTGCTGGGGGACTTTAAGAACTGGCGGCGGTATCTCGGAGTATCTACGGACGCATGGAGCGCGGGGGTAGGCACGGACGGAAGATTTACAGGTGCGATTACGCACCTCGGCTATCCGCTCTTTTTCAAGGAGGAATGTGTGCATAAAATTTATCCTTCCGCTTCCGGTGCTCATCAGGTGGTAACCATCAACTGTCGCGGCGTTCAGCGAGGAAGCGAGCGCAGTCTTGCAATAGTTAATGAGGTACTTTATTACAAGAGCAGAACAGACGTGTGTGCCTTTGACGGAAGTTTGCCGCAGACGGTGAGCACGGCGCTCGGCAACGAGCATTTTTCTGATGCTCATGCGGGCTCATGCGGGGATAAATACTATATTTCTATGAAAAACGAGCACGGAGAATGGAACCTGTTTGCCTATGACGTGCTCAAAAGCATATGGATAAAGGAGGACGGTGCTCAAGCGACGGCGTTTACCGAAAAGGGCAACGATTTGTATATGCTCACGGAGGATGGGCGCGTGCTCACGATTAAAGGCACGGCGGGAACGCCGGAAACCGCGAGCACGGAATGGTATGCAGAAAGCGGCGTAATCGGCTTTGAATACCCGGACAAAAAGTATTTGAGCAGGTTCAATTTCCGCATGAGCATGGCAAAGGGCAGCAAGGCGGATTTCTATTTGCAGTACGACAGCAGCGGCTTGTGGGAGCATATGGGGCATATAGAGGGCAGCGATCTTCGTACCTTTACCCTGCCCATTCGCCCGCGGCGCTGCGACCATTTGAAAATGAAAATAAGCGGCAGCGGCGAATTTAAGCTTTACTCTATTGCAAGAATACTGGAAGTGGGGAGCGATTATTAAATGGGCAGTTTACAAATTGCATATCCCGAAATTGCCGGGAGCGGCGATCAACAGCTTTTCGGCATAAAGAAATATCTCTTTCAGCTTACGGAGCAATTAAATCTTGCGGATTGGAGTGCTAACGCCGTCTTTACGGAGGCGGCGCAGGCGGTTGACGCCGAAAAAGGAGCGGGAACGGGAGAAAACGAAACCGCCGGAAAGCTTGCGGAATATTCGGCGCTGAGAAGCCTTATAATAAAAACCGCCGACTATGCCATTGAGAACAGCGAAAGCATAAATCTTCGGCTTAAATCCTCAATGAAAGCAATATCCGACTTTGGCGAGCTGGCGGAAAACCTGCAAAACGACATAACGGTTGCTTCCGACGGAATAAATCAGCTTTTCGGTTATACCGCGGGTATAAACAACGACAAGGGCACTTGGAGCGTTGACACGAAGCAGTATATTAAGACCGGACTGCTCTATTATGACAGCGGCTTGCCTGTTTACGGCGTGGGCGTGGGCATTATAGACACCACGCTGACAAACAACGAGGAAGTTATTGATATTGCGAAAAACAAGCTTGCAACATTCACGGCAAGCGAGATTGCCTTTTGGCAGCAGGGCTTGAAGGTGGCGTACATCACCGCCGGAGCTATAAACTTCCCTGCAGCAAACATTACCGGCGGCAGCATTAACATAGGCGGCGGCAATTTCAGCGTGACGAGCGGCGGCTTGCTCACCGCAAAGGGCGCGAATATCTCCGGCACGGTGACCGCCACGGCGGGAACTATCGGCGGATGCAGCATTATAAACGGCACCTTGAAGGTGGGAAGCGCAAACATAGATAATATTTCCGCCAACCAAATTACCTCCGGTACGCTTTCAGCAAGCAGAATTTCCGGCGGCGAGCTCAACTGCTCGACGCTTACCATAAGCGGCTTTAGCGTAACGGCGGGAATGATTGCAAACAACCTTATCACAAACTCGATGATTAAAAGCCTTTCATCCCAACGGGTGACAAGCGGAAGATTTACGCAGATAACAAACATGTATATCGGAACCGAGGGTAATACCAACGCTACGTTTAACTCTGACCGGTACAGGAGCCAAGGCGGAAGCGCGATTATTGAAACAGGCGGCGGCGGTATAGCTTTTGGGGGCGGGTTTGCAAGCAACGGCATTGGTATTTATTCGGCTTACTTTTATTCATCGAAAGGTATTGATATGGGCACTGCCGGTTATAGGTGGGGCACGGTCTATTGCACAAAGGTAGACCAAAGCTCCGACCGAAAGCTGAAAAAAGACATTACAAGCCTTTCTGTGAGCGACTGCGCAAGCCTTGTGCGGGGGCTGCGCCCGGTAAGCTACAAATGGAAAAGCGGCGAGGACACCGCGACACATTACGGCTTTATTGCGCAGGAGGTGGAGGAGGCGCTTTCTACGGCGGGAATCAGCGGGACAGGAATTGTATCGAAAACACACCTTGACACGGCGCACACGGAGTTCTTTACAAAGTACGGATTGGCGTACAACGAGTTTATTCCGGTGATAACAAAGTTTATACAGCAGCTTGACGCACGAATAACGGCGCTTGAACAAAAATAAGGGGCGGGGGTAGAAGACACCCCTGCCCTTTTTATATTATTGTGGCAGAAAGCGAGGTTGATATTTTATGGGCGAAAAACAGAAAACGATAACAGTGTTAATTTCCGAGTTTAAGACAAGCATTTTTAATGCGGTAAATGACAGCGGACTTCCGGCGGCGGTTATAGAGCCGATTTTGGGAAGCTTATATCAGCAGGTGGCGGCTATTGCCGCGGCACAGCTTGAAAAAGATAAATTGCAGGAGGACGAGAAAGAATGATTGCAGGAGGACGCTTCACTAATGTGGTGAATTATAATGACGGCGGAGGCGGACGTTATAAAAAGAAGGATGAGCCGACAACGCCGCCGAAGCAGGACAGCGGAGAGTATAAGGGCTATTCCTTTGCAGGAAGCTATAAAGCCCCGAGTTATTCCTATTCGGTTTCCGGGTACGACCCCGCGAGCGACAGAGCGTACCAGCAGGCGCTTTCCGCTCTGCAATCGGCATACGGAAATACCCCGACCTACACCCCTACATACGATGCGCAGATTAACGATATTTACAATCAAATAATGAACAGGGGCAAGTTCAAGTACAGTCTTTCCAGCGACCCGCTTTATCAGGAAGCGCGGGAGCAGTACACCGGACAGGCGCAAATGGCGATGATGAATACCATGGGACAGGCGGCGGCGCTGACCGGAGGCTACGGCAGCAGCTACAGCCAAGCGGTGGGACAGCAGCAGTACAACGCCTACCTTCAAAACCTGAACCAGCTTGTTCCGGAGTATTACGACCGGGCATTTAACCAGTGGCAGGCGGAGGGCAGCGACCTTTACAATAAATACGGGCTTACCAAAGACCTTGCGGATACGGAATACGGCAAGTACCGCGACCAAATGAGCGACTACTGGAACAATGTCGATTACCTTGCCAACCAAGAGAACAGCGCCTACAACCGCGGGTTTGAAAACCACTGGAACACCGAAAATGCGAATATGAGCAACTATTGGAACTCCGCCGACATTGCGAACACAAACTACTGGAAAAGCCAAGAGATGGCGTTTGATAACTATTGGAAAAGCGCAAACGCTGCGCTTTCGCAGCAGAAGGCAGCCACAAGCGGCAGCGGCAGCGGAGGTTCGAAAGGCGGGACGAGCGGCAAAAAAGCGGTTTCCGGTCATACGCAAAACTATTACGGTGCAATAGACCAGCTTAAAGAACTTACAGCTGCGGGTGTGCCCTCTACAGATATACGCAAAGCGCTTGAGGAAAGCTATAAAGCAGGAGAAATTACCAGAAGTGAATATACGGAGCTGTTTAATCTTTATGCGCTTAAAAACGGAATGAAAGAATAAGAGGTATGCTATGGCAGGCTTGACTTCACTAACCAACCTGAAAAACAAATACGAAGTGACAAGAGTAAAAACTCCCGACGGAAATGAGGGCGTAACTTCGGCGGGGCTTTCAAGCCTTGCCCGGCTTAAAGATGATTATGCCAAAAAAGCAGAAGAAGAGCGTCTTCTTTCGAGTAAAGCCGGACGCACCGAGTTAACGGAACGCGAGTTTGAAAAAGTTTCTGCCGCGAGAGATGAGCTTAATGCTATTCACTCCGAGCAGTCAAAAAGAGCAACTAAAAACGTCGGGGTAAAATATACCGGCAGGCAACGTCTCAGCAAAACCGAGCAGGAAAGCCAAAATCAAAGGATTAAAGATTTAAGGCAGCAAATAAAAGATGCCGGAACAAGAATCGACGTTATAAACCAAGTTGAGAGACAACACAATCTTTATTTGAAACAGACCGAACAGGCAGCGCAGATAAAGCAGCACGGCAACTACAACGCTACCATTGACGAGGGCGAGAACGACGCGTACTACCGTGCCGTAAATAACCTTGTGAGAGTGGGCAGCAAGGCGGAGTTCGCAAGCAACAAAGCCACAGGCAATGTTGTCAGTGCCAACAGCGGCAGTATTATTCCGCAGATGACCGACGAGGAGCGCAACACCTATAATTACATTTTTGACACCGAGGGCAGAGAGGCTGCGAAAGAGTATCTTAACGTGCTGGAATACACCCTTGCGTCAAGATATAAGGAACAGCGAACCAAAGATGCGCAGGAGATGGCGAACAGCGGCTTCGGAGGAGCGGCGGCGGGCACTGCAATGTCCATTATGGAGGGCGCGGTGAGCGACACCGGCGGCGGTTTGAGCTTTTACGGTGAAAAGTTTTTGCGGGATATAGGCGCAATAGACGACAGCCTGCCGATTAACTACCAGAAAACATTTGCGAGTTCCACGTGGAGCGATGCGCTGCAAGAACAGGTTTCACAGAACATTACAGACAGCGGCAAGGACCTTTTTACTGTCGGCGGTTATACATTCAACACCGGAAAGGCCGGAGCGTTTCTTTACGGCACAGGTGTTTCTATTGCGGATAACATGGCGCGAAATCTTATTTTTGCGCCGTTTGGCAGCGCCGCAACACTGACCGTAATGGCGGCGAGAGTGGCAGGGCAGAGCGTAAACGAGGCGCTTTCCCGCGGAGCTACGGAGGACGAAGCGGCCGCTTACGGCGTATCATCCGCAATAGGTGAGGTAATAGGCGAGGTCGCACCGCTTGACCATTTGCTTGGTATGGTAAACGCCGACCCTAAGACCGGGAAAGAGTGGCTTAAGGCTATCTTGAAACAGGCGGGGCTTGAAGCGTCCGGCGAGGCTATTACCACCGTTTGGAACGACCTTGTTTCCGCACAGGCGCTGGGCGATTTAAGCGACTACAATATGGCAAAAGCCGAGTATATACAGCAGGGCATGAGCGAGAAGGAAGCGGAAAAGCAGGCAACCAAGGACGCGCTGCACCAGATTTTCCTTGATGCACTGGGCGGAGCGATTTCCGGTGTTGCAATGGGCGGCGGCGCTTCGGTTGTAAACCGTGCGATTAGCCGCGCATCCGGCACGAGAGCGGAAAGCAACATAGCCTCCTCCCTTGTTTCCGACATTGACGAAAGCGAAGTTCAGAAGCGGGCGGCAAGGTATGAGAAAAAGGGCATGAGCGCCGAGGAAGCCACTCAGAAAGCCCGAGAGGACATCCAAAATAAAAAGGCAAAAGAATACACCGGGCAGGGAATGAGCGCCGAGGAAGCCGCAGAGGCGGTCAAGGCGGACGATATTGCCACGGAGGAAAGAAACAAAAAGCTGCGCGAGGAAATTCTTGACCGAGGGCTGAATGCCGAGGAGGGCAGCAAAGCCAACACCGCAGCGAAGGCGATTCAGGAAAAGCTGAAAAGCGGCGAAAGCGTGAGCGCCGACGAGTGGAAGAACCTTATCAAAAGCACCAGAGCACAGGTCAGCCTTGCCGAAACCAAGGACGCCATAAAAAAAGCCGCCCAAAAGAGCGGAGAAAGCCTTGCGGACACCGATGTTGACGTTATGGCGGCGGCGATGGAGAAGAACTTCCAGGGCAAGAATATGTCCGAGGCGGAAAACAAGCTGATTAAGGGCAGCGAGGCGGCGAAAAAGGCTTACAGCGAGCTTACCGGGCTTAATTACGAGACAGGCAAGGTCATCCCCGAAATTGTTGAAGAAAAGAAAAAAGCAGCTATAAGGGACATTCTGGGCGAACAGGTGACCGACTACGCCGGAGAGAACCGCAGCAACGGCTACAAAAATGCGCTTTCCAAAACATACAGGGCATACCTGAGCCTTGTTGAGGAAGCTAACGCAGGAGATATAGCGCAGTTACAGGCAAAGCTTAGCCCGGAAGGCTACGCGCAGCTTTTCAGCGAATTCTACGAGATAGGCAAAAGCGGTGAATATTCCGCTGATGTGCTGAAAGCAGACCTTGAAAAGCGCGGAGCAGTTCGCGGGGAAGCGCTGAAGGCCTTTGAAACCGCGTATGAGCTGGGCAGAAGCGAAGCTAAGAGCCGCGGAATAAAGAACGCGAAGGTACGGCAGGCGGAGCTTAACGAGCAAAAGCGCGCCAAAAGTGAGAAAAAAGCGACTGCGCCGAAGGGCGTTGCACGCTCCATCACCGAAAAAGAGCTTAAAACCGACGCGGCGAAGAACGCCGGGGCAAAGAGCATTGATATGAAGAGGCATTTTTCGCAAAAGCAGAGATATGCTATCGCTGTTGCACGCGAGTTTGCCAAAATGACCGACATAAACATTGTTTTTTATCAGACCGAGGACGGCAAGGGCGCGAACGGCTGGTATGACCGTGAAACGGACACTATTTATATAGACCTTTTCTCCGGCTTTAACAATGAACAGGCAATGCTTAGAACCCTTTCTCACGAGCTGACGCACTTTATGGAGAAGTACAGCCCGGAGCATTACGAGGAGTACAAGCAGTTCCTACTTGAGTATTACTACAACAAGGACAACGGCGAAACCCTGAGCAGGCTTGTTGAACAGGAAAAGAGGCTTGCGCCGAATCAAAGCGCCGAGTATTGGCAGAATGAAATCGTTGCAAACGCAAGCGAGATGTTTATAAACGACGAATCCGCTATGCGGGCGCTTATAAGCGAGCACGCGGACGTTGCGCAGACGGTCGACCGGTGGTTCAAAAAGATGAACTATGCCCTGCGCCGGGCGTTCAAGGGCGTTGTGACGAGCGGCAGCGCCGAGGCGGACGCCGCGAAGGAGCTGCAAGCGAACGTTGAAGCCTTTTCCGAGGCACAGAAACGTTGGAGCACCCTGCTGAAAGAAAGCGTTGAAGCGAAAAAGGCAGTCGGCACGGCGGAGGAGAGCGGAGAAGCGAAGTTTTCAATGCGCCAAAATATAACCGGTGACAGCGGAAAAGTTTATGGTGACGGTGTTTATCTTGATTCAAACCTGCTTGATGGGCTTTCTGATAAAGAGCGCGTGCAAATGGTCAAAGCACGCATTGCAGAACTCGGTGATCAGACATTTACAGCTTATGACGGGGATACCCCGGTCGAGATAAAAATCGAGAACAGCCGAAAAAGGTTTAAGAACAAAAGTGGGCGCATTGTTTCGGTAAATAAAGACCTAACCACAAAAAACATTGATAAAGGGATAAAGCAAGAAGCGGTTGTCCTTTCTGATGAGCTGATTTACGCTTCAAACTACAAAGAGAATGCTCCTGCACATCACTCTCACGGGTGGCTTGACAACAATGGTAAAAATGATTGGGAAAAGAGAACGGTTCTCATCCAAGAAAAAAACAGCTCCGTTTGGGAAGCAACACTTCATATTGCCAACGCTCAAAACGGAGAAAAAATCTTGTATGATATTGACCCAATAAAAAAAGTGGAGAGGTCCGGAAAATCGGACACTACCTCCACTACGGATAGTATACGCCAAGGCGAGGAAAATGTCAATACACAATTTTCGATGCGCGTTGATTCCGAGGGCAGGGAGCTTTCCGAAGCACAGCAGGAGTTCTTCAAGGACAGCAAGGTTAGGGACGAAGAAGGGCGGCTGCTGACGGTGTACCACGGAAGCGACAAAGAATTTTTTGTATTTGATAGGACAAAAGCCAGAGCAAATATGGACATTCAAGGTTCTTTCTTTAGCCCTTGGGAAATTGATGCTCAGGGATATGGCGGAAAAGTCGGCGAATACTATTTGAACATTGTTAATCCGGCAAGTGAAGCAATGGGATATAAGGCACTTAAAAAATTCCAAGGGCAAAACGGAGCAGGCATTAAAGCGCGAGAATATTTGCAAAGCCTTGGATATGACGGTGTGAACAACGGCGGAGAGGAATATATAGCATTTGAATCAAATCAAATAAAATCAGTCACCAACCAAACCCCGACCGAGAACCCGGATATTCGGTATTCGATGCGGCGAAAGCTTGATTCTTTTGATTCTAAAGAATATAATGAAGTCAAGCTTGGAAAGCAGGAGTATGCAAGACTTTCGGCGGCAATAGGAACAGAGCAACCGAACGCTAAGGGAATCGTTACACAAATTCTTGACAACGAAAACGGAGCCCCCGCGCTTGTTTATACTGCCTTTATTGATGATAGCGGAAAGCTGAAAATTATAAATAAAGAGAACGCTAAATATTTGAGAGAAGGGCGGAGACGCTACAATGCTAACGAAAAATCAAAATCTTTTGATAGATATGCTGGCGAGTTTGAAAATCAGCGAAACGACAGCGCTTCTTCTGATTTCAGCATTAGACGAAAAGCAAATGGAAGAAATGATGGAGTTTTTGGTGGAATCGCACGAGGAAGGGACGGACGCAACGGAAGAGGAAGTAATCAAGATGTATCTGATTCTTCAGAAGGAAGCAGGGAAAATTTAACCGTTTCCGACCTCGGCAAAATCCAATACCAGCTCCGCATTGAGGACAAGAACCGCCTTGACATTCTGGATAGGCAGGAAACGAGGCTGACCGCAGACCTTAAAACCCTTGAAAAGGCGTATGCGGAAGCAATCAGAGCCGAGTACGAGCGCAGCATAAAGCCCAGCGAGGAAACGAGCAGACGCGCCGCAGAGATAAACAGAAAAGCGGCGAAGCGCTATATGAACGAGGTGGGCGCTACATTCCACGTGCCGAAGGACGAAAGAAGCCTGTACCTGCTGCCGATAATCAACGAGATAATCGACAAGGGGCCTACCATAAGCGAAAGCGAAGGGCTGATTGAGCAGCTTTACAGAGAGGCTTACCGCCATTCGCAGGAGTATGTTGTGGACGACGGAGGGCTTTATAAAAAGGAGCGGGACGCTCTGCACGATACGGCGATATATGTTGACCCCGGCACGAGGAGCGACGTTGGCGATTACGAAAGGTTCCGTAAAAACAATATGGGAAGCTTGAAGCTTACGAGCGACCCGAGCGCAATCTCTCTTGACGGTTTGTATGATATGCTTGCGAACAACTACCCCGATTTTTTCAGCGGCTCTACCGACGGCGCAGAACAGCTTTATGAGCTTTCCGCCTTTATGAAAAACAAAGGCAGGGTTGAGAGCATCGGCGACTATATGACCGAGGACGAGTTTGTGAAATGGGCTATGAACGGCGACAGCGGCCTTGACACGGAGCTTGATAATCTGTTCGACAAAACCGTTGGCAGTTTCCTTTCCGAGGCGAGCCGCAAGGAGCGTGAGCGCGCCAACGCCGCAAAGGTAAACCGTGCTGCGGAAAACATAAATAATGCTATCAAGAACTATAACAAATCCCTTGACGCTGCACGCGCCGAGGGCGTTCTTGCCGGGCAGATGGCGCAGGGCGCAAAGGACGCGGCGAAGCTGCGTGTTACCGCCGAAAGCTACGAGAACAGAATCAAGGCTTACCGGAACAAGCTTAGCGAGGTGCGGGAAAAACGCGACGCGGCGCTTAAAGCACGGCGGGAAGCTTTTGAAAACTACAAAGCGGAGAGAGTTGACAGTGCCAGACGCGAGGTGCTGCGTAAGCGTATAGCCAAGGGCGTCAGGTCTCTTAATACGATGCTGCTTAATCCCACGGACAACAAGCACATTTCACAAGACCTGCGCGGCGCTGTGGCGGGCTTCCTAAGCAACTTCACCGACAACTCGAGTGTTTTCTCGAAGAGCAAGCTGGACGCGCTTGCAAAGGCGTACAGTCAGATTGCAGAGGAAAGCAGCGACCTTAACGACCTTTACGACCCCGACATTAAGGATTACCTTGACAAAATGGAGAAGACCGTCGAGGGCAAGCGGCTTTCGGAGCTTTCCGCAGATGAGCTTTTCTTTGTTCAGACGATAACGGATTATTTCACTCACATTGTCCGAGACGGAAACAAGCTGCTTGTGGATGGCAGACGGCAAAATATTTCCGAGCTTGCTTCCGAGACCGTAAGGGCGGCGGAAAACCACGGATATAAGACCTATCGCGGCGGCACACTCGGCGGAGCGGTAAACTGGGCGGACAAATATCTCAATTACGATAATATAACGCCGTATTATTTCTTTAACCGAATGGGCGGCGGTATGAAACGGCTGTATAACGATATGCTGTACAACAGCCAACTCACATATTCGCGGGATATAAACGAAGACCAGAAGTTTATGGCGAGTGTTTATGAAAAGTACCACGTCTGGGACTGGTCGAGCGATAACCAGAAGAACAAAAATGACATTTTGAGATTTGAAACCGCAAGAAAAGGCGCGTGGCTTGAAATGACCCGAAACGAGGTACTTGCGGCTTATGCTACCTATAAGCGCGGCAAAGCTCTCGGCGACGGCGCGGCGCATATGAAAGAGGGCGGCATAGTCGTAAAATCAAAAACGCCCGAAAAGTTTATGCAAGAGTATGTGAAAAGCTCTAAGGGCGTGCAGCTCGACATTGCGGATATTCAAAAAATGTTCAGATTCCTTACCGACGAGCAGAAAGCTTGTGCAGATGCGGTGGTTAATTACCTTACCACGGTGGAGGGCGCACGGAGAAATGAAACTTCTATGGCGCTTTACGGCTATAAAAAGTTTAACGAGACTTACTATTTTCCCTACCGTGTTGCAAGTGATTACACTAAGAGCCACGCCGGGCAGGAAATGAGCCCCGATGGTACGAAGCAGGCCGGCGGAAGCAAAATGCTTAAAAATATGGGCAGCGCGAAAGCGCTTACCCCGAACGCGAACGCCGCAATCGTAATTGACGACTTTTTTAAGGTCGTTGCGGAGAGCATGAACGACACTGCACGCTACCACGCCTTTGCGGTGCAGCAGGATAACTTTATGAGAGTGCTCAATTACAAGGATACAGTTGACGCGGAGCACGGCAGCACGAGCGTTAAACAGGCTATCCGGGACAGCTACGGCACGGAGGGTATTAACTACATCACCGGGCTTATGGGCGACAGCTTCGGCGGAGCGGTGCAGCTTAACGACGATAATGTTTTCGGCAAGCTTTTCGGCAAATTTAAGAAAACCGCAGTTGCGGCCAACCTTTCCGTTGCGATTCAGCAGCCTTCGGCGATTATGAGGGCAACGGCGATGATTGACGGAAAGTATCTTACCAAAACCGTACGTCAAAAGAACATCCTTGAAGAAATGTACGATTACAGTTCCACGGCGTTCCTGAAAAATATGGGGCGGTTTGACATAGGCACAGGCAGAAGCGCTGAGCAGTACATTTTGAAGCCGGAGCTGAAAGGCAAGGATTATATGAGGCAGCTCTTCGCTACCGGAGAATACAGCACCGGAGAGCTGGACGACGTGACCGGGTTCCTCTCCGAAAAGGCAGACTGGGTAACCTGGGGGCACATTATGAACGCCGTTATGGCGGAAATTGAGGACACCACGGGTCTGAAACGCGGAACGGAGGAATTTAAGCGTGCGGCAGGGCGGCGGTTTGATGAGGTCGTGAACGCAACGCAGGTATATGACAGCATACTTGTAAAAAGCCCGATGATGCGGGACCAAAGGGGAATTGCACAGATAATATCGGCGTTCAAAATGGAGCCCACGCTGAGCTACAACCTCTTTGTAGATTCCATTAGCAAGGAAAAGGTCGCTGCCAAAAGTGCGGCACGCGGGCTTTCGGCGCTTGCGCTTAATGTCCTTGCAAATGCACTGCTTAAATCTATAATCGGAGCATTGCGCGACCGCGACGAGGACAAAACCTACCTTGAAAAGTACGCCGAGAAGCTGGCAAACAACATAGGAAGCGACCTTATTCCGATTCTTAATTTGCCGGGCGTAGACGCAATCTCCGAAGCAATTCAGGGCTTTACAACGGAGCTCCCCGAAATGGGCATGATTTCAGATACCGTGAGCGCGGGCAGTAAAGCACTCAAAAAAATAAGCAAAGGCGACTGGGGCGGTGCTTTGGGAGAACTGACCGTCGTATTCAACCTTTTCGGACTGCCTGTACGGAACGTTTACAGAGACTTTGCGGCAATCTTCAACACAGCGGTCAATACCAAGCCGCTGAAAGATACAAGCTTCGCGGGGATATATGAAGCGGCGGTTGACGGTCTTTTGGATTCAAGCACTATTTACGGAGCCAAGAAAGCCTTGGGGCTTATAGACACGAGCAAGGCGGCAGGCATTAAAAAAGCTATGCGAAAAGGCGATTCTACAGAAATTCGCAAAGCTACAAACAAGCTTATTAAAGAGTATGTTGCGAGCGGTAAAAGTGAGAATGAAGCTAAAGGCTATATCAAGGGAGCTTTGACGAATTACTGGAAGCCGCTGTACCAGAACGCGAACAGCACGGAACGGGCAAAAATCCGCAAGGCACTTTACGCTACCGGAATTTACGAGAACACCGATGCGGTCGTAAAGATGTGTGACAACTGGCTTAAAGACGATTAAAAAAATATGGGTGCGGGGGTAGAAGCCCCTGCACTTTTATTTTACACTGAGATTGTAAGGAGGCGGTTTATGTATGGCAACGGCAATTCCAAGGGCGGAAACCTCGCCCCGAAACGAAAACGGCGTTTTGAAGTTCTACAAGGGAAACACTTTTCAGTATTACATTCATTTGTTTTTGAAAGACCAGGATAACGAGGAAATAAATTTTAACAACGATACAGACACCTTGACGGTAAAGTTTTTCAGTGCCAAAAACGACCTTGTAAAGACTTTTGAGTTCGGAAAAGGAAAAAATCTTGCACTGAAAAATAATATCGCAGAATTTGATTTTACGGACGAGGTTACAGCACTTTTTGACCGTGGGCGTTACCGCTATGTAGGCGATTATGAGAGCCCGACGCTGGGGCGCAGAACCGTTATAAACGCGCCTATGCTTGTAGAGTAAGGAGGACGAGATGGCAGACAACCTTTTTGAAGCAAAAGTTGACCTTGAACTGCCGATACAAGTGTTTGCGGACGCATACGGAAATATATCCCGAGGGCTGAAACGCATATACACTAAAGAAAACGGCGATGTTGTGTTTGTGCTTACGGACGGTACGGAGCACATAGTGGGGAATGTTGTGGGGCAACAAGGGCCAACCGGACCGGCTTCTACCGTTCCGGGGCCAACGGGTCCCACCGGAGCGGCAGGAAAACAGGGTGCGCCGGGCAAGGACGGTGAAAACGGCAAGGACGGTGAAAACGGCGCACCGGGAATATATTACGGCAGCACGCAGCCGAGCGGCCCCGATTTCCCGGTGTGGATTGACCCTACAGGCGCGGAAGGAATTCCTCTTTCCGTTACAGGTCCCACCGGGGCAACCGGAAGCCCCGGCAAGGACGGAGCACCGGGTAAAACGCCGAACTTAACCATAGGCACTGTTACGACACTTGATGCAGGGCAGGACGCAACGGCGAGTATGGGCGGCACTGCGGAAAGCCCGGTGCTGAACCTCGGCATCCCGAAAGGCGCGAAAGGCGAACCGGGAGGAGGAGGCGGCGGCACATACTATGTGGAACTGGACGGCAAGTATCCACATTACACGCTGTCCGAGACAACGCCGCTTGCGGATATGAAGGCGGCATACAACGAGGGAAGGGCGCTGTTTTGCAGGTGCTCGATGGGTGTATATACAACAACACTGCCGCTTTTCGTGCCGATGGCTGAATTAAATACATGGATTTTCAGCGGAAGCGGCGGCGCCGCGAAAATGAATTTCCCGGCACAATATTTTACGATTGTCGTTTCGGCACAAGGTGTGGCAGCGGAAAATAGAGGGTTAGTGCGGAATGATGCGATAGTAACCTCTGTTTCCGCTTCAAGCACACATGACGAGGTTCCGTCGGCGAAATGCCTGTATGACCTTGTAGGAAACATAACGGCGCAGATAGACGCAATGTAAAAGTGAAAGGAATGAAAACATTATGAAAAAAGCGATGTTAAGCCAGCCTATGGCAGGAAAAAGCGATAAGGAAATCGTAGAAACAAGAGAAAAAGCAATTAAAGCTCTTGAAGAAAAGGGTTATGAAATTATAAACACCCTTTTTACCGATGAATGGTATAGCAAAGAGCAAATGGAGCAAAGGGGAGTTGTACAAATACCGCTTTGCTTTTTGGCAAAGTCGCTTGAAAATATGAGCCTTTGCCACGCAGCTTACTTTTGCAAAGGATTTGAAAAGGCACGAGGTTGCCGCATTGAGCACGAAGCGGCAAAAGCATATGGTCTTGAAATAATATACGAGGAAGAATGATATGAGCAACAGCATAGCAGAGGCAATAGCGGCAAAGAACGAGGTTATAGCCGCACAGGGCACAAGCCTTGATACAGTGCTGACAGCGCTGGAGGGTAAAGCAGCGGGGAGCGGAACAGATTACTTCAAGCAAAGGCTCGCAGGCACAATGACGGAGTATTCTGACAACGAAAGTGAATTGATAGGCGAAGATGCTTTTGGTCATCAGCGTCAACTTACAACCGTAAATATGCCGAAGGTAAAGAATATAGCTCCGAAGGCGTTTTACGATTGTTCGAAGCTGACTGCGATTTCGTTTCCTGCACTGGTGAGCGTTGGGTATAATACCTTTCGAAATTGCTCGTCCTTAACTGAATTTATTTCCCCTGCAACATTTAATTCTCGTTTAGATAACAGCACTTTTGAGGGGTGTTCAGCATTGTTAAAGGCAGATTTTAGGCATATCAATTCTTTTGGAATTAGCGGTTATTCTTTAGCTTGTACAAATTTAGTAACCTTAATAATCCGTAATACAGACTTTGTGCCGAGTGTCGCCGCCACTGCGTTTGGCGCTGCTACGACAATGATGAATAAGGGAGAGGGTTATATTTATGTGCCCCAATCAATGGTGGAAGCCTATAAGGCTGATACTGGATGGTCAAAATTTGCTGGACAAATTCGGGCAATAGAGGACTACCCTAATATTACAGGAGGTGCTGAATGAGCCTTAACGACAACACAGCAAAAATAGCAAGCGTGCTTGCAAAGGTGAATGCACTGCCCGCACAGCTTGACACTTCCGACGCCACGGCAGCGGCGGAGGATATAGTCAAGGATAAGACTGCGTATGTAAACGGCGTAAAAGTGACGGGGACACTGGAGAAATCGGTTGCTCCAAGCGGCTCTATTTCGATAACTGAGAACGGCACATACGATGTTGCGAGCAAGGCTCAAGCTGTTGTTAATGTTCCGCAGAGCGGAGGAGGAAGCCCGTACCTCGTTGATATTGGAGCAGTCACAGGAAGTGTAGGCACTAATACAACAAGCAGTGGTAAACAAATGACGGTATTTGTTTCTGACCCGATTACAATGCCAGAGGACTTTTTGACCGCTGCAAATGCACTTTTTAACGGCGGGGGTGAAACAGAATGGAAGCCGTATTTTGAGCAGTACAGATTGCAACTATTAGCAAAGCCAATGGGCACAATAAGCTACGCAACGGCAACATTTGATTTTTACGTCAACGGAGAAACAGCGGAAATATTTTATCAGCTTTTTGTCGGAAAAAATATGTATGCGCCGACTGGGGAAGAATTTGAAAACATAAATTATAATTATTTTGTTACCACACACGTGTTAGACAGCGGTGTTCCCGAGGGCAAGGCGGTTATTGTGGTTGGGGCAGAAGATAGCAGTGACAGTATGCCGTATGCTTGGACAACAGCATTTGCAAACGCAAGGCTTGTGCTCTTGCACAGCTTTTAAGGAGGACAAATATGCGGGGAGCAGAGAAGCGGTATGAAAAATCCTTGACAAAGGCATTACATAGTGCTATACTACAGTCAAGGGTTAATCCCTTTTGTCACCGCGTGAGCGTGACCGCCATTTTGCCGGAGGCGGCAAAATGATTTCCCCGCGTAAGCGGGGGTGGCTCAATCAGAGCGCAAGTGCACGCGGTTGTGGATTGAAATAATGATGCGGCGAAAGCTGTGAAGTGAAAAGCTCTATCGAAAGATAGGGCTTTTTGCTTATAAAAATATTTTTAGTGCGGGGGTAGAAGCCCCCGCACTTTTTTTATACACTGGTGGTGGAAGGAGGGCGGACAATGCCAGTAGGAGTTATTAAAATTTATGACCCGGTTAGCAAGAAATACAAAGAATTCCCCGCCTATATGGGTCCAACAGGCCCCACGGGACCTGCAAACGGACCGGCGGGACCGGCGGGAGCGACAGGCCCCACCGGGGCCACGGGTGCGACCGGCGCAACCGGAGCGACCGGAGCAAAAGGCGACACCGGGGCGCGGTTTACTTATAATGACTTTACGCCGGAGCAGCTTGCGGCTCTTAAAGGAGCAACAGGCCCCACAGGGGCGACAGGCGCAACCGGAGCCACAGGCAAGCAAGGGGCAGCCTCTACCGTTCCGGGTCCTATGGGGCCAACAGGGGCAACCGGAGCGCCCGGTGGGATAGGTGCTACCGGGGCGACCGGAGCCACGGGAGCAACAGGCCCCACAGGGGCAACGGGTGCAGCCGGGCTTAATCAAATAGGCGCAGCAACGACAACAACCTTTGCGAACGGCAAACTGCTGAAAGCTCAGGGCGGAAAAATCGTTGAGGCTGTTGCGGGAACGGATTATATTGTTCCGCCAACCAAGGTTACAGGAACGGGAGCTGTAACGGCTACGCTCGGAAGCGGCAAGGAATACAGCTATGCGGCGGTAACGTCTATTACCTTAACCGCCGGAGAGGGCGAAAGCCACGGCTTCATTCGGTTCGGAGCGTCAACTCCGACAGTAACACTCAGCGGATTCAGCGCAGCGGACGGCGATATTACTTCCGCAGCCGCGTCAACTGTGTGGGAGTTCAGCGCGGTGGACGGATATATAATCTTTAAGAATTGGAGTGCTTAATATGATGAGCGCAAGGCGGAGGCTGCTTATGCAAAGCAAAAAAGCATCGGCGGCAGAAACAATAGTTGTTTACGATTACGATACCGCACCGCAAACGCTTAACGGAACCGTCTTGAGCGGCAGTTATACGGAGCTCGGAAGCGCCGGACTTAAAATGCGTGTTATTGGCAGTGACAGCTTGTCCTGCATAATAGGCACTTATGATTTGACCGGCTATACAATGCTTGAGGTTGTGGGCGGCAAGAAAGATTACGCGATAAGCACGCTGAGCGTTGCGATCCAGAACGCCGTTGGAGCGATATTAAAGACATTAGACCTTAAATCTGTTTTGGCGTCAAATGATATGAGCAATTTTACGGTGGCAAACGGCAGCTATTCCACGCATTATCTCGATTTGTCCGATGTGAGCGGCGAATGCAGCATTAAATTAGCAATTTCGGCGAGCGGAACAACGCAGACCAACGTTGCAGCGTACAAGTACATTGCATTTTTAGCATCCGGCAGCACGGATCCGACGGTTGACCGCATAACGGTTACGGGTGCAGGAGATGAGACAGCAGGATATGTTACGATTGACGGCACTACGATTTATCAGACCACAGTGCTTGATGTTGCGCACGGCGCGCACACCGTTAAAGCGGCAGCATACAAGATTGTTATAAACGGCGCTGAATACACAGCGGGCAGCACGGATGCGCTGATAGAGCGTACAGAGGTTATAAGCGGCAATATAACAGTGAATATTGAGAAAACAGTTGAAGGTGGTTTTTTCGGAAACACTTATTATATTATAACGATTACATAGGAGACAGAAGTATGGGAATGAGCGTAAAGTTCACGGGCGACAATAAAAGTTATGCTCTTATAAATGCAGAGGCACTCAGCATCGAGAAGGGACGCAGTGGAGTAAAGCTTATTATTGACGGCGGCAATTTTGAAGATATAAAAGAGCGTTTTATGAGCCCGGAAGAATACGATTTGCTTGACCCGAACGGTCCGGAGCCCCAAATAAGCCTTACGGAGTTTTGCATGCTGTACGAGATTATGTACAGTAACGGCAGATTTTATGTGACGATGGCACAAAAGACCGCAGACGAGCGTATAGAGGAGCTTACTCAACAGGTGTCGGAGCTTAATGCGGAGGTGATGAGCTTGCAAAGCGGGGCGGAAGTAGTATGACGAACAGAAAAATAGCCGTTTATACTATTTGCAAAAATGAAGAAAAAAACGTGCAGGCGTGGCTTAAAAACGTTAAAAACGCAGATTATATATGCGTTCTTGATACCGGAAGCACGGACAAAACGAAAAAGCTTTTTGAAGAGGCAAAAGAAGCTTTTGGCGACAAGCTTGTTTTTGCGGAAACGGATTACGGAAAGGATTTCCGCTTTGACAGAGCGAGAAACGATTGCTTAAAGCTTGTCCCGAATGACGCAAAAATTTGTGTTTGCCCCGACCTTGACGAACGGCTTTCCGACGGCTGGCGGGAGGCTCTTTTGACAGTTTGGCGAAACAACACATCAAGAGCGCAGTATAAATACATCTGGAACCACGACGAGCACGGAGACGAGGGAGTGACCTTTGACGCTGATAAAATCCACGCCAACGACGGGACTTACAAATGGGTGAACCCGGTTCATGAGATTTTGGAGCGGGAGTGCCTTGAGGAATATGTGTATGTTGACGGTATGGTGCTTGAGCACTGGGCGGACACAGCGAAAAGCAGAGCGCAATATCTTGACCTTTTGGAGCTTGCAGTAAAGGAAAACCCGCACAACGACCGCAACACTCACTATTTGGGGCGCGAGTATATGTTCCGCGGCAGGTGGCAGGAAGCAATAAATATGCTTAAAAAGCATATTAGCATGCCGGAGGCAAAATGGGATTTGGAGCGCTGCGCAAGTATGCGGTTTATTGGTGATTGTTACTGCAAACTTTCTCAGCCTACAGAAGCAGAAAAGTATTATCTGCGCGCCTGCGCAGAAGGCTACAGAACCCGCGAACCGTGGTACGACCTTGAAAGGTTTTATTACGGGCGGCAGGACTGGGGCGGAGTAGTTTATGCCGGAGAAAAAGCAACGGCAATATCTGAAAAGGATGGCTCTTATATATGTGAGCAGGAGGCTTGGAGCGCCCTTCCGTTTGATATGTTATCTATCGGCTATTATATGACAGGGCGAAGGGGAAAAGCGCTTACAGCAGCGCGCAGCGCCCTCTGCGCAGACCCTGACAATGAGCGGATAGCTAATAATATAAAACTCATGGAAGGAGACGCACGACATGGACAGTAACGAAGTTATAAAAGAGCTTGCCGAGGTGGATTCGCGGAGCCGCAGCAACACAAAGCGGCTCGACAGACTGGACAGGCTTTTGGAGGAGCAGCAGGAGATAGCGCTTGCGGTGCGGGAGCTGGCGACGAACATGAAGTACATGCTCGAGGAGCAGAAGAAGCAGGGGGAGCGGCTTGAAAATCTCGAGAAGGCTCCGGTAGACGAGGCGGCATATTTTAAGCGCGTGACCGTCGGCTGCATTATCACAGGCACAATCAGCGCAATAATCAGCGCTGTTTTGGCATTTATCATTAAATAAACGGAGGAAAGAAAAATGAAAATCAACTGGAAAGTAAGACTTAAAAACGTGACCTTTTGGATGACCATGGTTCCGGCAACAATCACCTTTATTTATGCGGTGCTTGCCGCATTCGGTATCACTCCGGGCTTGAGCCAGTCCACGGCAATCAATACGGGCGTTGCCATTGTAACTGCGCTTGCGGCTCTCGGCGTGCTTGTAGACCCCACTACTGACGGCCTTGGCGACAGTGAAAGAGCACTGCGCTATGAAATTCCGGTAAACGACCACGAGGAATACCCGGACGCGGAGGCCTGACCTATGCAGAAGCTTATATTGCCGATTAAAGATTTTAAGCCTACGGCGGGCTATAAGAATTACAAATACCGCAAGTATTGGGGCTTTGGCCACTATGGAATTGACTGTGCAAGCCCTTCCAAGAACCGCGCGCTTTACGGTTTGGGCGACGGCGTTGTATATGCCGCCGGGCTGGACGGCTTGCGCGGCAAGACTACCGGAGCGGGCAGCGGCTGCGGATATTGCCTTATCATCATTTATAAGGACTGCTATAACCGCAAGACCCAAACCACAATGGATGTGGCGTGTACATATATGCACATGGCTGAAATGCCAAAGGTAAAAGCCGGGGAAAAAGTTACCACTAAAACGCTGCTCGGATATTACGGCAACACCGGAGTCAAGACGAGCGGACCGCATTTGCACATTCAGTTTGACACGGATGTTAAATATCCGCTTTACTGCGTGGGGCTCTCGAAAAAGGGACACGCGATGTTTAAGCGGTGGCAATATGATACCACGGTAAACCCGGTGGAGCTGCTCAATATCGGCGAGGGGCAGAGCCTTAACTACACGCAGAGCGAGTGGTACAACTATTTTGAGTTTAAGGCAATCGAGGCAAAGCCTGCGCCGCAAAGACCGAAACAGGACGAGGAAATCACCGACGGAGTAATTCACGTAACCGTAAATTAACCGCTTCTTCCGGCGCTACCGGCTTGCAGAATGGAGCGCGTATGAGGGCGGAAAACCGCGAAAACAGAAAAACAATTAAGAGCGTGTGCTCGAAAGCAAAACTACGCGAATACATAAGCGATTGCAGCTTTGAGCACGAGCACGATGCCGAGATTTTGAGTAGGATATATTTGCAGCATCAGGACTGCGGGTATATTGCGGACAAGATAGGGTTATCGTATTCTCAAACTATCGAGCGGCACAGGCAAGCTGCAAAGCGGCTTGCGGATTTGATAAAAACCAGATAATGACCCTATAAATACCCTATAAAGACCCCAAAAACAAGCCTCTTTCCTATGGTACCATTTAACCATAGGAAGGGGGCTTTTTTATGTTTGAAAACGGCTATTATCCTGGCGGCTACATGAACCCATATGCGAACCGCTACAATGCCATGACGGCGCAGCAAGCACCAAAGTATGAAGTTATCCACGTAAACGGAAAAAACGGCGCTCAGGCGCTGCAGATGGCTCCTAACAGCTCCGTAATTGTAATGGATGATACAGCGCCTATGGTGTGGCTTTGCCAGACGGACGGAGCGGGATACAAAACAGCACGAGCATTTGACATTACACCGCATCAGGCGGCACCTGCGGTTAATATCGCGGACATTGACGCAAGACTAACAAGATTGGAGGACTTATATAATGCAAAATCCGATGAATCAATTGCTAAAAAACACATCAAAGTCGGCGATGCCGAATAACCCGATACTAATGCTTGCTGAGTTTCGCAAGTTTGCACAGGGAATGACCCCGCAGAATGCAAAAGCGGAGGTCGAAAAGCTTCTCCAAAGCGGACAAATGAGTCAGCAGCAGTTTGAGGAACTCAAACAGCAGGCGGAAAGCTTCGCGAGCTTTTTGAAATAGGAAATAAAGCGGGTGCGCAACGCTTTATAATATAGAAATAAAGAAAGGACAAAAAGAAATGGACAACTACGGTAACGGTGGTTGGGGCGATAACAACATGTGTTGGATTATCGTCGTCTTCCTCATCTTCATGGGCGGCATGGGCGGTGGCTTCGGCTGGAACCGCCAGGGCGAGCTCGGACAGTATGCAACCGCTGCGAGCCAGCAGGAAATCCTGTTTGGACAACAGTTCAGCCGTATCGACGACCGCCTGGCCAGCATTGGCAACGGAATCTGCGACAGTACCTTTGCACTCAACAACAGCATTACGTCTGAGGGCAGAGCACTGCAGACCCAGATTGCAAACTGCTGCTGCGAAAACCGCCTTGCAACTGCCAACCTTGCGGCGCAGATGAACCAGAACACCTGTGACATCACTACCGCAATTCACGCAGAAGGCGAAGCAACAAGACAGCTTATCCAGACTAACGAGATTCAGGCGCTCCGCGACAAGGTATCCTCCCTTGAGATGGATAATCGCATGTACGGCGTAGTTCGTTACCCTAACGGTTACGTTTATAATGCAGGCGCTTCTCCGTTCTGTAACGGCGGCTGTTGCGGCAACATCTAACTTTACGCCCTTTTGGCGAGGCTAACAAGGGCGGCAGCAATGCCGCCCCTTTATTTTGATAAGAAAGGATAAAATAAAATGAGCAAATCAGCAATTTATACAGTTAACTCAACCGCGAACGCGGTCACTGTTGGAGACCTTATTCCCCTCGGTAGCACCAGTCGCAGATACGGATGTAATCTCCGTCAGGACGGTAACGGGATCACCGTCACTGGCGAGGGCTATTATCTCGTGAGCGTTTCCGCGACCGTTGCGCCTACCGCCGCCGGAGCGGTGACAATCACAGGACAGAAAGACGGTGTTGCCATCATCGGAGCGACCGCCACTTCCACCGCCGCGGCCACGGCAACCACCGACCTTGCATTTACAACTCTTGTTCGCAATGTTTCTTGTTGCGATAGCTCCATTTTGTCTTTTGTGTTTTCCGGCACGGCGGCGACAGTAAGCAATTTTGCGGTCAGCATCGTTAAACTTTGAGGGCTGCGCTTATGGAAACTATCAAAGGCTATAAGCATAAGCTGAGTGAAAGCATCGAAAAGTGTATGACGGAATGGCCTGTGTCTGAACGCTCTGCCTCTGCGATTGACCAAATGGTGCAATGCTGGCTGCGCGTAAGCAAAATGTGTGAGTGCATGGATGACGGCGAATTTACACCCGAGGAAGCCCGCGAGTGGGTTGCACGGCTCGAAAACGAGGACGGCAGCACCGGCGCGCACTGGAACATTGCGCAGACCAATTCTGCGGCGGAAAGCATCGGAGTACGCTTTGACCACATAACGCCGGAGGAGTGGAACCTCGCAATGAACATGATGTATTCCGACTACTGCGGCGTTGCAAACAAGTACGGAGTTGGCATGTCTGACTTCTTTGCTGAAATGGCAAAAGCGTTCCTTTTCGACAAGGATGCTGGAGGCCCGAAAGCGAAACTTGAGGGGTATTATAAAGGCGTTGTGGAGCGAGAAAAATAACACACTTTATAACACACTTTTATACGAAAGAATTTTAATTTAATTATTTCTATATTTAATCAAATTAAAGAAAAAGCGCATTAGAATCAGCTTTTTTTGAATTTGCTAAAACGCACAAATTCGTAAAAAGTGGGTTCGACCCCCATCACCGGTACCAACAAAAAACCGCTTGATTAAGCCAAAATCAAGCGGTTTGTTTTTTGAAAATAACACACTTTATAACACACTTTTGTTTTTATACCTGTCAATTGCGCTGTGAAAAGCGTCGTCCAGGGCGGCGGTTATGGCTGCATCTTCGCCTTTTATGGCGTGGCCGTATACGCCGAAGGTGTCCATGCTCTTTGAGTGCCCGATTACGGTTTTTACAAAGCCTTCGGGCAATTTTTTTGCAATGGAGACAAAGGTGTGCCGGAGCTCATACGGGGTGACAACGGTAATGTTGTTATATTCGCAGTAGCGGCGGAGCATGTCGGTGTAGTGGTTCTCGGTTGAAATGTCGAACAGCAGCTCGCTTTTGCCGTAGGTTTTAATCTGTTCTTCGATAACCTCCTTTGCCATCGGCGTCAAATACACCGCGCGGCGGGCGTTTTTGTTTTTGCCGCGGGTTTTTTCTTGCAGGGTGTTTATCGCCTGCTTTATGTAAATTACATTTTCGCCGCTGTCGTAGTCGGAAAGGCGCAAGCCCATAACTTCGCCGGGGCGCAGTCCGGCGAGCACCTGCAAGCGGTAGGCGTAAATATATTTATCGGTGACGACTTGCCCGCGGTAGGTGCTTTTGTCGGAGGTGAGGAGCACATACAATTCTTCCGGCTGCAAAATCTGTTTTTCGGAAACCGCCGCCGCCGACGGCAGGACGATTTCTTCCGGGATGTAGTTTGCGTATTTGTTTTTGCGGCAGAACTTAAAAAACGCCGTAAGGTCGCCGCGCAGGCTGTCGAGCGATTTTTTCGACAGCTTGTGCTTGGTGTAGGCAGTATTTATGACGTTCTGCAAATCGCCGTCGGACAGCGTTTCAATGCTGCGCGAGCCTATAACAGGCTTTATGTGGTTGCGATAGCGGCTTTCTTTTGGGCGGTAGTTGCTGCGGGAGGTAGTTTCCTCGACCATTTGCAGATATTCCTCGTATGCATCGCTGACCTTTACCTTTTTGCTGACAATATTCTCGTCAAGCCAGAGGTCGGCTTTTTTGTTTGCCTCCCTCTGCCCTGCCCTTCCGGGCGTTCCGGAATAAAAGCATCTGCGTTCGCCGTCCTTTTGGACATTTATTTGCCAACGCTGATACTTTTCGTGCCATACGGCGGTGTTTGTTCTTTTCATTCTTGCAATCTCCTTTGTAAAAGCTTATAATATAAAACAAGGAGCGGACTTTGCAATCTCCGTCCGCTCCGTCCCCCGATGTTCGTCGCGTCGGGGGCTTTTTTATTTCAGAGTTTTCAACTTTTCAACAAACTTTCAACAACCTAAAATTTGGGCTGAAAATGAGTTTTCAACTTTTCAACATTTTTTCAACATAGTTTTCAACGAGTTTTCAACATTTTTATTGTTTCGTAGGTTTAATCAAATCAAAAAAACTTATGTTTTGGTTAAACCTGCGTTTTGAATGATGAAACGAGGATTTATATAAACCGATTTCTCAAAAAGTTTTCAACATCCCCTACTACTACTACTAAATTATTATATTATATATCTCTTCTGCGCAGTTTTTATTTACTGTTTTCTTCGGTATGTTGTTCCTCGGCCTTAATGTCTTATCCATCCCGTGCCGGGGAGGATTACATCTACTGCGACAAAAACTAAAAGGAACGCCATAACGGCGCAGGTGAAAATCAAAACGCGCTTAAACTGCCGGCGCTCGTGGGCTATGTCGTCCTGGCACTGCCGGATAAGCAGATCGCGGTAGGACGGCAGATTCGGCGCAATGCCGACAATGGTATCTGCAGAGCCGCCGAGCGTTTTTATCATTGCAGTGGCCGCCGAAAAAGACGGGTCGGGAGTGCTGCCGTTGATGATACGGATAACGGTAGATTCCGGCACACCGGACTGCTCGGCTATTTGATGTGCGGTCAGCCCTTTCTCTTCCTTGAGCTTTTTCAGCTCGTCCGATAGCATAATATCACCCCAACTTTATTTTGATAACGCTTTTACTCACAGAAAAGCAAAAAAAGGCATTTTTGGGTATGGCAATCCATTTGAAAAAATGGTAAGATTTAGGCGCAAGCCGGAGCAAACCGGACAAGCCGCCGAAAATATCTTCCGCAGCCGTCGGCGGCTGCACGCACGGCACGGACGCCCGGAGAGGGCAGACAGGAGGATATACATATGAAAAAGACAGAAAAGAACTTTTTGAAATTTTGTGAGAAACGCAAAGACCTTAAAGCGGAAATCACTCTTTCGGCAGATAGGAGCGAACGACGGCTTCCAGCGCGTCAAGCTGCTCCGGCGAAAGATGTTCCATATCTGCGAAAAGATTTTGCACTTTCTTCGGCAGGCGATTAAAAAACGCAAGCAGCTTCATATCATCTTCGGAAAGCTCGCCGTTTTCGGCGGGCTTTTCTTTTATGTCCGTTTCGCCGCGCAGGTACTCCGGCGTGGTGCCGAGGATGTCCGCGATCTGCTCAAGGCGGTCGGGCTTTAAGGTGTTTTTGCCGCGGGCAACGTCTGCAAAGTATGTCTTTGTAACATTAAGCTTTGTGCAAAGAAAAGCCATTGATTTCCCCTGCTCTTTTGCCAATTCCTTTATTTTGTCTATTTCGTACATACTATTTGCTCCTTTTGGGCTGAAAGTTTGTGCAATCATACAATTCCAATGAAATCTTGGGAAAATAAATAAAAAAGCCTTGACCCCAATGGAATATTGGGGTATACTAAAGCCACAGGAGCAAAAAGCAAGGCAAAAGAGGACAAAGCGATAGAAAAGAGTGCTCAATAAACTAATACAAATATAAATTAGCACAAACCACGGCATTTGTCAACTTTTGAGAGCATTTTGCGACCGAAAAAATAAAGGAGGATAAAAAACATGGCGTATGTAGACAGGGAGCTTGCGGCGGAAAGTGCTTTAAGCGCTGTTATTGCTCTCGACAGGAGCGACCTCGGGGACATGGGCAAAGTTGACGAGGCTATAACAAAGGAAATAAATAAGCTTCCGACTATCGACGGCGTTCGCCACGGCAAGTGGGAAAATCCGTCGGCATGTGGGCTGAACCAAAGGTTAAACGGCACAGGCGTTGTGTGCTCTGTTTGCCAAAGATGGGCTGATGTTAGCTACGATTTCTGCCCGAACTGTGGAGCGGATATGGCTGATGCCTGGGACGACGAAGTTCGCGAAGCGATTATGCGCTTGAGCATGTGCGCCTGCCGTGAATGTGAAATTTGCAAGTATAAGAGCGACGCCAAGTGCAAGATGCCCACGGAGGAATGCAAGGAACGGTCGAGGAGGAACGCAAGTCTTTTAGCTGAAGCTCTTTGGAGGAGGCATTATGAATGAAAGATGAGTATGTAAGCAAAGAGGCAGTGATTAAGTACATTCGCAAAGTGGCTGAAACCGCGTATGGTGACTGCAAGGATGCAATCGGGGATGCGTATAACTATTTGGCGGATGACTTGGAGATGTACATAATCCGCCCGAGTATTGTCAAGCCACCGGAAGGCGAGTACATAAGCAAAAAGGAAGCTGTGGACGCCCTTTGCTTTGATTACGCTTATGCGGCAGCAGATATTGTAAATAAAATGCCTGGCATTGATGCTGCCCCGGTGGTGCATGGACGAAAAATTGAAGACGGAGACATGGTGTGTTTTTGGCTGTGCTCTCTGTGCGGCGAATGTTTGCCGTATGGTGCGAATTACTGCCCGAACTGCGGCGCAAAGATGGACGAAAGGGAGGGCACACGATGACCGACATACAGATTTTTAAGAACGAGCAATTCGGCGAAGTGAGGACAATAGAAAAAAACGGCGAGCCGTGGTTCGTGGCTGCTGATGTGTGCAAGGCATTGGAAGTGGCAAACAGCCGCGACGCTGTCGCCCGACTGGACGAGGACGAAAAGAATACCGTAGTTTTAACCGACGGTAATAGAGGAAACCCGAATGTAACGGTTGTCAGCGAAGCGGGCTTATACACGCTGGTGCTGGGAAGCAGAAAGCCGGAGGCGAAAGCGTTTAAGCGCTGGATAACCCATGAGGTGATCCCGACCATCCGGCGGCACGGAGCATACGCCACGGAGACCACCATAGAGAGCATAATCGCAGACCCGGAGAGCGGCATAAAGCTTTTGCAGGCGCTCAAGAGCGAGCAGGAGCGCCGCAAGGAGGCGGAGGCCATAGCCGAGGCGCAGCGCCCGAAGGTGCTTTTCGCCGACGCGGTAGCGGCAAGCGATAACAGCATTTTGGTCGGGGAGCTGGCGAAGATACTGCGGCAAAACGGCGTAGAGACCGGACAGAACAGGCTTTTCCGCTGGATGCGGGACAACGGCTACATAATGCGGTACACCAACATTCCCACCCAGTACAGCATGGAGCGTGGGCTGATGGAGGTAAAGGAGCGGGCGATAAACAACCCCGACGGCAGCGTGAGAATCACGCAAACCATAAAGGTGACGGGGAAAGGAATCGTTTACTTTGTAAACAAGTTTATAGGAGGGTAAGGAAAATGAAAGGCTACAAAGCATTTGACAAAGGCTTGGTGTGCCGCGGGAAACAGTATGCGGAGAACACGGTTTTTGAGGAGGACGAAGCGGTTATTTGCCAAAAAGGTATGCACTTTTGCGCAGAGCCGATGGACGTGCTGGATTTTTACCCGCCGAAGAGCGAGTTCGCCGAGGTGGAAGCACCGGACGAAGCAGTGACCGACGATAACAGAAAGTATGTGACAAAAAAGCTTAAAGTCGGGTCGAAGATGAGCCTGAAAGAGCTTATAAGCGCACAGGTCGAAATTGACGTCAAAAAAGCAAAAGAGGAAGGCAACGGCGGTTACGCACGGGGGAACTGCGGACACGCCGCCGCACAGGGCTACAGAGGACACGCCGCCGCACAGGGCGACTACGGACACGCCGCCGCACAGGGCGACTACGGACACGCCGCCGCACAGGGCTACTACGGACACGCCGCCGCACAGGGCAAGGGCGGACACGCCGCCGCACAGGGTTACAAGGATCACGCCGCCGCACAGGGCTACAAGGGTCACGCCGCTGCACAGGGGGACAGAGGACACGCCGCCGCACAGGGGGACTGCGGACACGCTGCCGCGCAGGGGAACTGCGGACACGCCGCCGCACAGGGGGACTATGGACACGCCGCCGCACAGGGGAACAAGGGTCACGCCGAAGTCGGCGGCAAAGATGCGATTGCCGCCGCCTTTGGCATAGAGGGCAAAGCAAAAGCCTGCCTTGGCTCGTGGATAATGCTTGCCGAGTGGGCAAATATAAATGAGGACTGGCACATCAAGACTGTAAAAACCGCCAAAATCGACGGCGAAAAGCTTAAAGCGGACACTTGGTATATGCTTAAAAACGGTGAGTTTGAGGAGGTAGACAGTTAAGTGGTACCGGAATCAATGGATTTTTATGTTCTGGTTGCGTGCGAAGAAAGTCAGCAGGTTTGCACGGCGTTCCGCAGGCGCGGATTTAAAGCGTATAGCTGCGACATACAAGAGCCGAGCGGCGGACACCCCGAGTGGCACATTCTGGGCGACGCGCTTAAAGCCTTGGACGGCGGTGATATAGTCACTATGGACGGCAATACACATTGGGTGCCGAGATGGGATTTGCTGATAGCTCATCCACCGTGCACCTATCTGTCGAGCGTGACCACGCGGCATTTGTCCTTGCGCTGTACGCCGCCGGAAAAGGTAGTCGAGAGGTGGCACAAGGTCGCCGAAGCCGCGGTATTTTTTATGCGGTTTGCTTTGGCTGATATACCGCATATAGCAGTGGAAAATCCGATGGGATATATGAGCACTTTTTACCGCAAGCCCGATTTTTTTGTGCATCCGTACTACTTTGCGGAGAGCACGGAGGACGCGGAAAACTACGAAAAAAAGAGAACTTGTTTTTGGGTGAAGGGTTTGCCGGAGCTGCAAAGAACAAAAGAGCTTCCGCCGCCTCCGCCAAAAGGGTATACCGCAAGCGGGAAGCCTAAAAATTTTGAGGAGTGCGCAAAGGGAAATCGCGCAAAAGAGCGGTCAAAAACTTTTCCGGGCATTGCAGAAGCGATGGCAAAGCAATGGGGAGATTACATAGTAAGGGAGTACTACTAATGATAACGCTTGATGATATAAAGAGGATGGACAAGGAGCTTTTGACGGTGCAGGACGTGGAGAAGCTGCTTAAAGTCAACGGCACTACAATACGCAAGGCGGCGCGGGAGCACCCGGAAACCCTCGGCTTTCCGGTGATGCTCTTCGGCAAGGGCGGCAAGCAGGTGCGCATACCACGCAGGGCGTTCGTAAAATTTTTAGAGGGAGGCGGCGGCGATGGCTAAAAAGGCACCGCATCGCCGAAGCCGGCTTGAAACGGAGCTTTTTGCAAACCGATACACCGAGGCGGATGTTGCAAAAGTTATAAAGCGCAGCGTGCCCTACATAAGCAACAGATTTAACGGCAGAGGTAGCTTTACCATAGACGAGGCGTACAAGCTGCTTGAGCTGCTGGGGCGGGAGCCGGAAGAAATATTTACTTTCTTCCCGCCGGAACAGAAAGGACGGTACAGACGGAATGAAAAGGATTGACATTATAACGGCGATTATCGCCTTCGGGCTTATAGTTTTGATATTCGGGGCTATAGGAGGAGTAGACAACGAGAATCTTTCCGTGGGCGAGGGCATCGGGGCTGTGCTGGGGCTGACGGCGCTGCTGGTGGCTGACATAAGGATAAGCGACGCGCTTAAAAAAAGAGAAAGAAAGCGCATCAGAGCAAGGGAACGCCTAAACGAAATGAAAAGGGGGGCATAAAGCCATGGCGAAAAGGTGCAAGGGCTGCATACATCACCGCAAATTACAGCATTGCAGCACAACGCTTGCGTGCCACTACTGCATAGACACAGGCATGCTGCGCGGATGCGGCCCGGAGGAATGCACACATTACTGCGATGACCCGGAGGAGCTGAAAAAGCTTTTGCGGGCGCAGAAAGAAGAAACCTTTGACAAAGCTTTCGGCAAGATGGGAGAGCGGAAAAGTTTCTGCTATCGCTCTGACATGGAACCGTATTACGATTGAAAATATTAACAAAAAAATTATACAAGGAGTAATATTTTTATGATTACGAAAACACCTATTAAGGACATGAGCCGCGAAGAATGGCTTGCAGAAAGAAACAAATCCATAGGAGGCAGCGACGCCGGAACGATCCTCGGCTTTAACAAGTGGAACAGCCCCTACGCCCTGTGGGCGGAAAAGAGCGGAAAGCTTGTGCCGGAGGACATAAGCGACAGAGAGGCCGTCCGCCTGGGCAACGACCTTGAGCAGTACGTCGCAAGCCGCTTCGAGGAGGCGACCGGCAAAAAAGTACACCGGTGCAATTACATCATCCGCAACGACAAATACCCCTTCGCCCACGCCAACGTTGACCGTATGGTCTACGGCGAGAACGCAGGGCTTGAATGCAAGACCACAAGCAATTACGAGTACGCAAAGCTTTTGGAGAACGGAAGCTTTCCGGAAACCTGGCTTTGCCAAATGACGCACTACATGGCGGTAACGGAGTCCGACCACTGGTATTTGGCGGCGCTGGTATTCGGCAAAGGCTTTTACTGGTTCGATGTAAAGCGGGAGGACAGCGAGTGCGCCGCCCTGATGGCGGTGGAAGCCGACTTTTGGGAAAGAGTGACCCACAACGCACCTCCGGCGATTGACGGCGCAGAGGCCACCACAGAGGCGCTCAGGACGGTATTCCCGGAATCGGAGGAGGGCAGAACGGTTGACCTTTCCGGCTTTGCGGCAAATCTTGAGCTTTACAACGCGCTGGGCAGACAGATAAAGGAGCTTGAGGAGCAGAGAGACACCCAGGCAAACTACATCAAGGGCTTTATGGGCAGTGCGGAAAAAGGCGAGGCGGGCAATTACAGCGTAAGCTGGAAAAGCCAGAGCCGGAGCACCTTTGACCGCAAAAAATACGAGCAGGCCTGCGGCGCAATTCCGCAGGAGTTCTTCAAAACATCCACATCCAGAGTATTCAAAATCACCGAAAGGAGCTAAGTACAATGACAGCAGAAACTAACGGAATTATTGCCGCACAGGCAAACAAGCAGGTGGCAAAAAACAACGGACAGAAAACCTTGCAGGACTACATGAAGGTGATGGAGGGGCAAATCAAGAGAGCGCTCCCTTCTGTTATCACTCCGGAAAGATTCAGCAGAATGGTGCTTACCGCACTTTCCTCCACGCCGAAGTTGCAACAGTGTACTCCGCAGAGCTTCCTTGGCGCAATGATGACGGCCGCACAGCTCGGTGTCGAGCCGAACACCGCGCTCGGACAGGCATATCTGCTCCCCTATGACAACCGCCGCAAGGGCGTAACGGAATGCCAGTTCCAGCTTGGGTATAAAGGGCTTATCGACCTTGCATACCGCAGCGGCGAGGTGAGCATTATCCAGGCGCACGAGGTTTACGAGAACGACGAGTTTGACTATGAGCTGGGCATGGAGCCGAGGCTTCGGCACATCCCCGCGAGGGCGAACAGAGGCAAGGTTATCTGCTACTACGCAATGTTTAAGACCAAGGACGGCGGATACGGCTTTGACGTGATGAGCATTGAGGACGTGCAGGCGCACGCCAAAAAATACTCCAAGGCATACGGCAGCGGACCGTGGCAGACGAACTTTGACGAGATGGCGAAAAAGACAGTGCTGAAAAAAGTGCTGAAATACGCGCCGCTGAAATCCGACTTTGTTCGCGCGGCGGCACAGGACGAAAGCATCAAGACCGAGATTGACGCGGATATGTACAGCGTTCCCGCCGAGGAGATTCCCTATGTGGAGGTGGACGAGAACGGCGAGGTAATGAACGACGAGGAGCAAAAGCAATAAAGGAGGGCACGCCTTATGGCTGAAAAAAGGTGCTTTTGCATGAGCATAGTGGACAGCGACGCATTTATGGAAATGCCACTGTCCACACAGTGCTTTTATTTCCACCTTGGAATGAGGGCGGACGATTACGGCTTTGTAAACAATCCCCGGCGCATTGCCAAGCTTGTGGGCGCTTCCGACGACGACTTTAAGCTGCTAGTATCAAAGCGGTTCCTGCTGCTCTTTGACAACGGCGTGGTGGTGATAAAGCACTGGCGGATGAATAACAACTTGCGTGATGACAGGCTTAAAGCGCCGCAATACCCTGATGTAGCAGCAAAGGTCTTTATCAAGGACAACGGAAGCTACACGGAAATACCACACGATGGGCTTATTTCTCTTATGGATTTGTTCACTCATAAACAGATGACAGGCAAATGTCTGACAGATGACAGACAAATGGCAGGCAAATGTCCGCCTAAGAGAAGAGAAGAGAAGATAAGGGAAGATAAGAGAAGAGAAGATAAGGTAAGAATCGAAGAAGAAAATAAAGAAGAAGGTTTTTCGCCGGAAACGGTGGAAAAGTTGAAAACTTTACTTTCATATCAGCTTTCTTTTCTCAAAATTTCCGATGCGGAGCTTTCGGAGCTTGAACGGCAGATGCCCTTTGAGCAGATGGAGCGGTACACTACAAAGCTATCGGAGTGGAAGCAGGCGCACCCGAGTGTGCCGACACGAGATTACGACATAATCAAACAATGGGCAACGGAGGACGGCTATGAACACTAAAGAGACTGACTGGTACACAGCACTGCAAAGCGATACACAATATTGGCTCGGCGAAATCAAAAAGCTTATGGTAGAGCAGGGCGTAAACATCACTTTGGACGAGCTTGAAAGGCTGCGGTTCAACGAAAACGAGGTGAGGGAAGCCCTGAGCGGGCTTACCCACGTCACCTGCGAGGACTGGTACGACACAGGCTACGCACTGGGCAGAGCACGAGGCTGGAACGACTGCCTCGATGAAATAAAAAAATTATTGGAGGGACAAAGCAATGATTGAATTTTGGGCAGGAACGGTTTTGGGCGTGGCGATTTGGAGCGCGCTGAGCATGATGAAAGAGCTTTGGAGGATATGGATGACAGACAAAATGACCGAAAAAATCCAAATGACCGAGCTTATGAAAATGAGAAGGATCGAAAAGGAGGAAAAGCACGATGATGACGAAGGACGAAATTGACGCTTTTTGCGAGAAATGCCCGGACTGCGGCAAGAGAGAGTGCAGCAGGATCGACAAATGCGCTGAGTGCAGCAGGGTCTGCGGCTGCATGGTGGAGGTCTGCGTGCTGGAGCACAAGGGCTTTACATTCGCCGCGCCAAACCTTGAAAGGAGAAGAATATGAACGAATACAGGTTCCGGCAGTGCCCGAAAGATGAAAACATACAGTGCAATAAGAGCAAAGACAGGTGCGACGGATGCCCTATAGCAAAAGCCGCACCCGCTCCGGCGGAGGGAAAAGAAATTCGGCGGATGACAAACCCAAAGATAGCCGCACGGCTTAGGGCTTATATCGCCGCCGGAGAGGCGGACAGCACGGAGCTGATGTACGAGAAGCTTTCCCGATACGAGGACACAGGGCTTGAGCCGGAGGAAATAAAAATCAGATGGGAGAGGACGAGATGAATTATGTGTGCTTATGCGGAAGGATAGGAAGCGACATTGAGCTTAAAAAGACCCAGAGCGGAGTATCGGTCATAAGATTCCCCTTGGCGGTCGACAGGCGGTATCAGCAGGACGGCGAGCGTATCACGGACTGGATCGACATCGAGGCATGGCGCAGCACGGCGGAATTTATCGAAAAATGGTTTGCCAAGGGCGACCCGATAATCCTTTGCGGCGAGATACGGACGAGCGTATGGACGGACAACGACGGCAGCAAGCACAAGCGCGCTTATATGGTGGCAAATGCCGCCGAGTTCGTACCGCAGAAGAAGAAACAGGACGCAAATACGCCGAGCGCGAACGCAGACGGGCAAGGAGCGACTTTTGCGCCAAAGGCGGGAACTTTGCCACCCACGAGCGAAAATGCAATACAGAGCCACACAGCCGCCTTTCCGACGAACCCAGCCGAGGAGTGGGAGCAGGTGCAGTTCCCGGACGAGGATGCGCCTTTTTAGCCCGAGGAGGTGACGCCGATGAGCAAGGGCAAGCATTTTTCCGAAGCGAAGTGTCCCTTTTATCGGAGCGACGCAGACAAAACGCTGCTTTGCGAGGGCGCGCCGAGCGGAACGGTGATGAAAATAGTGTTCCCTACCGCGGCGCGCGCGCTGCGCTACTTCCGGCGTTACTGCGCCGGGGATTACACAAAATGCGCTATGAACCGTATGCTTGAGGACAAATACGCGCCGACAAAGGAGGAAGAATGAAAGCAAATTTTACAATCAACGCGAAGCTGCCGGGGCTTAACGAGTATATACTTGACTGCCGGAGGAATCCCCATTCCGGAGCCCAAACAAAGCGCATAGCCCAGGAGCTGTGTATGTGGAGCGCAAAGCAGCAGTGCAAGACCAAATTCACCAAGCCGGTGAGCATACATTACAGTTTTTTCGAGCCGGACAGGAGGAGGGACAAAAGCAATGTGGCGGCGTTTGCGATTAAGGTTATCGAGGACGCTATGGTGCAGCTCCAGATTATCCACGATGACGGCTGGAAATACATCGAAAATTATACTCAGAGTTTTAACATTGACAAAGCTCGTCCGAGAATTGAAGTTTACATCACTGACGAAATTTGAAGAAAATATGTAAACAAAAAGCCCCGAAGGATTAACCTTCGGGGTTTTTGCTTAGAAAGAGGATAAAATTTGAAAAAGGAAAACATACCTATTACATTTTTGCTGCACCTATACTGTATCAGCTTTTTTGCAAAAGCGCAATAGGAAATAAAAAATTATTTCGCAGCCATGTCCTGCCGGATGAGCTGCTTTATGTACCCTGCCTTACTCGGCATTTCCGCAAGCCGGGCAATGATGTCTGCATCGGTATTTTTATTGAGCTCGACGAAAAGCCTTGCGGTCGATTCGGATTTATATTTAGCGTCGGCGCGCTTCTGTGCTTCGGTGCGCATTGGAGTTCTCCTTTCTGTAATATAAAGCCCTGCCGGAGCGGGGCTTCTTAATGTCGGGCTTAACCCCAAGTTTTCGTTACGTGGGTGTAATGAATGCGCCCTTCTTCGTCGGGAGCATCGCAACTTGCGTCTGCAATAGCTTCTGCCAAAGAATAGCTTTTGAAGCCGTATTCTTCTTCAAAATCTTTTGATTCTTTGAGATGTGCGTCGTACTCTTTTTCGGTCATTCCGGATGCACCGATTTCTACATCGCGCATGAGCTTTCTTATTTCTTCTCCGGTTTTGCATTCACTAATTTTCATGTTGTTTTCTCCTTTTGTCAATTTTTTGTTGGATTGAAATGCGCTCTTTCTTGAGCACATCTACATTCTATCACCCCGTGGTGATATTGTCAAGGGGTTTTCGCAAAATTTTTTGAATTTTTTTTGCAAGAGCTTTTTTGAGGGCGGGGGTAGAGAACAAGCGGCAAAGATATATACGATAGATGCAGACAAAATGAAAGGAGGCTCTGCTATGGCAGCACCAAAGGGAATTGACTGGGACGAAATACGGCAAAAGTATGTAACCGGAAAAAAGAGCGCAGCAAAGCTTGCCGCCGAGTATGGGCTGGAAACACAGTATGTGTCACGACGATGCGCAAAAGGCGGATGGGTGGCACAGCGGAAGGAGTATCGCCGCAAAGTTGCTGATACTGCGATAAAAAAAGCCGCCAAAAAGGAGGCAGACCGCCTTGCGAAGCTGATTTCTGCGGCTGACACTGCCGGGAACGTCGCGGCACTGGGGCTTAAACGAGCGGAAAAGGCGTGGAAAGAGCTGGACGGATGCGCTCCGGAGGACAAGGCCGAGCTTATCGGCTACACCGACAGCAGGACAGCGAGGGACTACACCGCCATCATAAAGGAAGTTGTTTCCATTATGCGGGATTACTACGACATTCCCACCGCCGCGGAGAGGGAAGCCCGCGAGCTGGCGAAGGAAAGAGTTAAAATCGAGCGTGAGCGGATGGAAAAAGGCTTGAGCACGGACAATGGAGCTTTTGAGCACGGTGTTTGTCTTATTCCGGCGATTATGGAGGCGCCAAAACCGCCTATTGCGGATTTGAGCACCGATGAGCACGGGGAAGATGGCGGCGAGCACGGAATGAGCACGGAATGAGCACGGAGGTGAAAAGCGTGGGCACAAGTTTGAGCACGGCGAGCACGGGGCTTGAGCACCATGTTTTATGGCAGCCGCAGCCGAAGCAGGCTATTTTTATGAGCCGATTTGAGGATGAGGCGCTTTACGGCGGCGCAGCCGGAGGCGGGAAGAGCGATGCGCTGTTGGCAGAAGCGCTGCGCCAGGTGGATATACCATACTACCGCGGGCTTATAGTCCGGCGCACATACAAGCAGCTTGAAGACCTAATAGATAAGTCGCGCAGGCTTTATAAAGCCTGTTACCCTGGCGCAAAATACAATAAAACCGAACACATATGGTATTTCCCTTCCGGGGCGGTTGTTATTTTTGGTTCATGCCCGCATAATGAAGATAAGTACAATTTTCAGGGCAAGCCGTATGACTTTATAGGCTTTGACGAGCTGACGCAATTTACATACGAGATATATGACTACCTGGCACACTCGCGCAACCGCCCGAACGGTCCGGGCACGAGGGTGTATGTAAGAGCGACCGCCAACCCCGGCGGCGTGGGTCACGCTTGGGTGAAGGAGCGGTTTATCACCGCAGGAAAGCCGCTTGAAACGGTGTGGACAAAAGTAATGATCAAACAACAGGATCACAACTTTAAAGAGGAATGGCTGAGCAGCGTTTTTGTACCGTCGACAGTATTTGATAACCAGAAACTGCTTGATAATGACCCGAAATATCTTATGCGTCTTGCTGCTTTGCCTGAGGCGGAGCGAAATGCGCTTTTGTACGGCAGCTGGGACAGCTTTGACGGACAGGTTTTCCGGGAGTGGAGGAACGACCCCGACCACTACATAGACGGCAAGTGGACGCATGTAATCAAGCCGTTTATGCCGCCGAAGCATTGGCTTTGCATACGGGCGTTCGACTTTGGCTACACGCGGCCTTTTTCCGTCGGGTGGTATGTGGCGGACGAGCAGGGCAAGCTGTACCGCATAAGGGAGTATTACGGCTGCACCGGCACGCCGAACCGCGGCTTGCAGATAAACCCTGCGGAGATCGCGAAGAATATCCGCGAAATAGAGGACAGCGACCCGCTGCTCAAGGGGCGGCAGATTATTGGCGTGGCTGACCCGTCAATATTTGACCGCAGCCGCGGGCAGAGCGTGGCGGAGCTGATGGAGCAGCCGCCGTATTATGTGGCATTTTCGCCCGGTGACAACACCCGCCTCGCAGGGCTTATGCAGGTGCATTACCGCTTTGCGTTTGACCAAAACGGAGACTGCATGCTGCAAATATTTGATACCTGCAAAAATTTCATTCGCACGATTCCGGCGTTGGTGTATGACGATGCAAACGTTGAGGATGTGGACACCGACATGGAGGATCACATCTTTGACGAGCTTAAATACTGTCTGATGGAGCACATCATAAGCCCGCGCAAGAATGTGCTTGACAAGGAGTATGACCCGATGGATTACTTTGACCCGCTGAATCAGAGGGCAGACGCTATAAGACCATACGGCATTTTTATGTGAGGAGGACACAATGGACGACAACAACAATCTTGATTTACAGAGACTTGCGGTGGAAGTAAAAGTTCCGAAAATAGGCAAGGAGCAGCTTTCGGCGTTTATGCAGGTGCTTGAAAAGTACAAGAGCGGCAAGCAACGCCTTGAAGCTCGAGTGATTGAGAGCGAGGAGTGGTGGAAGCTGCACAATAACCAAATCGCCCGCATCAAGGACGGCATAGAGCAGCCGGGAGAGCTGCGGAACGCCTCCGGCTGGCTGCACAACGTGCTTGTATCAAAGCATGCGGACGCAATAGAGGCATACCCTGAGCCTAACATCCTGCCGAGAGAGCAGGGCGACAAGGAGGAGGCGAAGCGGCTGTCCTCCATCCTCCCCTGCATATTGGAGCAAAATCATTTTGAGGAGGTATACGACGAGGCGCAGTGGCAGAAGCTCAAGACCGGCACAAGCGTATACTCGGTTGTGTGGGATCAGAATAAGCTTAACGGCTTAGGCGACATCAGCATAAGCAATGTAAACCTGCTCAACATCTTTTGGGAGCCCGGCATAAAGGACATTCAGGACAGCCTTTATGTGTTTACAACGAAGCTTGTAGACAATGCTATTCTTAAAGGGCAGTACCCGCAGTATGCGGACAAGTTTGCGGCGCAGAGCAGCTTTTCTCCGGCGAAGTTCCTTTACGACGACCGCGTGGACACCACGGACAAGAGCACGGTTATAGAGGTGTACTACCACACCGCCAACAGCCAGGGGAAGCGCGTGCTGCATTACTGCAAGTTTGTCAATGATGTTGTATTGTACGCCACCGAGAATGACACGGAGCAGCCCACAAAGCCACAGACAATGGTAAACCCTGAGACCGGCGCGGCGGAGGTTGTGCAGGTGCCGGCAGGGCTTCCAGCATCGGAGCGGGGCATATACGACCATGCACAATACCCATTTGTTTTTGATGTGCTGTTCCCCATCGAGGGCAGCCCATGCGGCTATGGCTATGTTGACCTTTGCAAGGGCGCACAGGAGCAGATTGACACCATGGGTAAGGCTATGGTGGACAACGCTGTTGCAAACAGCACGCCGCGTTACCTCAGCAAGCAGGGCGGCGGAATCAACGAAAGCGAATTTATGGATTTGCGCAAGCCGATTGTACATTACAGCGGCGCAAGCGCGGACATTGTTCCCATAAGCACAACCGCTTTGCAGGCAAACAGCCTCAATTACTACAACGCAAAAATTGAAGAGCTGCGGCAGGTGAGCGGAAATACGGAGAGCGCCACAGGACAGGCGACCTCCGGCGTTACGGCGGCATCCGCCATTGCGGCGCTGCAGGAGGCAAGCGGCAAGGGCAGCAGAGCGAGCACGCTTTCCTCATACAGGGCGTTTGGGCGCATAAATGAGCTGCAAATCGAGCTTATCAGGCAGTTCTATGATATGCCGCGCACCTTCCGCATTATCGGACAGCGGGGCGCGGAGGAGTACATAAGCTACAACAACGCACAGCTGCAGGCACAGTATCAGGGCAGCATCGGCAATATTGATTTGGGCTTCCGCCTTCCGGTGTTTGACATCAAGGTTTCGGCGCAGAAAAAGAATGTATATACCAAGGTGGCGCAAAACGAGCTTGCTTTGCAGTTCTTCCAGCTTGGATTCTTCAATCCGCAGTTTGCTGACCAAGCACTTGCGTGCATTGAAATGATGGATTTTGACGACAAGGACAAGATTTCGCAGATGATAGCGCAAAACGGCACTATGTATCAGCAGCTGCTTTTGTATCAGCAGCTTGCGCTTTCCCTGGCACAGGCGAGCGGCAGGACGGATATAGTACAGGGGCTTGCTTCGCAGATTACCGGGCAGCCGATGGAGACGGTTTCGGGCGGCGGTGAGCAGACGGCGAGCCTGCCGCAGAGCGACAACGTTGCCGGGATAGACAGCGAGGAGCACACCCGAGTAAAAAACGCCAGAGCACAGAGCAACAAGGCGAGCCAGCCGGAGGAATAAGCTATGATAGAGATTACATATTATTCGCGGTTTAATGCGGTTATAATCAAAGGGCATTCGGGATTTGCCGAGGAGGGAAAAGACATCATCTGCGCCGGAGTATCGGCGCTTGCGTGGACTTTTGAGGAGGCCGCAAGGCGCCTTGTAAGAGAGGACAAGGCGCTTGAGCCGACAATAGTAATGGAGAACGGCAGGGCAGAAATTTCCGTTGATGCACGACCGGATTACGAGTATGAAATAAAGCAGATTTTATCGTATATTTGCGGCGGGTTTAAGCGAATGGCGGAGCAATCGCCGGAGTATGTGCGATACATAGAAAGAAAATAAAAAAATTTTTTGGCGCGGGGGTAGATATACCCCCGCGTTGTCTTTTATAGTGGAGGTACAAGGAGCCGCGAGCCTAACTCGCAGATTAAAACGGAGGCATCTTTATGCAGACAAATGAATTGCGTTACCTACAGCTTTTTGCCGATGGCGGAGCAGCCGCCGAAGCGGGAGCAGGAGAAGGAAGCGCCGCGGGCGATAACGGAGCTGTCGCCGCCGGACAGCAGCCACAAACGCAGGCAGATGTGCTTGCAGCACTGGGAGTTCCGCCGAGTAAGATTCGGGCGAAATACAAAAACACGGTTGTAAATGCGCCGAACGCGCAGCAAGCCGCACCGCAGGACGCCGCTGCACAGACCGGAAGCGAACCAACCCAGCAGACGGATAACGGAGACACCGCGCAGCAGCCGCAGAGGATGACTTGGGACGAAATTAAAAAAGACCCCGAGTACAATCGGCAGATGCAGGACATGGTGCAGAAGCGTGTACAAAAGTACAAGCAGCGCGAAGACCAAATCAGCGGGCTTTTGGGCATTGTTGCACAGAGGTATGGCATTGATGCTACAGACCCCGAAAAGATTGACATTGACGCGCTGACAAACGCCGTTAGCGGAGATAACGAATACTACGAGAAGAAAGGGCTTGAGCTTGGCGTTTCCGCCGAAGTGGCAAAGCACATTGCCGACCTTGAGCGCAAGGCGGCAAGAGCTGACGCTATGGAGCGGGAAAACAGTGAGCAGAGAGCCATTGCGGAGCATTTGCAGAAGCTTGAGGCACAGGCACAGGCTTTCAAAGCCACCGTTCCGGACTTTGACCTTCGGGCGGAGCTTTCCGACCCGACTTTTGCAAGGCTTACATCCCCTAATGTAGGGCTTTCCGTAGAGGACGCATATTTTGCTATGCACCGGCAGGAAATTCAGCAGGCGCAGGCACAGCAGGCGAGAGCGGCAGTGCAGGCGGCAGCGGCGCAAACCAAAGCAGCGGTTGCGAACAGTATTCAGGCGGGGCAGCGCAGACCCACCGAGAACACCGCGACCACGCAGGCAGGTTCCGTATTATCCGAACAAAACCCACGTGATTACACGCCTGAGCAGCGCGAAAGCATAAAAAGGCGCATTCGCCAGGCGGCAGCTCAGGGAGCAGTCCTCATGCCGGACGGCAGCTTTGTTCAGTACGGCAGATAATGCGGATTTCTCCTTTGAGCAAAGAAAGGAGAAAATATGAATACTTTTGATTATTTCGGTCTGCAGATGTTTGCAGACGAAGGCACTTACTTTAAGGTTTCCGGCGGTACTCTTGTAAATACCACCCAAAACTATGTAAACGCTTACACCGGAGCGGAAACGGCATTCGGCAGCGGAAACCCCACACTTAATCCTCTTGTTAAGGATTTTTACGACACCGAGCTGCTCGAAAACACCAGAATGGGCAGATACTACGCCCAGTTCGCACAGCATCAGGCGCTTCCCGCAAAGCACGCAGGCAAGGTTCAGTGGCGCAAGTTCAACACCTTCGAAAAAGCTAAAAAGCTTCAGGAAGGTGTAATCCCCACCGGTCAGAAAATGGGCATGACCTCTGTTGAAGCGAGCATTAACCAGTACGGTACTTATGTAACCGTGTCTGATAAGCTCGAGCTTCGCGGATATGACGATGTTATTCTTGCCGCCACCGAGGAGATGGGCGCAAGCTACAACGAGACCGACGAGACCCTTATTCGCGATTTCCTTATGACCGGAACTAACGTAATCTATTGCGACAATGTCAACACCACCAGCAGCAACGCGGTTGTGGGCACTCCCACCGGTCCCACCCTTATGGGCGCAACCGCCGCGAGCTGGTCTCTGCTCACCCGCAAGATGATTAAAAAGGTCGTTACCAAAATGAAGAAAGACAAGGTGCCGAAGATTAACGGCAGCTATGTTGCCGTTATCCATCCTTCCGTTGCGGAAGACCTTCGCAACGATCCCCAGTGGGAAGACGCGCACAAGTATGATGCGACCACCGAAATCTTCACCGGAGAAATCGGCCAGCTTGAGGGCGTGCGCTTTATCGAGAACGCAGACGCGCCTGTTCTCGGTGCTACTTCGGCGTATCAGAACGCCGCAAGCGGTGTGACCTATGCGACTTTCTTCTTCGGCGCAAACGCATACGCAATGATTGACCCCGCAGGCGGCAACCTGCAGATGATTATTCACGATAAGGACGAGGCGGGCGGTCCTCTGAACCAGTTCAGCACCATCGGCTACAAGTTCGAGACCGGATTTGCATTCCTTTATCCCGAGCGCCTTGTTCGTGTAATGAGCTGCAGCAGCTATTCCGCAAGCGACAGCGCCAACGGAACCCTTTGATAAATTGAACCACAGGGAGGGAGGATTCTCCCTCCCACATTTTTTAAGGAGGCTTTTTTATGGCAGAAATTAAAGAAACCAAGCAGGCTAAAGAAGAAAGAGTGCCGGTTACTATCCCCTACGAAAAGGGCGACAAATTCGTTTCTGTAAACGGCAAAAACTTTATTCTCCCGGCAGGACAGACAAGCATGGTGCCGCCCGAGGTTGCCGCTGAACTTCGCAGAGCGATGGATGCGGAAAGCTACGCATACCGCCATAGCGACGAGCTTGCGGCGCAGGGCGCAATGGTGAAATAACAGGGGCACTCAGTGCCCTTTTTTTGAAGCGGAGGGAAAGCGTATGACCATACAGGAAGCGTTTGAAGAAACACAGCGCATGGAGCCGAACACATACACTGTGGAGGATATGATAGGGTGGCTTTCGCAGCTTGACATGAAGATTTGGAGAGAGGTCTTTTTGACCCATGAGGGATTTTCGGAGGGTGCGAAGTTTGAGGGCTACACGGCAGCGACGGAGCCCACGACGGAGCTTTTGGTAAAAGAGCCGGATGCGGAGGATGTTTATATAAACTATCTCAAAGCCATGGTAAACAAAAACAACATGGAAATCGGGAAATATAATCAGAACATCACCGCGTTTAACGACGCATACAACAATTTTTCGAGCTATTACACGAGAACGCACATGCCGCTGCAGGTGCTTCCGCATTTTCTTTTTTAAGGAGGGACGGAATATGCCGTATTACTCTACGCTTGAGGAAACGAGCCAGTCAAGACAGATGTTTGATTCCTTCGGCGGGTACAATCACAATTTGAGAATAGCGGAGGG
>ERZ1035014.100-NODE-100-length-44067-cov-6.121103_pt1 | contig 44067 bp, 55 predicted proteins | sample MGYA00520620_ERZ1035014 | MGnify/ENA primary metagenome ERZ1035014 (study PRJEB33766, sample SAMN09781744) | gut metagenome | biome: gut microbiome | host: Homo sapiens | place: Madagascar | study: EMG produced TPA metagenomics assembly of the PRJNA485056 data set...
TGCGGACCTCGCCGTAATGACCACGATTGCGGATCATGTTCCAGAAGTTCTCGGCGTACTCGGCAGTAGCAGTCGGCTTCACATCCTTCTTGCTGCCGTTCTTGGGATCGGCATGGACGGGGTTGGAAGTGGGCGCAGACAGCTGTGCCTCGATCTGTGCCTGCTGTTCCAGCCGCTCGATCTCCGCACCCAGGTCCTTGACCTCCTGTGCCATCTTGTTGTACTGCTCCACAGCCTCGGCCTTCACCAGACCGTTATCGCCGCGGTTCTTTTCCAGGAAATCCTTGGTCTGCTCCCAGAGGGTATTGCGCTTGGTGCGCAGTTCCAGAATCTTACTCATAGTGTTGTACCTCCATGAATTTCGTGTTTTTGGCATGAAAAAAGCCGGGTGCATCATTTCATGCACTCCAGCTGTTTCATCAGAACGTTGTAGGAATAATCCCCTTCCTCCGTCTTGCCGTCCATGTCAAGGACAGGACCGGCCTCAGCAGGGAGATCGCTGGGCGGCTCCGTTTGAGCCGCAGGGGTACCAGGTTTGACTCCCAGACGATTCAGGACGATTAGATCCATCTGACGGCTGGAGAAAAGTTGCCCTGCCGCATCCTTCTGGATCGACTGCTTTTCTTCGCCCTCGCCCGGCTCCTCATCGGGAGTCTCCTCCGGCTTTTCGGGGTCTGCCGGATCACTGTCGGGTTCATCCTCCTTCTTTGCAAAGAGAATCTCATCCGCAAAGCCCAGCTCCACGGCTTTCTTGGCGTTCATCCAAGTCTCATTACTCATGAGGTTGGCAATGCGGGCATGGGACAGGCCGCTCTTGGATGCGTAGGCGTTGATGATGCTTTCCTTGACCTCGTTCAACACCTCGATGGCCTTTTCCATATCCTTGGTATTGCCCATCGCAACGGTACTGGGGTCATGGATCATCAACATGGCAACGGGACTCATCTGGACGGTATCTCCGGCCATCGCCACAACGGATGCCGCAGATGCAGCAATCGCATCAATCTTGACCGTGATGCTGCCTTTGTAGTCCTTGAGCATGGTATAGATCTCGGCAGCAGCAAACACATTGCCGCCCGGACTGTTGATCCAGACGGTCACATCACCCTCACCGGCATTCAGCTCATCCCGGAACATCTGCGGAGTAATCTCATCTCCCCAGAAAGATTCCTCGTCGATGGGGCCTTCCAGCCGGAGGGTTCTGGTCTCGTCACTGTCCTTGATCCAGTTCCAGAACTTTTTCATCTACTTCTCCTTCCACTTTTCTTCGGCATACTCTCACTCTGTCGGTTATCGCTGTCAGGGTTTTCTTCCTCCGGCTGTGTCTGCTGAGGCTGATTCTGCTGGGCAGCGGCAGCCTTGTTCTGCTGTGCCAGTCCTGCGTCTTTCAACTTCACATATCCGCCGTTCAGGTAGTAGTCGTCTCCGCCCTGGTCAGCCGGGATCAGGTCCATGTTTTCCAATCGATGGATATCGTTGGGAGACAGAAAACCATTGCTGATGCCGGTGGCATAGCCGTTCATCCGGCTCTGGTAGTCGCCGCGCAGCAAACCGTCCACATTGAATTTCGGAAAGTAGGTGTCCTGCTCTTCCTCCAGCAGGAGATCCTTGATGATGCCCTGCTCGATGCGGACGATCCACGGAGTCAGGGAGTGCATCACGAAATTCAATGACTGGTATTCAATGTTGGAGAAGGTCGCTCTGGAAAGATCCGCCACGAGATGCGGAGGCACACGGAAGATACGGCAGATCTCCGTCACGGAGAACTGCTTTGTTTCCAGAAACTGACTATCCTCCGGCGGGAGGGAGATGGGCTTGTAGGTCATTCCTTCTTCGAGCACTGCCACACGATGGGCGTTGGCTGCGCCACCGTATGCTTCCTCCCAGTTATCCCGAACACGATTCGGGTCCTTGATGACGCCGGGATGTTCCAGCACACCGCTGGGCTGTGCGCCGTTCTTGAAGAACGCCGAGCCGTACTTGTCCACTGCAATGGAAGTGCCGAGGCTGTTCTTCATCATGGCGATCGGAGAAAAGCCGATCAGGCCATTGAAACCCAGTCCAGGCACATGGAAGATCTCATCCCGGCGAAAGTAGATGTCCTTGTTCTGCTCTCCCGGAACTTCATCCGTATAGGCGTGGTAGATGTAGTACAGCTCACCGCTTTCATCGCGGTCTACTTCGACATTTTCCGGCAGCAGCGGATACAGACCCAGCACGGTGTTCTTGCCATCCCGCACGATCTGTGCGTAGGCATTGCCCCAGAGGAGCAGGTGGGTCATCAGGGTCTCCCAGAACACAAAGGACGTCATTTCCGGGTTAGGCTGTCTGTACAGGATCTTGTACAGCGGATGATCCCGCGCTTTTTCCTTGTTGCCGTTGTCATCTGTCACCCGGTACAGGTGCAGTGGCAAAGCGGCAATGGATTCTGCCAGCAGTCGGACGCAGGCATACACGGTCGGGATCTGCATAGCCGCCTTCTCATCCACTTGCTCCCCAGCATTGGATCTGCCAAACACAAAGGTCTGCCCGGAATCACGGACATTGTCCGTAACCTGGGGCAGACCTTCTTTCGGTGGTGGGGTTTCAGGTTGGGGAGAGTCTCTTGGGTTTTCAAAACCCAGCCATTCCCAGAATGTCATCAGGCGTTATCCTCCTTCTCCAGCTCCGGCAGACCAGCAAGACTGGTGCCGAGGGAGGCCACGCCGGCCACGATTGCTGCGCTGCCTACCGCCATCCAGTCCACCTTACCACTGGGCATCTGTGTCACGACCAGTGCTGCACCGGTCTGTAACATGGTCTTTGCGGCGCGGATACTTGCTGCGCGCCACCATTCTGCACTCATCAGATACTTCATAATCTTGTCCTCCATGATTTGTGTATCAAAAAACGATCATGTCACGTTCATCGTAGATGCTTCCCTGCTGCTGTCCTTCGTTTCGGATGCAGCGGTCCAGTGCCATGATCGCAGCGACGATGCCATCGATCTTCTCCGGCGATTTTGCCTTGGTCGGCTTGATGTTGCCGGCCGGGTCGGTATCCACGACCACGTTGCCAGCCATCCATGCCATGACGGGGTTGCCGCCGTGAACGATATTGCCTTCCATCAGGAGCTTGTAGAACTCTTTGGTAGGCGGGCTCATATCTTTGAAGCCCTGACCAAAAGGCACTACCGTGAATCCCATCCCCTCAAGGTTCTGGGTCATCTGCACTGCTCCCCATCGGTCAAAGGCAATCTCCAAAATGTGATAAGTCTTGCCCAGTTCTTCGATGACTTTTTCGATGAACCCGTAATGGATGACATTGCCCTCGGTCGCCATCAGGTAGCCCTGCTGGAACCAAATGTCATAGGGCACAGATGCCCTGCGCACACGCTGGGGAATCATATCCTCCGGAATCCAGAAGAACGGCAGCATGATGTACTTTTCCTCCGGGGTTCTGGGCGGGAACATCAGCACAAAAGCCGTGATGTCACCGGTGCTGGACAAGTCCAGTCCACCGTAACAGTCACGGCCTTTGAGGGCTTCCATATCGATTGGCTGGTTGCCGAGGTCATAGATGTGTTCCGGGATAAATCGGGTCAGAGAGGACACCCACATATTCAGACGGAGCTGCTTGAATACATTCTCCTCTGCTGGGTTGTCCAGTGCCTCTTGGTAAGCATCCCGGACGCGCTGGATCTGGATGGTCTGTCCCAGTGAGGGGTTGGCCTTATACCAGTTGACTTCATCGTGCCAGTCATCCTCATCGGTCAGACCATAGACCACCGGGTAAAAGGTGTGGTCAGTTTTCCGACCGTTCAGCAGGTCAAGGGCTTTCATGTGCAGCTCATAGCAGATACTCTCCTTGTCCGTGCCGGCCGTGGTAATCAGGAAGAACAGCGGCTGTTCACGGGCGTCACCGGAACCTTTGGTCAGAACATCGTAGAGCTTGCGGTTGGGCTGGGCATGGACCTCATCCAGCACAAGCCCGGACACGTTCAGGCCATGCTTTGTACCGACTTCTGCCGACAACACCTGATAGAACCCTGCATTGCTGTAGTTCACGATACGCTTGGTCGCCGCCATGATCTTGCAGCGTTTCATGAGAGCCGGGGTCATCTGCACCATCTGGTTGGCAACATCAAAAACGATAGATGCCTGCTGACGGTCGGCGGCTGCGCCGTAGACTTCGGCCGAGGGTTCATTGTCGGCAAACAGCAGATACAGCGCCACTGCAGCGGCCAGCTCGGACTTGCCGTTTTTCTTGCCGATCTCTACATACGCCGTGCGGAACTGACGGTTGCCACGCTCGTCCACGATGCCAAACACATCCCGGATGATCTGTTCCTGCCATGGCAATAGCCAGAACCGTTTGCCTGCCCACTTGCCTTTGGTGTGACGGAGGTTCTCTATAAACCGCACAGCTCGGTCTGCCTTTTCTGCATCGTAATGGGAGGTCGGCAGCATAAACCGGCTGGGCTTGTAGTTCTTGAGCGTCGGGTAATTCTTAGGACGTGTCTCTGCCATTATCCGTCACCTCCCAGCAGGCTTTCCATCTCGTCGGCGGCATTCGTTGGGCTGCCGTCCGATGCAATGATCCGGCTTCGGGAAGAAGGTGTCAGACCGAACTGTTCAGCAAACCGGTTCATGATCTTCAGATACGTCTGGGCAATGGACACCTGCGGCACCTGCTGCCAGTACCCGGACGGTGTCTTAACGATGGAACCGTGCTGGGTGATGAATTCTTCCGCCTCCTTCCATCGTGCGTATGCCTGACAATAGCCGGCGAAGGCAGCCATGTCCACCTCGGTCAGGATGCCGATGGCTTCCATCTGCTTGGCAAGACGCCGCCATTCCTTTTTTGCTTCCGGTTCCAGCCATTTCGGACACGCCGGTGCTTTCTTTGTGGGCTTCGGTTCGCTGGTATTCAGCGGATGCTTGCCCGGATTGCCTTCCAGTTCCTTCATGGCGGTCGGCTTCGGTTTTCTGCCTCTGGTAGCCATTGGCTCCCCCTCCTTTCTTCTAAAAATGGGCAAAAGAAAAAGGACCTCCGAGGAAGTCCTTTTCAACTATATCAAACACGGCGGATATGAGACACAGCCCCCTGCGGGGCGTGTGTCCTTTAAGGGTTAGGCGTTGGGGTCGGCTTCTTTCCAGGCCTCGTACTCATCGACCAGCTCTGCCTCCTCGATGACCTGCCAGACCGCGCAGAATCGAATGCGCTGGCGTTCAATGTCCTCTGCTGTCCAGCTTTCCGGCTTATGGCTCATGTCGTGGTAGGCATCCATCTCGGCCTTCGTCCGCTGGAAAAGGATGTCCTTGAGCCGCAGGGTTTCGGCGTTGTTCCGCAGGGTGTACCGCTTGTCCTCGGCTACCCGGCAAAGTCTGCCAAGGTCATCGCAGTTGATGCTCATGTCCTGCTTGAACTTGATCTCAATGCCGGTCAGCTCTCGCTCGGTGGCAGCCGCCTGAATGCTGGCAAGGTAGGTTTTGGCTTTCTTCATCATGGTCTGTATCCTCCGTGTGCTTTGTTTTCCGTGGGGCTTCTCCCCTTCGGTGTGACTGTATATTACCGTCACTGGGGCAGTATATCAAGCGGCTATGCTGCACGATCATCCGCCCACAGCCTTGTCGGATTTATGTGTATATCTGCACCCGGATGATTTGCCACAACGAGCAGAAGCTCCCCGCAGGGAGCCTTGCCCTTTTCTCAGTGGGCGTTCCGGATGCACCACTCGATTGCGTGTCCGGCATCCTCATAGGTCTCATCCGAAACCTTCAGAAGTTCCAGTCGGCACTCAATCGACGAAAGCCCTTCCTTGGGGTCTTCCGCGAAGCCGTACACCGCAGCCTCCACATCGCCCTTCCAGTTCGTCTTGGCAACCAGAACCCGGTCACCGAACTGCATGATACTGTCGTAGCAGGGGCTAAGCCGGTCGTAGAAACCCTCGATGCTGATGCTGTGTTCCGGGAAGTTGTTCAAATGCTTTTTCATGGTGTAATCCTCCGTATTTTTCATTCCGTAGGGTCTTCCCCTTTCGGTATGCACATATTACCGTCCTGTGCGGAGGATAGCAAGCGGCTATGCTGCACGATCATCTGCCCGGAATACCGGGCAGAATGTACATCACTCTCCGCCCTCGGCGTCCTGCTCAATGAACTCACGGATTACTTCATAAAAGAGCTGCGGGTCATAGTCCAACGGCTCACGGCCATGAGAAAAATCAATTTCGATCTGGTCCTTGACCATCTCCTTGGCAGTCTCCAGCGTGAAGCCGGCCTTATCCTCGTCACTCATATTGTTGTAGATGTCCACGATAAGGTCCATGACTCTTTCGTCGTTCATACTCATTCCTCCGTTGCCCCACCACCTCGCCACACAGCCCCTGTGTGAGGCTTGTGCGGTTTGGTTGGGGGAGTTTGTTGGCTTGCATCTGCGCCCCTTTGTGGGGGCTGTATCGGGCTTACTTCTCCGCCTTGCCCAGAAGGTAGGCTTCCTCCATGGCTTTCTGGATGCCCCAGCCGGGAACTTCGATGAAATCCTCGCTGTCGCAGCCGCGCGCTTCAAGGTCGCCTCGGCTTTCCACCTCCACCATCAGGCGCTTTGCGATGTCCAGCAGGGCTTTCTGCTGCTTCCTGGTCAGGGTCTGCTTTTTCATGTCTATGTACCTCGCTTTCGTTTTTGTGACTGTATATTACCGTCACGTCTCACAGATAGCAAGGCCGCAGATCACACGATCATTCACGCCAGGATCGGTGTATATTTGAGAGTCCAGGCACAGGAAAAGGGGCCGCCCTTTCAGGCAACCCCCCCCCGCAGTTTTCTGCTCAGTAGTCTTCTTCCTCATCGTAGTCGTCTTCGCAGTCGTCGTAGTCCTCTTCCTCATCGCAGCTGTCGTCCCAGTCTTCCGCCATATCGCGGTAATCCCACATATCCTTGGTGGGCTGGCTGCGAAGGTCGGGGTTCTGCTTGATGTAGTCGGCAACCGCACCCTCAAGGGTATCCAGAACCTTTTCGTAGGCATCCTCGCTGAAGATCTCCCAAAGGGCTACGGTCAGACTGCTGATTTCTGCGTTGCCCTTGGCGATCAGGAACCGGGCCGCGGGGTTGCAGGTTTCTTTGCCGTAGCCCTGGTTGACCATGTCGCCGTCGTTGAAGAATCGGTACCCGATCCGTGCGGTGGCTCTGACCAGTTCTCCGGCGAGGCTATCCGCCTTGCCGCTCGTGGGAACCAGTTCCTCGAAAAGCTTATTGATGCGGTTTTCATTCTTCGTCATTTTTGTATCCTCCAGCGTGTTTTTTGTGTTTTCCGTAGGGTTTTCCCTTTCGGTATGCACATATTACCGTCACTTTCGCACACTATCAAGCGGCTATGATACACGATCATTCGCCCCTAGATTTGTGTACATTCGGGCGGTATGACATTGGATGGACACGAGCAAAAGGCCGGTTTCCCAGCCCCTTGCCCCTATCCATCCGGTTTATTTGCGGATTTCAAGGTAGCTTATATTGCCCCAGCAATCGGTGGTCTTGAACCGCACTCTCTGCTCGGTTTCCCGGTCGAGGGCAACCTTCTTCAGAAGTTTCATCTTCTGGATGCGCCGCAGAAGGTCTGCTGCGTTCTTGGCATCTTCGATGGCATCCTGGATCTCGACCACCGAGCCGTCGGTACCATACCAAAGGTTGCTGAGTGCCTCCGGAATGCCGTTGGAAGTGAAAAGTCGGATGTTCGTGTAAGTCATGGTGTTTATCTCCCTTCGTTTTTGTGACTGTATATTACCGTCACTCAGGGGTAATAGCAAGTGGCTAATGTACACGATCATCTAGCCCTTCACACCGGGAAATGTGTCACTTTACGCCGCCGTGGTATTCCTCGATATACTGCCTCCCGTCCGGTTCGGTGACCACTGCAGGGTAGCGTACACGGCTGCCGTGCCGGGTCAGGAGCTCGGCGGCATAGTCCGCAAGCTGTCCAAGGATTTCCATATTCCATTCGAGGTTCTCATCCTCGGCCATAACCTTGCAGAAATCAAAAGCGGCGTTGTAGATTTCATCGTTGCGGGCGGTCTGCTCATCCGAAAGCTCCAAGTCCTCGGTTGATTCCGGCGCCGTGGGTTTCGGGCACTCTGTCCAGCGCCCTTCGTAGGTCTCGCCGGCCTCACAGCCGTCTGCGTCGTATTCGTTGACCCGAACCCACCGATTCGACTGGAACACTCGCTCGGTGATGCCGTTTTTCCGGATGCTGAGCATCACCTTCTCCCCATTTTCATTGACACCCCACAGGGCATCCGGGTAATCCCCGAACTCCTGAATCATCTGGCGGCGAGTGGCAAGGTCACCAAAATTGGCGGCCAATACATTGAGCCGGATCGTGTCCAGCTTCTTGTCCAGTTCCTTATCCATGTTCATTCTCCCCTTTCAGAATTCCAAGGTCTCCAGAACCTCATCCGTGCCGGTCTCCCAGTCGTGGCGGGTCAGGCGGATTCGACTGTACATCTCGGCGCTGTCCGGCTCATCGAAAAGCCGGAAGCATCCTCTGGCAAACCCCTCGTCGGTGTACTGCTGGGTCTCGTCGGGCTGGCCGTCTAGCCGGGTGAAGGTGATCTCGTAGGTGTAGCGTTCCATGTTTTTTCCTTCCTTTCCTTTCGGTATGTGCATATTACCGTCGTTTCGGCATAATAGCAAGGCCATAAAACGTCATATTATCGACGATCATCAACCCATATCTTTGGTAGATCTATGTCGATAAATGGCCTTGATAAATATGTGTTTTAGAGCGAACATACAGACACCGAAAGGAAAACACACACGGAAAACGGAGGCAACAACCATGAAAAAGACCATCAGCGAGATTGAACGCATCATCGAAGCCCGCATCGCAGAGCTTGAAGAAGAATACGAGCTGGACATTTACGACCGCAACGACATCCGGGAAGAAGAATACCGCAAGGGCGGTTGGAAACACGACCCCTTCCCCGAAGAACTGGAGGAGGAAGAGGACGAGGAAGAAGAATGGCATTACATGAGCCTTGAGCAGCAGCTCTACGAAGTCGGCATGAGCATGCGGGATTTCCTTTAAGGGAATCCCCCAAGGAACCCCCAGCAAAGGCTGGGGCTGTTCCTCGTTGTCCCCGTTTTCCGTTGACCATATACACAGTTCTGCTGCCCAAAGATCGTGGAAGATCCTGCTCTTTCCCGTCTTGCTATTCTTGCAAGCCAGAGCTAATATACAGTAAACTGGGAAAGGGTTCTCGATGATTCGAGGCCCCCCACCAGCCCACAAGCCAACCCCTCCTGCCAAGGCAGAAGGGGCCGTTTTCTTTATTCGGGCTGTGTGCCGTCGCTGGTTTGGATGGCCGCGAGTCCCGATGCGGTGCGAACGAAAAGTTCCGGATTCCAGAACCGTTTCTTGAACTTGACCATGAGCTCCGGCGGCAAGTCTGTGAAGTCTTCCTCGCCCAACCCGCAGAGGAAGAAGCCGCCTCGGATCGGCTGTTTCAGTTCCCGGATATACCGGCTGAACAGTTTGTCCGTAAACAGTCCGTTGTCGTCCGTGACCAGAGCGACCGGTTCCGACCATGGGTATGTCGCCGTGATGCAGTCGCAGTCCAGCACTTTATAGTACTCTTCCAGCGTGGGCTGGATATCGATTTCCTTCGGATGTTCCATCGGCTCGATCAAAAGCACCTTCATTCGACCCACCCCGCTTTCACGATTGCCCAGTCGGTCAGCGGTGTTGCTTGCCCAAGAAAGTCTTCCATCGCTTCGACCGTTCCGCAGGTGTTGCACACCATGATTTCTGCGTAGCGGCTGAGGGCTTGCTGCTGGTGGTCGTAGCTATCCGGCTCAGCGCCGCACCGTGGGCAACGTGGGCCCGCGTGTCGCGTCTTACCGAGGTGGTCGAGCGATTTCTTTACCTCGGCCTCGGACGCCACACGGTGGCAACTGTCCGCGCCGTAGGCAACGTTCAGGCTGCCGCCCGTATCCCACAAAACCATCACATTTCCGGCATCGTCCACGCCCCGGCAGGTTCCCTGCGTGCCCAAGGCCGGTGCCTGGGCATCTTCCATCCGGTCCAGCACCACACGGCAGCCGACCGGGAACTGTGTCCGCAGAGTTTCTACGGTCTTCTTGTCCGGAAAATTCATCCCTGCACCTCCCTGATCAACTGCTCTACCTTCTTCGGGTCATTCACACACTTTTTCAGTGCGCCTTCCAGAATGTGCATCGGGAAATGGAATGCCTTGTACCCGTCATGGAGCACCTTGTAGTAGTACCGGCTCGGCATCCGCTCGCCGTAGGTGTCTTCCATGATGTAGACCATTGCGGTGACGGTCATGGGCTCTGCATCTTTGCTCACCACCTCGACCGTCATGTTTTCCTTGCGATAGAAGTTCGGATAACCTTCGTAGATGTCGAGGTTCTTCTCATCGCCAGCGGAGATCTCCCACACCAGAACCGGCGTGTTCTTTCCCTTGTTCGGCAGGATGGTCGCACAGCCGTGGAATGCCAGCTCCCAGTCTTCCAGAACGGCCTGTCCCACAATGCGGGCATCCGGGCACCGCTGTGCCATCTGCTCCACCGACAGGTTGCTGCCGTATGCGATGTAATACTTCTTTTCGTTCATAGTCGCTTGCTCCTTTCGTTTCCGCTGTTGTCTGGCGGTATGCTATATATGCCTCTGTTTTGCCCGAATAGCAAGGCCAATGTGCATCATATCCTGCACAATGATTTCCTCACAGGATCGGGGAAATTGTACTCAGTCGATTTCTTTGAGGAACTCCACCGCTGCCGCGTTTCCGATGCTGGCAGACAGCCCGCTGTGCAATGTATCTGTCGGGAATCCCCACTCCGTATACCCGTCTGCCAATAAGTCGAAGTACTCATGGCTGGGGCAGCCGAGCTGCCGTTCTTCGTGTAGGATGTATGCCATGCAGGTTTTCAGCTTCTTCATGCGATGCCCATCCAGATTCCAGACGGGAAGCTGGAACTGCTTCTTGTAATAGTACCGCGGGCAGCCCTCGTACCGGTCCAGCAGCAGTTCATCAAACTCGGAAAGCAACCAGACCACAGCCGGAACGCTTTCATTGGCGTCCTGCTCGATGGTGGCGTAGCAACCGGTCTTGCTTTTCTTGAACAGGAGTCGGTATCCGTAAATCTCGGTAACACCGACCGGCACCGCATAGGGGCATCTGTGCCCCATCCGTTCCATGTCAAGGTTGCTGCCGTAGGCAAGATAGTACCGGGACGGCTTTCTGCTGATCCCGCCCTTGTCGAATCGGAAGTGTTCAATCACCGACCTCACCGCCTTCCGCTGCGGAAAAGTCCACGTCGTCAAAGTCCTCGGCTTCCAGAATGATCTGTCCGTTGTGCCACCAGTCGCTGACCGCCTGGACGGCCTCATCCATCGTAGGTTCCTTGATCTCGGATTCGTTGACCTCGACCACCCGTTTGAGGGTCTCGGTGATGACCACCCGAAACGTTCTGCCGGGTGCGGTTTCTCTGGTTTCATTTTTCATGGCGTATCGCCCTCCTTCTACCGCCTAAAGGGCGGTTGCCCGCCCGATAGGTGCCCGTGCAAGTCGGCGCTTATGCGTTGCGCCAGCTTGCGTTGCCCTCCATATTCCGCAGAAGGATCTCCCGTGCAGTTTTGAACTCGTCCCCGATGAAACCCAACCGAAGCATCCAGCACCGCATTGCGTATTTCTCGTTGTCGGTCTGCTGAGGTTTGGGGCTTGCAGTCTTCACCATCTTGGCAAGCTGGCTCATTGCGAGGCAAAGCTGGATGTATGCACGTAATTCTCCCGCATGTAATCCGTTCTGCTTGCCATTGCTGGGGTCGGCAAACTGGAAAAGCCGGAATTCAATCGTGCCCTTGGTGAAGGTGGCATGGAGGTTCAGCATATGGTATCGGCTTTCGTTGTAATGTGCCGTTCTGCCGTAGTTTGCGTGGTTGCCGGCGTACCAGATGTCGGCAAGCTCGGTCATGGTCGTCGGCTTTCTCTTGTTCAGCTGGTCAAGGAATCGGGGATCGACCACTCGGCAGTACTGTCCGGTTCTGCCTGCATCGATGCGAATCGCTCTGCCGATCTGCTCCTCGTGCGCCGCCATGATGTTGACCAGATTCCGCAGGGTCTTGGGGGTGTGGTTGCCCTTGCCGATGTGGATGTGAACACCGCATCCCCGGCTGGGGCTGGACTTTGCGCCAGCCTTGCGGAGCAGTCGGATGATCGCCTGCAAGGTCTCGATGTCCTCGTAGGTAAGGATGGGGGTCACCATCTCGCACTTTTCAGCTTCCGGTCCGTGGATGCTGATGTCTCGCTGGAATTTCCAAACCCTGCCCTGCTGGTCCTTGCAAGCCCAGCTCATGTACCCGTACTCACCGGCTGCGTACCATGCGGTCGTTCCGAAGAACTCGGCAACCTTTCTAGCGGCCTTCTCGCGGGTGATGTTGTTCATCTCAACCTCGACCCCGATGGTCTGCATCTTCATGGCTTCAATCTGCTCTCTGGTCTTATCGTTCATGGTGTTTATCTCCTTTTGTCTTGTTCTGTTCCCCTTGCGGTATGTGCATATTACCGTCATGTGGAGATGATAGCAAGGCCATAAAGGGTCAAATAATCACCAATCATTCAGAGCAAAGATCGTGTACATTATGGTGAAAAACACACTTGATACTGTACATTTTCAGAGTTAATATCGGTACAATGGAAGAAGCTCTCTCTTATCCAGCGGCCCCCCCCTAAGGGGTCAGGAGCTTACGCTCCCGCCTCCTGCGCCTGGGGTGCGCCGTCAGCCCCACAGTCGGGCTGTGTGGGGGCTTCCGCTGCCGCTTCGGCCGTTTCCTCGGCGGCAGAAGCGCCGCCCTGTGCCGCCTGTTTTGCGGCTTTCAGGGCATCCCGTTTTGCCTTTTCCTTGACCCGGAACTTTTCGGCATCTTCCTCGGTGCGGAATGCCGCATGACCGGAAAGGTTCTGCATCAGGAGCTTGCGGATGGTCTTGTGTTCATCTCCGTTCAGACCTAGTCGGATCAGCCAGATGCGAAGTGCGTACTTCTCATTGGCGTCGTTGACGGTCTTTGCCTGAATCCTCTTTTGGGTGACTGCCATCCGGTTCATAGCGGAACAAAGTTCTGTGTAGGCACTGACCTTCTCCTGTGTCAGCGGACCGACAAAGGCCATGCTGATCTTCTCCGCCGTGATCTGGATGCCGGTCATGCCGGTGTTTCCGGCACCCAGTCGGTACTCTTCCAACTCATCCAGCATCTCATCCACCGTGCGGGTAGTAGCCTGTTCCAAGGCATCCAGCAGGCTGTTCGATACCGAGAAGTTTGTGCCCATCGCTTTGTTCAGCAGGGGGCTGCGGCTGTACATGAGGTTCAGGAAATTGCGGATGCTCTGGGCAGTGTGTCCCGCCATCGGCAGGCTGATGGTCAGTTCGTCCACATCCTGCAAAGTTGGCTGTTCGGTCGGAACAGGTGCCTCATCCGCATTGGTGTCATTCACAGTATCCATCGGCTCATCCTCGTCCACCGGTTCCTGAACTTCCGGGGATTCCTCGGCAGTTGCGCCCGACTCCTCAGTGGGCTGAGTATCCTCTGTGCTATCCACGGTCTCATCTGACTCTTCACACTCCGATTCCGTGGTCTCCCCGCAGGCGGCTTCGGTCTCCGGGGTCTCCACGCCTTCTTCACGGATGATGCCCTCGTCCAGCAGCGTCCGGATGATCTCCGGCGCAGCGTTATCTTCGATCACAAGCGTCCCCTCCTTTTCTACGGTGTAGCTGCCGACAATGTAAGCGCACCGCGGCATGAAAGTGTACCGGGAATGAAGCCCGGTCAACTCCATCAGGCGGCTTACCAGCACCTTGCGATCCTCGATGTTCAATGCGTACTTTTTCATAGCTTTGTGCTCCTTTGCCTTTGTTTTTTCGGTAGCACATATATCGCTCTAATTCGATAATATAGCAAGGCCATTTAGCGACATTTCTCATATTCGACCCATTACACAAACCGTGCCAAACACGACTGTGCAGGATCGTCCGATATGTATGCCCACTGTATCACGGGGTCATTCTAACCTCGCAATACGGTGGGCCGTTTTATAGGATTCAGCCAGCTCCGCCCTCCAGCACAGCGATGCGACGCTCAAACTCTGCCGCCTGGTTTTCCAGTGCTTCGAGTCTCTCGGCATCCGTCTTGGGCTTTTCCTCGGTTTCTCCGTCAAGGATCAGGTAGCGTTCCATGACATATCCGGGAATGGTGTCGTAGGTTACAGCACACCAGCCGTCTCCCTGCCCGGTCACATCCAGCCGGGTACCATTGGGAATCCATGCCAGCCGGTCTGCGGTCTTGGACGGAGCTTGACGCAGACTCAATCGCCCGCCCGTGACGGTCGCCTTGTTTCGGGTCTCCTGCATCTTGACTTCGCTCATGTCTGTTTCCTCCTGAGTCGTTCCATAGTCGATGCCCTTCAGCCGGCCACCGTATTTCCACTTACCGAGCGTTGCATCCCGGTGGATGCTGTTACCGTTCACCGTAGTGGAACAGTGGGTGATCTCCAGCGGACGCACCTTGGTGACGACGCCTGCATGATAGTAGTCCAGCAGATCACCGCCATCCGCCTTGTAGCGGTCCGGCAGATTGTAGATGCTGTCTCCCGGTTTTCGGGCTTTGTAGACGATCTCACCCACAAACAGATCAGCAGATTTGATCTCTGCAAAGTCCGTCATCTGTTTCCGGGCTGCGTAGTTACTGCCGTGGATGCCATTCCAGCCTCCACCAGCCCTGCGGACCGCACCGATGATGAGACCGATGCAGTCACAGGTGCCATCCGTGCCGCTGCCGCCGATGCGATAGTCCGGTTTCGTAGCACAGATGGCTTCGAGCTGCTCCAGAAAAGCAGCTAGTTTGATGCTCACTCCGATTCACTTCCGTTCACGGGCAATCCGGCCGCCCATGCGATGCCGGACAGTACAAAAAAGACACACGGCAGCGCGACACCATTGCCCCAGAGCTTATACTCTGCGGCATCCGAATACGGATCAGCCAGCCACTTACGGATCTGCTTTTCCGTTTTCGGTTTCTTGGCATGGGTCACAAGTCTGCGGTGTGTTTCAAATGCATCCTGCCAGAAGGCAAGTTCCTCCTCGGTGGGGTTCTCTGTAGCGAGGTCATGGCACCACCAGTCCGGGAAACCTTGCAGCCGTGCGCACTCGGTCGGGGTCAGACGGCGGACAGTATAGGATACGGGAGCCGGCTGTGCCTCCGGGTTGTCGATGACCAGCCGGTCATTGAAAGCGTCCTGCCCATTGAAGCCGCTGGGATGTGCCCCGGTCGCCACCGTTCCCGACACGCCATCGTTCAGGTGCGGCACCGGTGCTATGGTAGTGGGGTCCTTAAAGTCCCGGGCCATAAGGGTGGGAGATACATTCTCCTCGACCCTCATGAAGGAGCCGGTGGTCATAGCGTAGACATCTTCCGGTGCGCAGACTGCGTGACGGTCAGTGGCATCCAGCGTAAAGCAGACATCTTCGTTGATGCCGTCGCCTTGCGGACCATTCTCGTCTTTGCGACCGATCATGTTGCCCTGCAGTACGAAGGTCTGCATCTGGTCGCTTCGGGTCGCCATGAGTGCGCCGGACTTCCCATGCAGTTCGATCAGCTCATTGCGCTGGTTCACATGGAATGCCGTCACGTCATCCGGCTGCGCCACAAAGGTCTGCTGTTTCATTCCCGGCTGTGCAGACAGCGAACCCGCCGTTTCACCCAGATCCCGGACTTCATCCCGCTGGTTCTGAGTAAAGGCAACCGGCTCCACCACACAGATGCCGCCCTGATTGCAGGTCGGGTCACCGCCACTGCGATCCAGCGTCCGGGAAGTCTCCGCTTCATAGAAGCCACTGTGGGGGTTATCCGACATTATGGAATGGCTGGCCTTGGAGCAGACACCGTAGCACTTAGGCACGAACACCGTCTGGTCATTGTTGCAGCCGAGGGTGGCGGACTTATCCTCCTGCCAGATGGCGCCCTTGCCGCCTCCTTCACACCCAGAGCGAATCTTCAGCGTGACGGCCGGCAAGTTTTCCACCCCTTCCCCACTGTTTTCCACGCCGTCCAGAACCAGCGGAACATTGCCGCCGCCCGTACCGCACCGACTGGTCAGCGTCTGTATCTTGCCGTCCTTGGAAATCTTCACCCGGCTGTCGGTCGGATGATTTTCCAGAGCGATGGCAGCTGGCACGACACCAGCACGGAGGGTGGGAGAACGTTCTTCCTCATATCCGATGCTCCTCGCATTGGCGGAGTGTTCGGTGCAAAAACCTGCTGATTCCAAAACGCAAGGCGGGTGATGTGCCTCTGCCCGGAGAGTGGAGGTCACCTCCTTGGTCACATCCATCCTCTCCCCGCCCTGATCGTTCAGGCAGATTCTTCCGCAGCAGCCTGCCGTTCCAGTGCCGCCTTCAGCACCGGAGGCAGCTCTTTGCCACGCACGGAAGCCCTCCGCAGAATACCCAGACACGCCTTCGGACTCAAATAGTATTTTTGGGGCACCGTGGTCTGCAAAATCTGCGACAAGGTAGATGCGTTTTCTCCTTTGGGGTACGCCCCACCACTGCGCGTCAAAAACTCGATACGCGACGCTCCATCCGTCTCCCAGATAGTAATCTGCATCGGGCCAGCCTTTTTTGTCAGGCGCAGGCACCTCGGCGGACGGTTCCTTAACACCGATGACGGCTTCGAGGACTGCTTTGAAGTCCTGCCCTTTGTTTGAGGAGAAGGCCCCCGGCACATTCTCCCATACGATAAATCTTGGTTTTGCTCCATTGGTCTTACACCTCATTTCCTTCACGATTCGAATCGCTTCATAGAATAGGCTGGACCGTGAACCATCCAGACCGTCTCGTTTACCGGCAATGGACATATCCTGGCAAGGACTGCCAAAGGTGATGATGTCCACAGGCGGCAACTCTGCGCCGTTGATGGCGGACACATCCCCGTAGTGTTTTACCTCCGGCAGACGCTTGGTCGTGACACGGATTGCAAAAGGTTCTACCTCACTGCTCCACAGCGGAGTGATCTTCCTGGTCAGTAAGCCGCCCAAAGGAAAACCCCCGGAGCCATCAAAGAGGCTGCCGAGGGTTAAATGAATATTCGATTCAGTACTCATACAGCCTCCTCTCCGAGCATCTGCTCTTTGGCTTTCAGGTAGAAATCCTTGGAGACTTCAAATCCGTAGCTGTTGCGTCCCAGTTCTCTGGACGCCCGGAGCGTTGCACCGCTGCCGGCGCAAGGGTCGATGACCACATCTCCGGGATCGGTAAAGATTTCGATCAGGCGTTTCAGCACGGACACTGGTTTCTGAGACGGATGGATCTTCGGATAGTCCTTGCCATCCCGTTTCCAGTCAAACCAGTTGAAGATCATGTGGGACCTGCCGTCCTCACCGACGTTGTTGAACTTCGGGAGCTTGCCCCGGTAGAGAACCAGCGCATACTCCGTTGCACCCACGATCTTCATGTTGGCTTTCAAGACCTGCGGACTATAGTTCTTACAGAAGGTCAGCGGGATATAGTTTTTGAACCCGTACTTCTCAGCTTCCGTGATGACCTGCGGGATCTGCTGGAACGCACAGAACACGATCATGCACGGTGCGCCCTTTTCCCCTTTCAACGGCTCTTTCTTCAGCAGCCGGTTACAGAAGTGGAAATATTCTGCGATATTGAAAGTGAAGTCGGTGTTGAATGCCGCTTTTCGAGCCTTATCGCTCTCTCCGTTCCGGTTATCTCCGTCCACATACCAATCCGGTCGGCTGGCGTAGAAGTCCGACCCGATGTTATACGGGATGTCGGCAATCACCAGCTGTGCCTTGGGGATGTTGTAGGACTTGAAGTTCTGGAAGTTGTCATGGAACAGGACACATCTGGGTTCAGTCATCTGCGCCCTCCTGTTCCGGCTGGAAGGATGCCACCTCATCGAACTTCAGCTTTTGACCGTTACGGAGGACATACACATCCTCGTAGCGGCCTTCGCTGTGCTCGATATAGCGCTTGACGATAACATCCACGAATTTGGGGTCAAGCTCAATGCCCCGGCACACCCGGTCAGTTTCCTCACAAGCAATCAGTGTCGAGCCGCTGCCGAGGAACGGGTCAAGGACGATGCCGTTGGTCATGGTGGAGTTGCGGATGGGATAGCTCATCAGGCCAATGGGCTTCATGGTCGGGTGATCCTTATTAGCCTTGGGGCGGTCGTACTCCCAGATGGTGGTCTGCTTACGGTCGGAATACCACTGGTGCTTGCCCTTCAGCTTCCACCCATAGAGGCAGGGTTCATGCTGCCACTGGTAGGGACTGCGACCCAGCACCAGAGCATTCTTCTTCCAGATACAGCACCCGGACAGATAGAATCCCGCATCCTTGAACGCCTTTCGGAAATTCAGTCCTTCCGTGTCAGCGTGGAAGATGTAGATGGAACCGTCATCTGCAAGATGACCGTGCATCTGCTTAAACGCTGCCAGCAGGAACTCGTAGAATTCCGAGTCGCCCATGTTGTCGTTCATGATCTTACCGGCCGTTTCTTCCACGTCTACATTGTACGGGGGATCGGAAAGCACAAGGTTGGCCTTCACGCCATCCATCAGGGTATCGTAGCACTCAGCCTTCGTGGAGTCACCGCACAGAACACGGTGCCGGCCCAGCATCCAAAGGTCACCTGCCTGCGAGAAGGTCGGCTGTTTCAGCTCAGATTCCACATCGAAGTCATCTTCCTTGATGTCCTTGTCGTGGACCTTGTTGAACAGCGTCTCGATTTCCGGGGGTTCAAAGCCCGTCTTGCCCAGGTCGAAGTTGGAATTCTCGATATCCTTCAACAGGTCAGCCAGCAGGGAATCATCCCATGCGCCGGTGATTTTGTTGAGTGCGATGTTCAGGGCTTTTTCTCGGGTCTTGTCGATGTCCACGACTGCGCAGGGCACTTCGGTGTAGCCCACCGCCATCGCAACGGTCAGGCGTTGATGACCGCCGATGATCGTCATATCGGCATTGACCACCAGCGGATCAGCAAAACCGAACTCCTCAATGGAGTTCTTGATCTTCTCGTACTCCTTGTCCCCCGGCTTCAGCTTCTTCCGGGGATTGTATGCGGCCGGCTTGAGTACGGACACCGGCAGCATTTTCAGTTCAGCAGTTGCTTTCATGTAGCTCCTCCCAGTTCAGATTCACACACGCATGACCTCAGAGAACGGTACAAAAAAGGAGCCGAACGTAAAGCCCGACTCCAATTCATCGCTGTTCCCGCCCATCTCTGACTGCGGTTTTTCCGTAATCGGATACCATTCCGGGTCTGTCCCGTTCATGGAAGCAAGGACTCTGTCCTCTGCATGGTCAATCTCATGTACACAGATGCCTGCGGTGTTGCAGACCGCAAATACGCCGATCACTTTATTTTCCAATGCTGCTCTCTCCCTTCGCCCTGCCCTTATTGGCACAGACTCGACTGCAATACTTTCTTGGAAGACCGTACTGGTGGCGGTAGGAGAACTCCCTGCCGCACACCGGGCAGACCTTTGACCGCACGGTCTTCCAGTTCTGCGGTCTTGGATGTGTGTTGTTCCACTTGGATCGGCATTCCGGAGAGCAGAACTTTCTCGGTCTGCCCCGATGGTTCGGAACGATGGCCGCGCCACACTGCGGACAGAAGGAAAACGCCATGTCCTTGATCATCTCAGCCGTGTAATCTTCCATCCATCCTCACCCCGTCCTCATTTTTCGCCGTTTCTATGTCAGTTCCAGTGGAAAATCTCAAAAAGCATACGAAAAGAAGCGAAGCGGCAACCGGTCCTGCCCCGCCGGGTTAGTTTGTTTTTGCGGCGTCCGGCTGCTGCTTGCTTCTCCTTGTCCCGGAACAAGCTAAAACGTGCGAAAAGTCCCATGTTGCAAGGGTTTTCACACGCTTTGGTTCATTTCGGGGGAAGACAAAAGGCACCGGAGCGTTCACCCCGATGCCATCATCTTCACCTTGTTCATTTTGCGCCGTTAATTCCGGGACCCCCGGCCTATGAATTTTGCGTTTTTTCACACGAAAGGGGCCACCGGTCTTCTGTTGACTTCACCACAGAGAAGTGACCCCGGCCCCCGGTGGGGGTCAGTAGCGGTACACCGGGTGGATGTCTTTGGTCAGGGTCTTGCGGTCATGGCATTGCTTACACATCGGCTGCCAGTTGGCTTCGTCCCAGAAAAGTCCGGGATTGCCACGGTGCGGTGTGATATGGTCTACCACGGTGGCCTTCGTGTATCTCCCCTGCCTCATACACTCCGCGCAGAGCGGATGGGCTTGGAGGTACTGCCTGCTTATTTTTTGCCACTGTCGTGTATAGCCGCGCTTACCCGCCGGGCGAGTGACTTCCGGATGCAGCGGCAGGTGCTTCTCACAGTAGAGTGTGCCGGGTTCCACAAGCTCCGGGCAACCGGGCTGGCGGCACGGCACCTTGGGGCGGCGCGGCATGGGTCATTCCTCCCACGGCAGGCCGGGCTTGCCGAAGTGACCGTAGGCACTGACCTTGTTGTAGTCCACGTCCAGCAGACCCAGCCGCTGGATGATGCCATGCGGGGTCAGGTCGTAGCTGTCATGGACGTATGCTTCGATGAAGTCCAGCGGCTGGTGTTCCGTACCGAAGCACTCCACCGCCACACCCACCGGCTGTACCACACCGATGGCGTAGGCCAGCTGGACTTCGCACTTGTCAGCGTAGCCGGCCTGCACGATGTCCTTGGCGATCTTCCGCGCCATGTATGCAGCGGAGCGGTCCACCTTGGTGGGGTCTTTGCCACTCAGTGCGCCGCCCCCCATGCGACCGATGCCGCCGTAGGTATCACACGCCAGCTTGCGGCCGGTCACGCCACAGTCGGCGTAGCTGCCGCCCATGACGAATCGACCGGTGGGATTCACCAGCTTCTCGAAGTTCCCATCCAGCCCGTACTCACAAGCGGCCAGCACCATCATGGATTCGATGATGTGGCGGAAGTCGCTGACCTCCACATCCGGGCTGTGCTGCACGGAGCAGAGGAAGGTAGTGATCCGACCGGTATCATAGTCGTAGCTGACCTGTGCCTTGGCATCCGCCCGGAACATCTTGCTCGGATGGTTCTTCAGCAGTTGCAGGAACTTGGTAGCGACCATGTAGGGAATCGGCATCTGCTCTGCCGTCTCGTTGGTGGCGTAGCCGTACATGATGCCCTGATCACCGGCACCGCCCTTATCCACACCCAGTGCAATATCCGGCGACTGCTTATCGACCAGGATGCCGATGCGGAGCAGCTCCCGGAAATCAAAGCCCATCTTGTCTGCACCGATGCGGGTGATGACCTCATGGACGATCTGCTGGTAGTTAGGCTGGTAATCGGTGGTGACCTCGCCAGCGATAAAGAGCTGGCTGCGTTTCAGCAGACACTCGATCGCTACACGGGCGTTCTTGTCGCGCTGGAGGATGTCGGTCACAATGGCGTCTGCGATCTGGTCACAGATCTTATCCGGATGACCGTTGCTGACCTGCTCACAGGTGATGATCTTACTCATGGTCTTTGTCCTCCTCCGCTTCAGTCCAGCCCATCTCTTTACTCCCACACGCGCAGGTGTAATAGAGCGAACCCAACTCATATTCTTCCATGTGCGGTCTCATAACACCGTTGCATTTTTTACAACGGCGGATAGGAATCACACTGCCACGCACATCGATGCCGCCATCGCAGGAAAGGTCAAAAGGATAAACTTCTGTTCTCCCGCAGTCATCTTCCGTAAGAACCAAGCAATAAGGTCGTGACACTTCATTGCACTCTCTCATCGTCACACTGTTGCCATCATCCTCGTCGACGGCCATGACCGTGGTGCCAGCCGGGAGCGGAAGCACCTGTTTGATGCGAAGGTCTTCATACCCTGCCGTGTTTCTTCCCAGCCAGTGCTGCACCATACTTTTGTTCACAGACTTCTCCATCGTATATTCCTCACTTTTCATGTATTATCAAAGCAGGCATCCCTTGCCGCAGCTCCGCCCTGTCGGTTTCTCACAAAGCGAGCCGCCGCAAAAGATGCCCACAAAGATTCTGGTTTTCTCGTAAAGATTCTGATTTTCTCACAAAAATCCAGTTTTCTTCTTTCCACAAACTGAATTTTTCTATCTCTGCCACAGTCATTTTCTGTTCTGTAGATGCTGTAGAAGGCAATTTTGGTTTTTCTTATATGAGATTTATATTTTTTACTTAACCTATTTTGCTTCTACAGCTTCTACAAGAAAGAACAAAAGCAATAAAGAAGCACAGAAAACCGCTTAAAATCGTGATTTCCGTGTTTCAAGTACTCTGATTTTTGTAGAAGCTCTGTAGAAGCAAAAATCGGTCATTTTGCATCGAAAATGCGTTTTCACCCGTCTTAGGACGACTGTTGCATCTTAAATCCTCGATTTCTCATCTACAAAACGCTCTCTTTGTAGATGCTTTTCCCTGTTTTGTAGAAGCTCTGGCGTGAGAATCTTCTACAGGTTTAGACCTCAGAAAATTCTGCCGCCTGCGTCTTGTGAATAAGTTTTTCGATGTGTTCTGGAGCCGAAGCATTCAAGACACCCACATCATCCTCTTCCTCCTGTGCCCAAGTACAGTCATTCAGGAAAGTGGTCGAGTTCCCCTTTTCTTTCCACGGTCTGCGGATCTCATATACAAACCTCCGCTCCATTTCCTTTTTGAAGTTCGGCTGGCCCAAAGCCTTGATGTTGTTTGCTTCACACCAGCGCATATAAATATCAAATACGGCGGCACTCCGCAGTTCTTCACCCTTTTTGTGTTGAAGACACAAAGCGCAGAACTGGCCAACTTTATCGGATTCCAATTCATAATCTGCCGTTGCATCTTTAACTGCCTGCGGCATTTCCAGCCCTTCCTTGATGAACAGCTTGAAACCCTCATAGACCCAGTTGAAGACACCGGACATATTCTCCGGCTGCGCAAAAAATGCTTTCAATCCCTTATCCTGCTCACTTTCTTCGAAGTGCCGGTTGAACGGGATCATCTTCACTCGTCCAGAATGGAACAGGGTCAGGTCCGTGATATTCGGCTGATAGTTCGTGTTGATGAAAATCTTAAAGCTGGCCCGGAACTCGAAAGAGTTCTCATGCAGGAAACGAGCAGTGATCGTGTCATTGCCCGTCAGACGCTTGGTCAGAGCTGCATCGATGGTCAGCTTTTTCTCTGGCTCGGAGATGTTTACGAAACGAGAGCCAGCCAAACGCGCCAGTTCTTCGGTGGGGCCGTTGCTCTGGGCATTGAACTTCATCGCAAGCATCACAGGATCAGCATTTCTGCCGTAATCGCCCATAAGCCGCAGGAAAGACTCCATCAGCGTACCTTTGCCGTTTCGGGAGGTCGCACCATAGAGGATAAAGAAGCACTCCATCCGGGTATCACCAGACAGGGCATAGCCCAGAGCTTTCTGTGTGTATCGGATGGTGTCCTTATCACCCATCATGACTTCATCCATAAAACGGACAAAGCGGTCACACTTTGCATCCGGGTCGTACTCCACCGGAGATACTTTTGTGAGATAGTCCTCCGGGCGGTGTTCCCGGAAGTCACCGGTGCGAAGATCCAGCGTACCGTTTGCCATGTTGAACAGATAGATGTCTCTGTCAAAGTTCTTCATAGAAAGCGGATAAACCGACTTTGCGTCCTTCACCATTGTGTCGCGGTTTCTACGAAGCTGGAGTTTCCGCACACGGTCGATGAATCGCTTTCTGGCATCTTCTTCGGTGATTGTCAGGGCAAACACATACAGCTTGTCCGCCAGCAGTTTTGCCAGCTCCGCCACACGCAGATTCTCCGAATCGGCTCTCCAGACAGTACCGTCATACACATACCAGATGCCGCGCTCACTGTTGTAACGTGCAATAGACTTGAAGTAATCAGCAAAGGCATTGCCCATACCGATCTCATCACGGCCATAGCGCGGGTTTGTATGAGGAGCCATTTCTTCCAGCGTTGCTGTGATTTTAGAAATGTCTGGCTGGAATGCTTCATCCTCGTCCAGCTTGCTGAACTCCTCGTCCACGATGTCCTGTGCATTGACAGGAACATACACCGCAGCACAGGTGTTGACGGTGTTCCGGATGGAAATCGCACCGTAGGTCGTACCAGCCTGCTGACGGTCCCACTTGTCACGCATCAGACCGGAAGTACGGAAAATGCGGTCCATCTGCTCCTCATCACAACCGCACCAGAACGCGAGAATGGACAATAGCGCCATATCTGCATCTGACTGGCTGTCATAGAGATCTTCCCAGTCACCAGCAAAGAGCCGCTTAAACTTGTCGCTGTTGCCGGCCTCCTCTGCATGGGCAATGACAGCGTCATCATCCAGATACGAGTGGTGCCGGAGCTGTGTGTTCTGCACCTGCTTCGACCGCTTCATCAACGAGTCCAGCAAAGTGGTCATCGCTGTCTCATCGTTGGGGATCTCACCTGTGCGGTAAACATCTCCCGTCACGGTGACGAAGCGGTTCGTCGCACCGGGCATGTACACTTCCAGCCCTTTGCTTCGGTTGTTGATGTAATAGACCGTCTTGTCGTAGACAAAATCTTCCGGCACACAGAAAAAGCCTCGCAGTCCTTTGCCGGACGGAGACTTCTCAACGTATGCTGTGGGGAAAATAGAAAGGACGGTCGCTGCTGTGTCATTCAGCGTACCGTCCTCTCGGATACAATGGTCGATATCGAATGCGCCGATGCCATTGCCGACCGCAATGCCGATGCCGTCATAACCCCCCATCGCATACGCCATGAGGGTTGTCTTGAAATCAGCAAAGGTGCGCAGGTCATTGATTCTGGCACGGTCGCCGTTGGCCGGATTGTACGGCATCTTGGTCTTCTGACCGCTGCGCTTTTCAAACTTCCAGACGCAGAAACGGCAGTCACTTTTCAGTTTCGCCGGGATATTTTTGATGTCTACCACATTCTCGCCTCCTTCTTCGTAATGTCAGTATTACTGCATGTGTCAGCGGTGTTCATGTTGAAGAACACTGCGATTGCCTGCTCCACTTCCCGCTGCTTGGCGGTGGAAGTCAGGCTGCCCAGCTTGTTCAGCAGGGCATTCTTGCCAATGGTCGTGACCTGCTCTGCCAGCGCGACAGAGTTACGCAGATAGGCGTGGTCGTTGATCATCTGGCAGTCAGCCTCTGCGATCTGGATGTGCGTGGGCAGACCCAGCTTTTTCTGCACCGTGGTCAGCGGGATCACTGTCAGGGTGCTGGAGAAGCGATTTGCTACATCGTTGCTGATGACCAGCACCGGACGGCTGCCGCTCTGCACGGAGCTGCCGAAGTGGTCACCCAGTTCGGCAAACCAAATTTCGAACCGCTGCACCATCTGCTGCGGAGAATCCTGCTGGGATGCCTCTCGTGGAGCCGCCTTAACGGCGGGTCGGGCAGTGGTCTGCTTGCGAAGCAGCCGCCCTTTCTGGTTGATGTATTTATTCACATGAGGTCTGGAACGACCGTTTTTATTCTTGCGACCCAAAATATCTTCACCTCGTTTTCGTGGTCGATTGACCGATAGATTTACGGCTGATGTAAAAGTAAAAGCCGGACAGAGAGCCGTGTCAGCGTCAAAGGAGAAAAGACGCATGAAAGCAAAGCGTATGACGGCAAAGCAAAATGAGGATTGAAAAAATGGAAACAAAAATGCCGAAGCGTAGTCACTTCAGACCGCTTCGGCACACTGCTCTCCATCCAGCTTTTCCAGTTTATATTATACCAAATTGTGGACGTACCGTAAAGCAATTTTAGGGTAAAATACAGCGACAAAAGGATAAAATTCACTTGATAATGGTAGCTTTCTTCATCTGCTTTGCAAGTTCCTGCATACCAATCCGTTTATAATATTTTGCCCTCTCGATTCCGTACTCTATCCCATTGTCGTCCTTTACATTTTTCAGTGGAATACCATCCAGATAATACTGTTTCAGAACACTTTGGGCATCATGATGCTGGACGGAAAAGAGGCAGCGAATGATTTGTGACAGTCGCTCCTGTGTAGGAGCATTTTTCTGCCGTTCTTCCTTTTCCATGAAATCAAAAATTTCTCGCTCATAATCCGTCCGTGCTTTACTCTTACGTTCTTGGACATCCTCCAGCACAGCTCCTGATTTTTCCATCTGTTCTCTAAGGACCGGTATCTCAGCGCATACTGCCTTGGCGTGTTCAATGTCCGCCTCCTGCGTTGCATCTCGCTTCTTTTTCTTCATTTGAAAACTCCCTTCTGTCCATCCGAGCACGCACAGCGAGGAGACTCGCCAGTTCGGCCAGTGCCCTCTCCCGTTCAGCCTCCACAGTCTTCCGCCCCAGCGTCCTGCCGGAACTGTCCATCACTGTAGGGATGGCTTTCCGCTGCACAAAGAGCTGCTGGGCAACGAGCTGTGTCCGTCCTCGCAGACTGCGCAGCCCGATTTCAAACAGCTCGATCTTCTCGCAGACACGGCGGTAAGGCTCGATCAGCTCCTCATCCCGGTGTTCCTGAATCTCCCGGTTCATGGATGCCATCACCTTGTCACAGTTGATGACTGTGCGCTCCACCGGGTTGGACGTGCCGCTGGTTTTGACCCGTTCTCCCTGCTCGTGTGCGCCCTGCGACAGCTTATAGATGACCTCCTCCCGCGTGTAGAACCATGCAGAGGATTCATCAATCTGCTGTTTCAGTTCTTGCCGCTTTGCCAGCAGTCGTGGATAGGAATCGGCCAGTTCTCTGGCTTTTTCCATATAGTCCTGCTTCTCAGTTTCTTTGCTCATGGTCAAGCCCTCCTTCCTGACCGAAGTTGTGTATCACATAGCCGCGGCAGCAGAGAACTTCTGTTCAGCAGCTTTTCTTTCGGCGCGCTCCCGTGCCTTTGCCCTGCCGCGCTCCCAGCGTTCAATGCTGATATCTGCCTGCCGCCTGGCCTCTCGCATCAGGATTTCCGGGTTCAAATCGGTCAAAGTCCGATACCACTTCGAGCAGAAGAATCGTTCCAGCTTCTTTTTCGTAGACCGATGTTTCCATTCTTCCGGCTCCTGCACCATTTTGAACAGTGCTTTGCGGTAATCTTTGAATGCCTGCAGAACGATGGCGTTTGCCAGCTCCACATAGCACTCAGCGTAGTCAACATTCTCCATTGTCGGTCTCCTTTTTGTCATACCACGGCTTCATGAACGGCTTGTCCTCAAGACTGCAATGATAGAGCTGGATGTCGTGCCACGCCAGCTCATACATCTCATCCAGTAGACGGCGGTTGGGTTCCGGCAGGTTTGCGGCATACTGGATGAACGCCTCGATAAACCGCGACTGACTCGTCTCGCCTTTCACCTGCCGCGCATAGACCGCCTCGGCAAACCGGAAACACTGTTTCTTGTTCTGCTGAATCCAGTCATACTTCCAAGTGATGGCGTTGAGGACTACCTTGCGACTCTCATCCGGTGTGACCTTGGGCATGGTTGCCTGCTGTCCCTTTTCTCGCAGACGGTTGTAGCGTTCCCATGCTCTGTCCTCGCTGCTGAAAATCAGCCGGCAGCGCAGCTCCTCCAAACGGACAACATACATGAGTCGGCTGACCTCATTCTCGTAGAGGTCTTTGATCAGAAAGTCAAAGTTCATCTTGAGGTCGGCAGTCCGGCGCACCGGGTTGTCTCCCAGCAGCTCACAGAGCAAGCCGGGTTCCCGGATAGGACGAAACATCGCATAAGGGATCGCGAAACCGGCCTCATCGCGTTTGGGTTTCGCTACTGTTACCGGCTTGGCGGTTTCATAGCGGTAGCCGCTGTGTTTGAGATTCAGACCGACATTGCGGTCTTTCTCATTCAGAAACAAAATCTTCTCCATTTTCATTCCTCCAGCCGTGCTTTGACGGCAGAAATCAACTTTTCTTGTGTCATGTCTTTCTGTTCAAGGGCTGCCATCACATCCTCATCCACCGTGTCCTTGGTGATGATGTGGTGGATGGTGACGACCTGTGTTTGTCCCTGCCGCCAGAGGCGGGCATTGGTCTGCTGGTACAGCTCCAAACTCCATGTCAGACCGAACCAGATCAGGATGTGTCCACCCTGCTGGATGTTCAGACCGTGTCCGGCCGATGCCGGGTGGATCAGGGCAACCGGGATCATGCCGGCGTTCCAGTCCTTGATGTCTGTGCTGGTCTTGATGTCCCGCACCGGGATTTTGAGCTTTTCCAGATGGTTGATGATGCGCTCCCGGTCATGCTTGAACCAGTACGCCACCAGCACCGACTGGCCGTTGGCAGCCTCGATGAGGTCTTCCAGTGCCTCCAGCTTGTGGTCATGCAGGATTCGCGCCTTTCCGTTTTCGTCATAGACCGCGCCATTGCTCATCTGCAACAATTTTCCAGTCAGCGATGCGGCGTTGGCAGCGTCTATGTCCCCGTCCTTCAAGGGGATCAGAAGGTCGTGCTTGAGCATGTCGTAGAGCTTGCGCTCATCTGCGTTCATCTCAACCTCGTACCGTGTCGGGATGCAGTCTGGCATATTCAGGTAGTCCAGAGCCTTCATGGAAATGGTGATGTCCGAGATGCGCTGATAGATCAGCTCTTCCGCTCCCTCTTTGGGCTTATACTGGAACACCACGCCGCTGGATGGATTCATGGATGCTGCCTTGAAATATGCTTCTCGATAGCGACCGATGAACTTACCAAGACGCTCTCCGCCATCCAAAATTCCAATTTCACTCCAAAGATCCATAAGGCCATTGGAGGACGGCGTGCCGGTCAGCCCGACCCACCGTTTCACATACGGGCGGACTTTTCGCAGGAACTTAAAGCGCTGGGACTGGTAGTTCTTGAATGAGGACAGCTCGTCTATGACCACCATGCTGAAGTCCCAGCGCATCCCGTTCTTCTCGTAGTACTCCACCAGCCATTTGACGTTTTCCCGGTTGACCACATAGATCATAGCTGGGTGGTGGACAGCAGCGATGCGTGTTTTCACATCACCCACGATGATTGAGACGTCCAGATTTTTCAGGTGATCCCACTTCTCGATCTCAGCCGGCCATGTGTCACGAGCAACACGCAGCGGTGCGATGATGAGGACCTTGTTGACCTCGAATGTGTTCAGCATGAGATCTTGGATTGCGGACAGGGTGATGACGGTCTTTCCTCAGCCCAAGCCCATATCCAGGAAAAGAGCTGCGATGGGGTGGGTCTTGATATACTCCGTGCAGTATCTCTGATAATCGTGCGGAATGAACTTCATTTGGGCATCACCTCGCTTTCCGGCAGTGTGACCTGCGGCATTTCCGTGTTCTGAATCTCCGGGATCTTCGCTCCAATGCCCTGTGGAATGGGGTCTCCGGGGTTCCAACAGATGAGTGCATCAAGGGCGGGCTGGATCTGCTCTGGCCGGTCCACGCAGAACACCGGAAAGCCCAGAGCTTCAAGCTGCTGTCTGCGCTTGCGCTGCAGCAGACGCATCTGCTTGCCGGGAGCTTTCAGCTCCACAAAAGCGCACTTACCTCCCAGCAGCAGAACCAGCCTGTCTGGAACGCCGTTCATGCTCTGGCTCGTAAATTTAAGGGCCTGCCCTCCGGCGGCCCTCACTGCTTCCACAAACTGACGCTCGACTTCACTTTCCCGCATTGGACGCCTCCTTTGCGGCCTCTTTTTCTTCCTCTGCGTGGAATGCTTCCATGATTTCTGCAATGGCTACGCCCTGCTGTGCTGCTTCTACGCTCAACTTTGCTGTGCTCTGCTTGATCAGCTTCGTCATCAGTTCATACGGATTCCATTCGCCCTGCAATTTGCAGACCATAGAGCAGGCAGCAATCAGTGCGCTCCACAGATAGGTGAAGTCTTGGGACGGGATAAACTCACTTGTGTCCAGCTCTGGCATTTCCTGTCCCTTTTCCAGTCCCCAGAGTTCACCAAAGCTCACACCAAAGTAGTCGCAGAGATGCTGCTGCATCTCATCGGTAGGCACACGACCGCGTTCCCACAGGGAGACAGACCCCTTAGCGACCCCCAGTGCCTTTGCCAGCTGAGACTGGCTCATGCCTTTCTGCTTTCTCAGCTTCTTGACCTGCAATTTCCGATTTGCTCTCATGATGTTTCTCCTCTGCCCGCCACACTCCGGTGCGTGGACGCTTCTTTTTCTTCTTTCGGCGTTCTTCCAGCAGTACATGACCGATGGCGGCATCTGCTGTGGGGTCTGAATGACTGCGGTTGTGCCGCCTTTCAGGCGGACTTTCCTCCTTGTGTTCGACCCAGAGAACAGCCAATGTCTCTTTTTCCACCCTGCTCACCTCACCGGTTGATTTCTTTCCACTGAGCAGGCTCCATCGTGGCGACCTGCCAGCCGATACCTTCCAGTGTGGTTGCCCGGTCATACGAGGCAACATCCTGTGACGCTCTGGTCACCGCATTGGACAGACCATAGAGCGACAGGTCGCCGCCTTCAATGAGATACTTGAGGATGCCCTCCTGCTCATCTGCGTTGATGCCGTAGCTCTGGGAAGTGAGCTGCACCACATCCTGCACCTTGCCGGTGATGGGTACCTCCATCGACTCCTGCAGGCGGCCAACCACCTGTGCGAAACGAGCCTCGTCAATGGCTGCCATCGTAGTGTCGCGGAGCTTCAGCAGAAAAGCCTTGTCCTCTGCCTCCAACGTCTCGTCCGAGTACAGCGCAAAGCTGTCCTCAACTGCCTTCGCCTGCCGACCGACATGGTGGCGACGTTCGCCCATGTCACATACGGTCATGCCGTTTGTGCAAACAAGTCTGTAGATTAGAGGCTGGATGGACACAGCCCCCAAACCAACCTCAGAATTGGAGATCATCACGCCAGCCTGTACGATGTCGCCCTTACGGACTTCCATCTCCAGTCGGTGGTTGACCACTTTGAGATATAGCCGATTTTCCGTCACCTCTGACGAAACCACTTCATACTGGTCGTTCCCAGCGAACAGCGGCAGCACCGATGTGGCGATCTCCATATTGTCGATTCGGCGGTATCGCTCCGACAGCAGCGCACGGGCGACCTGCCCGGAGCCGTAGTCCATAGACCGCACCATGTAGGAGCCAGGCTTGTCCGCAAACCATGCGTTCACGTTCTCCGCCAGCAGTTCCGGCTTTTGGCTCTGCATCAGGTCGTAGTACTTAGCCGGGATGCCCAGTGCCGATGCCACCTGACGGTGGAACAGCGAGGTGGTGCCGAAGGTCATCTGCCGGTCTGTGGTCAGATGGTTCAGCTCAAAGGTGTGTCCATCTTTCCGGAGGCGCATCCCCTGCGCCGAAGCAATAAAGTCCTGCTTTGCCTTGTTCTGCCGGTCCAGCTCGACCAAGACATCCTGCAAATTTCTGCCTGTTTTCATGTTCTTTCCTTTCTATGGCGCATATTTATACGCCAGCTTATGCGTCAGTGTCCTTATGCCAAGGGCACCGCATTCTTAAAGTTCTCGATTGATCATCTGCTGGATGATCCGGACGGCTCCCTGCATCCGGGCACGGTTCAGCCTTGTGTCGTGCAGGAGTGCGTCCAAAGCATCCACCTCTTCCCGGATATTACAAAGGACAGACCGCTGATGGTCAGCAAGGCGTTCATTGTCCTGCTCCATGCGGTCGTACTCCTTTTCGTAGTCATCAATGTCCTCCACATTCGTGTCGATGTAGCTCTCGATCTCACGGGCCAGTTCCTCACCGGCATAGTCGGACACGGCTTCCAGTAGATCCCGAATGCCAAACGGTGTCAGGATCTTTCCGTCTTTCATCTCAATGGCGTGCGGCATATCGCTCCCCCCCTTAGTCCTTGAAGTAGTAATCGCCCTTGTACCCGGCGGCTGCCAGTGGAAGACCATCGCACCATTCCGGGTTGGTCGCCATCAGCTTACAAATCTCGTCCACCGTGTACTTGCCCTTGGGAGCTTCAATGATGACCTCGTCGTGGACGTGCGCCACAATGTTCAAGCCATTGTCCTCGATCCGAGCCATGGCTTCAGCCAGAATGTCCCGGGCAATCGCCTGTGTAGCATTCTCGACCAGCCGGCCGGAATATGTCTCCTGCCGCGCCCACTTGTGGTTCTGCCCTACACCCTCGTAGGTCAGGCTCATACGGCCGAAGCGGTTCGGCTGTTGCTTGGGTTTGAGATAAGCCAGCTTTCGACCGGACGGCAGCACCATCCAGAGTGTGCCGGAGTAAAACACGAAGCTGATCCTGCCGATGTCTTGCCGTTCCCCGGTCTTGAAAGCCTGCATTGCCGCTTTCTCTACATCCCACCAGTACTGGACGATCTTGGGGTTGGCCTGCCGCCATGAGTCGATGATCTCCGGAAGTTCATCCTCTTTCAGCCCCATCTGCAAGGCTCCCATGCTGATGAGCGCGCCGGAAGAACCACCGTAGCCACAGGCCAGTGTTGCGATTTTTCCTTTCTGGCGCAGGTCACCGTTGATGCCGTGCTTGACCACCGGGACATGGAACATCTGGGAGGCTGTGGCGCAGTAAAGATCCTCGCCGTTCTGGAAAGCATCCAGCACCCACTGTTCTCCTGCCTCCCATGCAAGGACGCGGGCTTCAATGGCGGAAAAGTCCGCCACGATGAACTCGCATCCATCTTTCGGGATGAGCATGGTGCGGATGAGTTGGGAGAGGACATCCGGTGTGTTGCCGTAGATACTCTCCACCATGTCAAAGCAGCCCATCTTCACGAGTGTTCTTGCCTCATCCAGCGTGAAGATGTGGTTCTGCGGCAGATTCTGCAACTGGATATTCCGGCCGGAGTAGCGTCCGGTGCGGCTTGCGCCGTAGAACTGCAACAGTCCTCTTGCCCTGCCGTCCGGGCAGACACAGCGTTCCGCCGCCTGGTATTTCTTGACGGAGCTTTTCGCCATCTGGAGTCGGAGCTTCAGCATATCCATTGCCTCGGCATCTACGCCGTTCTTGTCCAGCTCGCCGATCATCTCGGTGACATTCTTCTTGCCCAGCGTGTCCATCGGGATGCCGCGTTCATCCAGCCAAGTCTTCAGCTGGGACACAGAGTTCGGATTCTCCAGCCCCGTCAGCTCATACGCTTTCGCGCTCATGGCATCCGACAGGAGCAGATCACAGGCAATAGCCTGCTGGACAAGTTCCGTATCAATCTTCACGCCACGGTCGTTGATACGCTCGTTGACCCGGTAGTGATGCCACTCCCGGGCAGGCATTGGAAAGCGTTTCAGCCGCTTGTAGATGTCCACCTCCGTGTTAACGTCCTGAATGCAGTAGTACTTGAACTTTGCCCAGTCTTCCGGGAGATGGTGTGGAAGATTGCGTGTTCTGCCGCCGTTGCTCTTGGTCGGCTTGCAGGGCGCAGAAAACAGCTTGATGAGCCGTTTACCTTCTTCGTCCTTTTGCTGTGTGGTTCTCAAGACTTCACCGACGTCTTTCAGTGCCATGGGCAGGGTCAGCGATGCCGCCATGACCATGGTGCAGATCCAGTTGTCCGGCGACAGGAATGTGCAGGGTTCCAGATACTGTCCGGGGTAGTGCTGCTGGAGATATCGGGAAAAGCTCACGCGCTCGAATGCTGCATTGTGAGCGATCAGGGTAACATTGCTGTCCTTAAAATCGTCCAGTAGTTCTTGTGGGAATGGGTCCCCGGATGCAAGGTCAGCCAGCTTCGTTTCTCCGAACCCCTCGCCATCATCCGTTGCCCATGCAATGAGCAGGATCTCGAAGCTGGGGTCGGCAACGTAGCGGTACAGACCGCATTTCTTGATGTCCGCCTCGCAGTAGGTTTCAATATCGATCAGTGTTTCTTTCAAAGTTCATCACCTCGGTTTTTCTATGTAAAAAGAGGGAGCCGAATCTCCCTCCCGGTCATTGTGTACTTAGCGCAGGTAGTCAGGCACTTCCTCACCGGAATCGCCGCCGAGGACTTCCTCATCATCCTCCAGCGCATCGAAATCTGCCTCCGCAGAGGCACGACCAGACAGACGGTCGCCGTCCTTGACGAACTGGATGTTGCCCAGGCCAGCCGCCACACCGCGATTGCCGTTGGCGTTGAAGGCGTAGAAGTTGACGCTGACATTGCAGTAGCAGCCGGAGTAGACCATCATGGGGTCAAGGACAGGCTGCACATGGCGGTCAACCACCTGCGGAGCGTCCTTGCTGGTAGCGTTCAGGAAGAAATGCTCCTGATAGTTTTCATCGTCCGGGCGGTCGATGTCGCCGTCACGCAGAGGCATCTTGAGGTTGGGCGGAATCTTGCCGCTCCACTTGCGGGTCTTGCCGTCCTCCTTGGCAGCCTCGATAGCCTTGTGGATCGCCAGCAAGGTCTTCTTGTCCGTCTTGGGAATCAGGCAGGACACGGAGTACTTCGCCTCGCTGCCGTTGATGCTCTTGGGCTCGAAGATGTTGGCAAAGGAAATGCGGCAAGGGATGACCACCTTGGTCGCGCTCATAGTCTTGTTTGCAGTAGCCATAGAATTTTAGTCCTCCATTGTGTTTTAATCGAGTGGTGCGAATTCGTCTGCGGCAGTATCGAGATCTACTGCCGGTCTGGGGTCGGAGTCCGGGACAAGTGCCAGCTTACCGGGCGGCTTCACAACATACTCACCCAGGACCTCCTGAAACTTCTTTCTGCCCATGAGCTTTTCAAACTCGGTCAGAGAGATCATCTCGGTCTTGTAGATGTCGGTGTAGCCGGCCTGTGCCGCAGCACTCGCCACTGCTTTCGGGTCAAGAAACTGCCGCTTGCTGCGGCCCTCCACCACCTTATAGCCATCCCAGCAGACACCGTGGTTGATAGCCTCTGAGCTGACATAGGCAAAAATGGCTTCGATCCAGGACTCAATGCGGTTCAGCGTGGGAAGCATCTTTTCGATGTCTGCCTTAGACAGCAGTGCCGGAGACTTGAAGGTCGGTGCGGTGGTGTCCGGGTCATAGGCTGCCGTGGCATCCGTTTCTTCCTGCTCGTCTGCCAGCACGCCGGCATCCAAGTCAAGGAACTCGGTCTTGACCAGCGCCATTGCTTCGGCAGCACAGGCTTTGCAGGAAGTCCGGGCGCGACAGAAGCGGCACCAGTCACCGGGTACCTGCTCACCCTTACCTTCAAAGGCGAGCTTGGCTCTGGGGCGGACATAGCTTTCGGCCCAGTCCAGCAGTTCCTCCACACTGCATTCAAAAGTCGAGATATTCTCCAGCCGAGGCTGGATGATGGTCATGGACACCCTAGTGATGCTGTACAGATACCCGTAAGCGTGGTAAGCACCAAGAGCGTAGAGCATCATCTGTGGGTTATGATCACAGCTGACGAACACGCCTTTTCCGTTTTTGTAGTCCATGACGTAAAGGGTGCCATCCGCGATAATCACACAGTCGCCGGTGCCGAATCCCTGTGGAACCAGATAGCTGTAATCCAGCCTTTCCTCTACCATGACAAGCGGATGCGGGCAAGTCTCCTTGATCTTCTCCACGGTCGTGATAATGAACTCGGCATAGATGTCGGTGTTGGCATCCATCTCCTCGTTGTCGAACTCGGAGGTCGGCCGCTTAACACGCTCGTGCAGATACTTGCGGAGCTTGTACTCTCCCAGCGCATGGGCGGCAGTTCCCTCCTCGGCATACACCGAGGATTCATTGGGAAAATTCTGCTCCAGCCGAGCCGATGGGGTACAATTCAGCCACCGCTTCGAGCTGGACGCAGAGAGAATCGCGTGTACTTCGGGCATGAGGCACCTCCGTTACAACTGGGAGATGTCTGCGAGGAAGGCCTCGTACTTAGCCGCCGGCAGTTCAGAAAGCTGGCCCACGCCATAGGTTTTCAGCAACTGGCCGATTTTCTTGTTGTTGCTGCGCTTCTGCTTGATCTTCGCCACGATGACCGATGTGATGTCATCCTTGGAGATGGTCACAGCAGGCTGTTCCGGCTCTGTCTTTTGGCCGGTGTCCACATCAAAGGGCAGGTCATCCGCCGGGTCAACCGGGAAGTCGGACAGTTCCTCCTTTGCCTCATCTGCGGCAGAGGTCTCCTCTGCAGGAGCATCCTCGGTCGGCTCCTGGGGCTGTTCCTCCACCACGGGCGGAATATCCTGCTTACGGGGGCGCTTTACCGGCTTCTTACGAGGATGCGGCATCTCCTGACCCTTGGGTGCTGTGTCTACAGGTGGAAGCTTTGCAGGAGGAAGCAGCTTGTCCTCCTCGGCGGCATCATCAGGATTGAACTCCAGGAGTTCGATCTGCTCTGCCATGCCCTCGCACATCTGGGTCAGGCCACGGAACACCTCCGTCAGACCATCCACGATCTTCTTGGGGCCAGTCAGCATCTCACTCATCCTCGTCCACCTCGTCATCCTCGCCATAGACGAAATCCAAATACTCAGCCTGAGCATCCAGAACCATCATGATAGACTGCTTGCACAGGCCGGTCTTGGTGGTGATGGCATCGATCATGGCCTCGATGTCGATATCCGGCTCCTCGTCCTCGGCACCATTGAAATAGGTGTTGCTGGTGCTGCGCTCATCCAGATGGATGTGGAGGTTCTCGACCTTCAGCATCACCGGAAGAATATGGCGCACTTCCGTGGCACTGGTATTCTGGTTCTTATCGTTCATCATTGTGTTGCTCACTTTCCGCAGCCTTGGGCTGCATCTCCTGTTGACCGTCACCGGTCATGGTGTACTTCTGTGCAAGGCTCTTGACGAGCAGTTCTGCCACTCGCCCGGGTTCAGGAAGGGCATGCACCGGCTTGCCCAGTTCTTTCGCCTTGGCGATTTCCTGCGCCATGCCCTCCGACACCGTGTCGCCAAACACCCAAAGCTCATCTGCTTGTTCCAGCCATGACAGACCAAACTGCATCCCGGCAGCACGTTCTGCCGCCAACTCATCCTTGAGAAAACGAGTGAAGTACAGATGTGGTGCCAGCGGTTGGATGCCCATCATGGCGAGGATGCGGCAGGTTTTGAGTGCCCGTTCGATATTGGACCGCTGCTCTGCCTCCCTGTCCGCCTCGGATACTGCGGTTGGTCGGAACGGAGAGCAGACATAAACTGTCTTTGGAGCGGTGCTGCCGCCGGGCGGCCGCACCGGAGCCGGATTCTTTAAGGGATTGTTCTGGGGATTCTTGATGTTACTCATGGGGTGTAACCTCCTTGGATGTATTCGTGAGAGGAAGTCCTCTCATAATGCTTACTGAAATTCGGGAAAAGGTACCCTATTTTCAAAAACTTTTCTTGAGCTTTTTAATTGCGGCAGCCATAATTTTGCTGACCACGGGTCTTGCAATCCCCAATTCTTCTGCGATTTCATACTGGTTCAGTCCTTTATAGAAGTAGAGCTGGATGATTTCCTGCTGACGTTCCGTGAGCTTGCTCATAGCAGCGTACAACTTGCGAATTTCTTCCTCTGCCAGCATTTCGGCATTTTCTTCATCCATGAAGTCCACCATAACAGCATCCGACCAGTCAGAGCCATCGCAATCCAAACTGGCGGCCTCATTGATGGCGACCGTCTTGCTGCGGTTGCTCTCCATCCGGCGTTCGCCTTCCATGACCAGACGCACTGACCGCTCGGCATCCTCGAACACTTCCGCCGGAACGACCTCGTATGTACCGTCATTGAAGTCGTAGCGGTAGTCACCGCAGCGGTCGATTGCCATAACCGTGTGTGCGCCATCCTGCTCATAGACGGCGTAGCCATTTTCATAGGCCGTGAGCGTTGCACCACCCACCACAGTTCTGGCGGCAATCACAGGATGCATCTCCACGAGCTGTGCGTACTTCGGCAGCTTCTTTTCGATAACAGCAGCAACCGTGTTCTTCAGCTCACCCAGAGTGATATGTGCGTTGACTGCCAAGTCCTCGACAACCTGTGTCACGCTCTCCACTGCCTGCGGTAACGGCTGGCGGGTCTCCATCGCACCGTAGCCACCATAGATTGCAACTGCTCCGTTCATCATCATGTTAGTCATCTTTTTGTCCTTTCCCCCGGACTCTGGGAGGGAGAAGGATACCGATGACGGAAGCGGAGCAGGGCTCACATCCTGAGCTGGGACATTCTGCAAAACGCAAAAAGCCCGATTCCAGAAATGGGAGATACATCCATAGACCGGCTGTTCTACTGTGGCAGACAGCGTCTGCCAGTTGGTAAAACTCCGATATGGTATCCTTCGCCTTCTCTAGAATCGGGCTACGATATTATTTTTGTTCTTGGGACTTGTCCTTTTGGGCTCGTCCCTTGAACTGACTACATGATAGCCGAAGACAGCGCAAACAGCCAGCTCACCAAGTGAGCCCTACGAAAAGTATCGCATTTCCGTGTTTTTATTGGAATCATGGGTACATCAGATGGTCTCGCACCACCTCATTGCGCCCTTTTGCTGCCATTTAGGGCTCACTTTTTGAGCTCTCCCCTCAGAAAAAGTTTCAAAAAAGAGGCGACCAGACCATTTTGTGATCCAATCGCCTCATGGGTATTCTGTTGTAGGTGATTCAGCAGGCAGTTTTGAGTGGAGCGCATCCACAGGCTGCAAGGTAGACATTGACTTGCTCGATACCGTCTTTGTAATGGCCCGTCAGGATCATCTGATAGACGGTATTCCTTTGATTGTTGAAGTCCAGTGTAATTCCACATATTCTCAATAAATCACTGCTGACCATTGGCGGAAGACGCAATGCCACCGAAATGGCAACGATTTGTTCCGCGCTTGCCTCCTGACCTGCGCGAAGCCGCTTCACTGTGGACACAGAGAGTCCGGACGCAGACTCCATCTGCTCTACAGACATACCCCGGTCATTCATCAGCAGCTTCAGAGCATCTCCAAACTCCAGACCTGCGATCAGCTTTCGTATTGCCATAGCCCACTGAACCTCAGCGACAAACTCATCCGGAGCAGCAAACTCCTGCTCAGCAGTATTCTGCGACAACTGGCGGCAAACCGAGTTGACATTGACGGCCGCCACTTTGGGTTCGATATCCTTATGTACAGCAGATGCCACCTCGGTCCACCCCCTTTCCTCAAAAGCGTAAACAGCAAAAAAGGCCGGAATGGTCCCAGAACGTATGTACTCGGATCACTCAAAGTACATACAGTTCCGTGAACCATTCCGGCCCGCTTTCTAGGAAAAAGGTGTCGGCAACAGATCAGGTCAGAGGCTGATACCCCCGTCTGAGTTGCAATGTACTTCGGCCTATATTCTTTTCAGATGCGCTTACTACGCTCTTGATTAAGATCAAAATCTTCATTATGTAACGTCCTCGTATATTACGTTCTCAGGAATCAACCTGGCTTGGGGTGGTATTTATTAGCAGCAAATGTATCAGACAAATCTCTCTATTTTTCGCTGCTTTTTTATTATACTCCCTCATAAACCTGTCGGCAACCCACTCGCAGACATTACTTGTGTAGATTTTTGTCAATCTTTTTTGTGCTTTTTAACTAATACTTAGTACGACTTTTTGTTGTGACTGCATAAAATTCTGTAATTTAGAAGAGTCTCACCTCGTGTAAGCGGCATTTCCTTCTTTCTCGCGCCTATAAACGTCTGAGAGGCGAAAATTACTCCACTTTTAAGCAAATTTTTTTCATATATAGTTTTTATGTCTAGCTCCTTGTGACATATTTCCTGCAACCTTTTAACTGTCCATACAAGATCATTCCAAACAAAAAAGCCGAGGCAGACTCCAGACAGCTCCAAATAGAGTTATCTGAATGTCTACCCCGGCTTACCACGCATTCGAGCAGCACCTAACAGGCAGCAGTTCGGTTTTTGACTGGCTCACACGATTCTCCGATGAGCCAAGTGTGCTAATTCACATCCGCTTCTTCTCATTCTCGTCCTCAAACTTGAGGCAGGGTCCAACGCAGCACTGGGCTGCCAAATCATCTAAGTACTCATAGGCTTGTACCTTTCCATTCTTCACATACGCCACCGCTTTACGGCCATTGACCATTGCCCGGATTGCAAGTAGCATCCGTTTACCTTTGGTCGTATAAATGCCATAATCCACACCCATGTTTCCCTGCCTCCTATCCCAATTTAGTCTCTTTTAAAGATTGATGCCTCTGTTCCATCAACTCTTGGAATACAGAATTCTTCCACAACGCATCGACTTTGCGCGTTTATCAAAATCACAGAAAAACAGTCCCGAACCTTTATACCTGAATACACCTTGACCGCCTGCTGAAACATATCTTTATGGTCTACAACAATCGATATCTTTACACCTGCATCCTTTGGGCTATTCATGTAAGCTAATGCAAATAGTTTTTCTAGTGCCTTATATGCGGCGGCTACTTTACCAGTGTGATATGACTTACAATCGAAGAGCCATGTGTCGATGCCGTAGCTTTTTAACGCATCTGTTTTTATTGCATAATCACCGTAATAGTGTTTCAATGAGGACCAGTAGGCTTTTTCAGACGTAATAAGCTCAACCGTATATCCATTTAATATAATTTCATTTAAAATTATTTGTCTACTTGTTTCCATCATTCGTATTTCATAGTCAACGATGTTATACGTCTGACGGAAAGCCTGTTTATTTATGTGACTAAGATGGCCGAACTTGTTTGTTGTCACTATAACTCTATCGGAACGATTAAACTTGTGCTCACCTTCAAGCGCACTACCAGCCTCTTCTATAGTGCTGTCCGCAATCTCAGGAACCAGTTTAACCAATCCGTTAGCTGCAAGCAAATCTTCAAGTGTAACTCCACTCTCCGGCACCGCATTCTCGGAAATTGCAAGGATTATTTCATCAGAGCATACGGTTTCCGTTTTCATATTTATAATACGAGAAATAGTAGAAGTGTTCACTCCACATTTGTTAGCAAACTTCTTCATAGTCATATTTCCCTTAGCTGCCAAAACCAGTTGACTCAATGCCTCAGTGTCAGCTCTTTTGGATCTGGCATACTCCGGAAACAAATCCACTGCCTTTTTTCTGCCCACTTATATCACCACCTTTAAATCTATTATATTCGAAAATTGCATATCTGTCAATGCTATGCAATCAATTAAATGCTTTGCATTTTATAGAATTATGCAAATATATATTTTTCGCTTGACAACTTGCGCGTTGTGAACTACTATTTCTGCGATGTCTGCCATTACTGCTTTGAGGCAGAGTCGCTACCCGATCGTTGCCCAGACTGCGGCAAAACGGTCTATCAGAACAAACCTGCCATCCGCCCGGCAACCGAAAGAGAAGTACAGGATCTTCTGCGGGCTAGGGATGAGGAATGGGAATAACCGCAAGTGCAAATGAGCCGTGTGTTCAACTCCTTACCGGAGAAGGACACACGGCTCATCATTTTTGACATAAAAGCTCAGGATGCTCGACAATCCTATGCCGCCACTTGGGACAGTAAATCAGACCCTCTTTCTCTCAAATAGTCGTTCACCTCATCAACCGACCTCATATACATACAGCTAAGAACCATTAAATATGCTTGCTGCTCTCTGGTCGCAGCCAAGCTAAAACCTGCTTTTCCTATGAGCTTAAATGAAAGCCACGGTGGGAGGTGCATAGCAACACACAGTGCCACTACATTTTTCTCTGAATAGTGTTTGACCTTTCCGGTTCTGTAGCGGCCAATCGTTGACTCAGACACTTTTGATTCATAAGCCAGTGCCTCTTTCGTGAATCCAGAAAGTTTCATTACATAGCAAAGAGCCTTGGGGAAGCTGTTCGGCATATCATTTAGCACCTCAGCTTCCTTCTTTGCCCTTTCAATTTCAGGCAATGTTCCCTCTGGATCTATAATATGATAGTAGTTTCCGATTGCATCGAAGTGTTCTTTAGCACGGGAGGGCATCCAAATCCCTCCCACGTCCAAAACTACTCAAGGTAGCCTCAAACGTGGGCGGAACAGGCAGTGCGATGCTCATTGGGTCAAGTGATGTGCTCGCCAATGTTCGACTGCTGTTTTTTATCCTGCAAAGCCAAAGTGCGCACAACTTTGCTGGAACTCTATTGCTTTTCATCTTTTTTAGGAGTTTGATGTACTTCCGCATCCGCTCCAACTCCGCAATTCTTTCATAAAGCCACTGGGAATGCGGATAGTCTTCAAGCGAGTTATCACCAGAATCCAACAACTGTTGAATTTCCTTGGTGATTCGGGTATTCATCCGATTCAATGTTGCTTTTGAAGCCTTTGTGATAGCCTCAATAAGCTTGTCCAGATTGAGCTCGAATTTCTCGCTATGACAAATGATGTGCATTTGTACACTCACCTGCCCTTTACAAGTAGTACGGTAAACCGTCATCTCTATTATATCACATTCCATCTCAAAACAAAATATGTCTCGTTTTCTTATCGCTTCGCCATCTTCTCTTTAACCTCGTCTGGCACATCGATCAGGCCAAAGCGGTAGAACAGCCCATAGATGTACGATACACCCCGGATATCTCCCAGCGCCTTGGGTCTGTCCACTACCTCTCCGATTTTACCGATATTGTGATACGCCAGCATCACGGAACTCCAAGCAAGGCTCTTGCTGCCCTCTCTGCGGTCGATCCACAGCTCCTTGGTAAAATCATCTCCCCTGCCCTTCTTCAGCGTATATGTAAAGGGCAAGCTGGACATCGTCTTGAACTTGTATCCACGGAAAGCAACGATGCAGTTCCAGAGCGTTTTCTCACAGGGATTCTTCTTCAAAGCTGTGACTGCCCGGTAATGCCGCTGCCGCTCTGCGCCAGTGCTGATGTTCGCCGCGTCAGCGTCTTCCGGGAAGTACACACCCTTTTCATACGGTAGGTACGAGATCACGGAGGAATGGGATAACTGCAAGGCAGCCATGGTGGAGGTGACGGCAGTGGAGTAGTTTTGTGTGCTTCTAAAAGAACGGAACGTCTGCTGAACGAGTTTTGCCGTATCCGACTCGTAGACTCCGGCGGTGATGAGTAGTTTTCTCACCTTGATGGGGTTGAGGGACAACGCGTCCGCGATGGCCTGCAGACTCATTTTTTCCGTATAGAGGTCAGCAGCCGCTTTCATCTGCTGTGCTAGGTTCTTGGCTGCACTGTACTCTGGCTTTGATGGCTTCCGCCCACTGCCGGGCTTGCGTGTATTACCCACTAATTTTCACCTCATTTTATTTTCCGTCACAAACTATATATCGTGCTCAAGAGTATGCCGTGTGAACTTCTGGAGATCAGTGTCCACACAGCTATTGTGCTTATTCAATAACATCTAATTCGTCGAGGTACTTCCTAAGCTCACCATTTAAATCCCTGAATTTTTCGTTTATCTCACCCGTCCTTTTGTATGCTTCCATCGAAATTTTTTCTTTTTCCTGCTGTGGCACCAATGTGCCTGCATTCCAGCGTTCCTCAAATTCATCCAATTGCATAACGCAAAGTCTACGAATCTCTTCATACCTGTCGAAAAAAGTTTCCGGAATAAATGCAGCATTACCGTTTAACTCATCCTGTGCAATTACAACTGCTTTCCGAGCCGCATTGTAGTGTTCCTCATCTACCTTTTTCCGTGTTTCTTCATCAGCTGGTATCTTAGCATAGCCTTGGGGGATCATAATGCTACTGCACTTTATCATCTCAAAATATACCTTAGACAGCTTTCTATACAAATCAAACTCAGTATCAAACTTTGTCTTTGTTACATACTTTTTATTGTCAAGATTAGCCTTATAACCTTCAATCTTCTTATCGAGTTCGAGTTGGTACTTTCCCTTTAGGCGCTCTGCCAAACGATCAGCCATAAAGTGAAAAATAAAAAGCGCAACAGCTGCTCCACCGCCAAGACTAAGTACTATAGACCCCATCAGCTTCAGCAGGCTATCCCACCCTAACGAAACGACTGTAGTAATTGCCGAAGTTTCCATATTCAACCTCACTAGCATTCCAAAAGATTTACTGCATCTCAGCCACATCACCCATACTGTGTTGCCTGCCGCCACCACGTAGAGGTGTACAAAGTTTCGAGCGACAAAGCTGTGAGCATCCGTTGAGGATAACTCTCACAGCTCAAATATATACTATATAGGATCTGTTTTCAAGGATGACGGAAAAAATTGGACATATATACATCCAAGTGTCCGTGTTAATCATCTATGCTTTAAGGTGATTATAAA
>ERZ1035014.101-NODE-101-length-43762-cov-58.142632_pt1 | contig 43762 bp, 69 predicted proteins | sample MGYA00520620_ERZ1035014 | MGnify/ENA primary metagenome ERZ1035014 (study PRJEB33766, sample SAMN09781744) | gut metagenome | biome: gut microbiome | host: Homo sapiens | place: Madagascar | study: EMG produced TPA metagenomics assembly of the PRJNA485056 data...
CTATTACAGCACGGCAGGTTCCAGCGGCGATTCCAGCACGGCAGGTTCCAGCGGCGATTACAGCACGGCGGCAGCAACCGGTTCTCATTGCAGAGCGAAAGCAGAGGGCGATAACAGTATTGCCGTTGCAAACGGGCGTAAAAGCAAAGCCAGAGGTGCCATGGGCTGCTATCTGGTATTGACCGAGTACGATGATGACGGGAATTTCTTGTGGGCCAAAATGGCCCGTGTGGATGGCTCTACCGTAAAAGAGAACGTCTGGTACACCCTTCAGGACGGAGAGTTTGTGAAAGCTGAGTAAGGAGGCTCCGCATGGAAAGGATCACAATGAAAGGCGTTGCAGAGTGCTGTGAGATGTTCCGGGCAAACCTTGTTCCGATGACCCCGAGCAAGTTCTGGAATAATGTTGCACACGGCGAGTATGACGGGTGGGTAGTCCCCCGGGAAGATACCAAACGGCGGCAGGCTACGATCTACATCAATGGTTTTATCGATTATATGCACCGCCACGGATGCAAGATCGTTCGCCCGTATGAGAATTACAAGGAGGAAATGGAAATATGAAGATTAAATCCTGCGTCTGGTACTGGCTGGCTGCTGCCAGCGGTGCCGCAAGTCTGCTGTACGGCATGGGCATCGAGGGCGGTGCACAGACGGGCAGCACCATCTCAGACGGCCAGTTCGTCACGGCCCTGTGCCTGGTTCTGGCTGCGGTAGCGTTCCTGCGGCTGGGCTTTGCCGCCCAGGATCGTGAGCAGAACGCCCGCCGCTATGGCCGCGTTGACCGCACCCACGCCCGCACCGAAGAGCCGGATTACCGACAGAACCGGAGGGGCGCATGAGCATGATTGTGTACGCTTACGCCTACCGCAAGAACCCTCGGGGTTGCGATGTCAGGCAGTTCACAGACCCGCTCACACCGGACGAATACCCCGGGGAGCCCGCCAGCGTTAAGGCCCAGCACTGGGCAGACGAGAATATCCGGCACTACGAGATGATCCAGGTGCGGGACGCTCTTGGAAACCTGCTGTACGCAAGATGATGCACTTTTGATTACATAAACCACAAGATATAGGAGAAATCGACATGAAAACCAAAATCCTGAAAGTCAAGATCACCTTCCTGGAGCCGGTGCTGGGCACTTGGCCCTCCAACCAGAACGTCGCCCGGGATTTCATCGCCAGCAAGAGCCCGGATGCCGCCACCATCGAGGACGAGGTTGCCGCTCTGGGCGCGGATGCCGTGGCAGACAAGGGTATGACCGTCTTTCCCCGCAACGAGAACGGAGAGCCGGTGCTCTACGACTACCAGATCAAGGGATTTTTCAAGGATTCCTGCGGCATGCTGGCCCGTGTGGGCGGTAAGACCGAGACCGGTAAGAAGCGGGCCGTCAACGAGAGCGGCAAGCTCTCTGCTTACAAGAAGATCATCGACGGCCTGATCTTCCCGCAGCCCCGCATGATCCCCATCAAGGTCAACGGCAAGATCGGTGACTGCCAGCGCCCCCTGCGTGCCCAGACGGCCCAGGGTGAGCGCGTGAGCCTTGCCAACTCCGAGGAGATCCCAGCGGGCAGCACCTGCGAGTTTGAGATCCTCCTCATGGACGAATCGCTCGAGAATGCGGTTCTGGAGTGGCTGGATTACGGCGTTCTCCGCGGCATCGGCCAGTGGAGAAACAGCGGCAAGGGCCGCTTCACCTTTGACATCATCGACTGAGCAACGGCATTGCATGGATGAGATTTGATATGCTACTGCAATGATATGATTTGCAAAGGCGCGGATATGTGCGCAGAACTCGGCAACGGCATTGTGCTGACAAGTTTGCTCAGCAGGGGCACAGGTAGTCACTGCAGTGCAGCGCGGGGCAAAGGCAAAGCTTAGCGGTGCGGCGCAACGGCGTAGATAGGCGTAGATCGCTTGGATCAGACTTGCCTCGATAAGCAAAGCAAAGGCAATGCAGGGTCTCGTGTCGAAAAGCAAAGGCAAGGCTGGGCGTGGTGTGGGCGGCAAGGCATCGCAAGGGCGTTGAGCAGATACGCGCCGCTTTGCTATGCAGCGCAAAGGCATAGATGGGCGACGCACGGCAATGGCATAGATAAGCATGGCTGACCTTGGCAATGCAAAGGCAAAGAAACGCAAGTAGAGGCGGCGAAGCGCGTAGCAAAGGCAAAGCAAAGTATTTTTGAACGAAAGGAGATTTTACAGTGAGTAAAACAGAGCTGCTGTTCCGGGTCGTGGAAGCACTTTCCAGCCCGGCGGCAAAGTCGGTGGCCCGTGGGCTGGCCTTATGGATCGGATTCAACGTTCTGGTCGTGGTCTTTCTGGCCTGGCGGGCATGGAAAAACGGGAGGTGGCGCAAATGAGCACGGTCCAGATCTATGGGGCGGATATGGCCTTTCTGAACGAGATCCCTTTCCGGTGTGTGCAGGACGCGGAACAGTATGCAGATCAGCTTAAAAAGACCGACCCGGCGCTCACGTACCTTGTCACGGACGATTCCGGGCAGCCGGTGCCTATGAGGTGATCCTTATGCAGTGTGATGAAAAAAAAGAAATCTGCCTGAATTATGCGGCCAATGTACCGGAATGGAAGCTGGCGCTGATCCTGGACGCTCTGGCAAAGCTGGGTGATGCGTCCCGGTGCTGCGGCACGGTTCAGAAGGCAGTTGCCGGGGAGCAGTCGTATATGAGACTGCACCCGGACAGGGAATACACGGGCGCAGACCAGGCCGATTATGTGCACATCTGCCAGGAAGCGGCCAGAGCATTGGGCCGCGCAGTCTATGCGGTGGAGATCGTGCTGACACAGTCAGAGTGCTTCGGGTTGACCAAAGACCTGGCATACAGTGCAGAGACGGCATACAACAGCTCTTACGCTGAACTGGAGAGCATGTGCCGGAAGCACGGATGCAGAGAGGTGGAGTACAAACATGGACAAAATGACCATTTATGAAAGCGCCCGTGGCGTGCCCAAGGAGGCGCGTAAAGCAATCGGCGGCGGCCGCCTGAAGGGGATGACGGACATCAATCCCATGTGGAGGGTCAAGAAGCTGACGGAGCTTTTCGGGCCCGCTGGCATTGGCTGGCGGTTCGATCCGCCCATCTTCGAGGAAAAGCCCGTGGTAAACGGGGAGATCATGGTGCACTGCTGCACCAATCTCTACATCCGGCAGCTCGATGAGGGCGGAGAGAAAACCGAATGGAGCGCCCCGATTCCCGGCGTGGGCGGCTCGATGCTGATCTCCACGGAAAAAGACGGTAAGCGCACGGATGATGAAGCCTATAAAAAGGCCTACACGGACGCGCAGAGCGTGGCCTGCAAGGCTCTGGGCATCGGCGCGGATGTTTACTGGGAGAAAGATCCGACCAAGTACGACAGGCCCACAGCGCCGTCTCCGGCAAAGCCCACCTGCGCCAGCTGCGGGAAGCCCGTGGAAGGGTTCACTTACAAGGGCGAAAAGGTCACTGCCCAGCAGGCAGCTGACCGGAGCAAGAAAAAATACGGGCGTATCCTGTGCATGGAATGCGCCAAAAAGCAGCCGAAAGAAGATGGAGGATTGACGCATGCTTAACCTCGTTGCATTGATGGGCCGCCTGACCCATACCCCGGAGCTGAAGACCACCCAGAACGGCACCAGCGTGTGCAGCTTCAGCATTGCGGTTGACCGTACATACACCCCGAAGGGCGAGGAGCGCAAGGCCGATTTTATTGATATCGTTGCCTGGCGGCAGACGGCAGAGTTTATCTGCAAGTACTTCCAGAAGGGCAGCATGATCGCCATTGACGGCAACATTCAGACCCGCTCCTATCAGGACAAGCAGGGCAGCAACCGCACGAAAGTGGAGGTTCTGGCAAACAACGTCAGCTTTTGCGGCTCAAAGGCGGCAGACAAGCCCGCTGTGCGTGATTTCGACAAGCAGACGAAAAGTTACACTTCCGAAGCAAAAGCCTCTTACAGCGCCCCGCAGGCGGCACAGGGCTTCTCGCAGGGTTCTGCGGATGATTTCGCAGAGATCACAGACGACGGCGATCTTCCGTTCTGACCTCCCAGCTGTGCTATCTGGCTATACGGGCGTGTAAGAAAGGAGGTGAAGCATGGCGGAAAGAAAAAGAAACGGTCTGCTCCTGCTCTTGGAACACGTCCACACGATGGAAGAGCTGACTGACGCAGAGTTCGGGCAATTCATCCGTGCTTATGCGGCCTACGTCGAGGACGGAACGGAACCGATCTTTGAAGACCGTTCCATGCGCATGATGTGGAAGACCGTAAGGGATTTTGATGAGATCAACGCAAAAAGATATTCCGACACGTCCAAGGCTCGTCAGGAAGCAGGACGAAAAGGAGCGGAATCACGTTGGAATTGCCATAATGAGGATAGCAAAAATAGCAATTGCCATTTTGCTAATAGCAAAAATAGCTTATCAAAGTCAAAGTATAAGTCAAAGTATAAGTCAAAGTCGTCGTCTACTATCGTAGACTCCGACACGCGCGCGGACGCGCGAGACGACTTGACGACGACCATTGTTTTTGAAGAATTCCGGGGCCGTATCGGGAAGCTGAGCGAAACAGGCAAGAAAGAGCTGCCCGGTTACGTTGAGCGCCTGGGCGCTGACCTTGTGACCGAGATCATCCGCAAGTGCGAGGATCTGGGCGGCCACAGCTGGGCCTATGTTCGCAAGGCGCTGGCAGAAGCCGCCCGGCAGGGCTGCACGTCCGTGGAAGAGTACCGTAAAACGAACCCCATCGGGGCGGGGCGTGATAAAATGGTCACACGCCCCCCAGAAGATGCAGCAAAAGCCCCCGATTTCCTCAAAAACGCTGCAAATCGCAGGCCTTTGCGCAAGAAAGGAGAGGCGAAGAGTGCCTAAATATCATGTTGTGGTGCTGTGCAGCGGCCCCGTGGGAGACGCGGCCCTGACCTACCGCCTGACCGCCAGCAGCCAGCAGGCCGCAGAATTTCACGCTTGCCAGATGGCGGGCGACCACTACCCGGAGTACCGGGACATCCATGTCAAGAGAACGGAGGTTTTGACACATGGCTGAGAAAATTATCCGGCTGGCCGATGTTGGCGAGCTGGAAAACATCCTGAAAAAAGACCTTGCAGAGGAAGAAGCAAAAGGAAAGGATGCTGACACCCTGTTCTGCGAAGACGTTGCAGGTGAGCTGACGGACCTCGAAAGCCTTCCCACCATCGACCCAGAGAGCCTGCGCGGGCACGCGAAGTGGGAAAAGCCCAAGGAACTGTTTTTCGTAATGATTGATGGGCCTGGGCCGGACGATATGCACGAGGAACCGGCAATCAGGTGCAGCAACTGCGGCGGTATGGTTTCCCAGAGCGACTTTGATAAGTGGGTCTGGAACTTCTGCCCGGTCTGCGGGTGCAAGATGGGGGATGCGACAAATGAGCAAGCGGAAATATCTTGATGCTGAAACCCTGAAGCAGCATCTTTTCATGGAGGCCGCTCTGGGCTACATCAAAACATTGGCAGATGTAAACAGGGTAATTGACGCGCTTCCGGAAGCAGAACCCTGCCTGAACTGGCACCCGGCCAGCGAGACCCCGCTGCTGCACCACGAGGTGGACGAGGACAAATGCGAGGACCCTCTTGAGTACGACGTGAGCGAACCGCTGCTCTTGTACACGGAAGAGGAGGGATACAAGGTCGGTGTCTACATGAAGGATTGCTATGGGTTCAACGGCTGGCTGAATCCTGAATACGGCGGCACCATCCACCACGTGGTGGAGTGGCAGTATCTGCCGAAACCGTCAAAGGAGAGGAGCGAAGAATGAAGACAGTTCAGGACATTATGGCTGAAAACGGCTCTTTGGCGAACATCGAGCGGTTTCAGACGATGCAAAAGTGGGAGTACAAGCGCAAGGTGGAACACGCGCAGGAAATGGCAGAGGCGTTCTATTACTGGGCAAAAGAGCACGGCAAGGGCGTGCACCTGTCCGTGGGAGGTCTGGATTCCATCACGCTGCACTACTTTCTGGAGCACATCGGGCTGCCCGTTACATGTGTGTCCTGCTCCTCTCTGGAAGGCAAGGGCGTGCAGCAGGTGCACAAGCAGATGGCAGCAGAGATGGAAACTGAGTACAAAAACTGGATGGGCGAGGGCGAAGCACCGTCCTTCGTGTTCCTGAAGCCTTTGAAAAGCAAAGTTCAGGTTTTACAGGAATTTGGCTGGCCGGTCATCAGCAAAGAAAAGGCGGGTAAGATCATGCTGCTGCAAAACCCGACCGAACAGAACGCCACCGTGCGCCATGCGATCATCACCGGAGAGACCGGCGAATATGGCGGATGGCAGAAAAACAGCCGGATGAAGCTGCCGCAGAAGTGGCTCGACTTGTTTGGCGGCGCGGACGCAGAAGGAGCAGCTCTCGGATACCAAGCTGCGCCGTTCAAGGTATCTGATCGCTGCTGCTACTACCTCAAGGAAAAGCCCTGCAACGACTGGGCGCGAGAGCACGACAGCGTTCCCTACATGGGCCTTATGGCCAGCGAGGGAGGGCGGCGCGAAAAGAGCCTGAAAATGCACGGCTGCAACTATTTCGGCAAGACAACCACCCGCAGCGCCCCTTTTGCTATCTTTGATCGACAGGACGTTTTGCAGCTTGCACTTGATCTGAACGTGCCTATTCCGTCTGAATACGGAGAAATCGCACGGGACAGGGACGGAAAGCTGTACACCACCAAGGCGCAGCGCACCGGATGCACCATGTGCGGGTTTGGCATCCACGTTGAGGGCAGACCACACAGGTTCGACATTTTGCGAGAGACCAATCCCAAAGAGTGGGAGTTCTGGATGAAGCACGTCTGCCGGGATGAAAACGGCAACTGGTACGGATGGGGGCGTGTGTTGGACTACATCGGCATTGGCTGGGAAGATATTCCGGAGCAGGCCGTACAGATGCACATCGATGATTTGATTGGAGGAAAAGCATGACACAGAAACAGTTTATCAAGCAGCTGATGAGCCGCGGCGTTTCGTATTTGGATGCCTGCGGGCTGGTGGCCTACATGAAAGAGCTTCGCCAGCTGATCGAAAAACACGAGGACGTTGTGATGTTGGCGGATGCAAACACAATGCAGTTCGTCCCGGCGAAGGTCTACTCCTACGAGGAGCCCTTCCAGCGGATGCAGGAAGGGCGGGATATCTTTTGCTGAAAACCATGAAGCTCACTCTTTACGGCGACCCCCGCACAAAGAAAAACTCTGCCCGCATCCTCAAGGCCCACGCAAACCGCCGCATTGTGGCCCCCAGCGAGGCGTTCATGCAGTATCAGGAAAAGTGCCTGTGGCAGATCAAGCGGCCTTACAACCCCATCACAGCCCGCGTGAACGTGCGGTGCGTGTACTACATGGCCACCCGGCGCAAGGTTGACCTTGCAAACCTCATCGAGGCCACCTGCGACATTCTGGTAAAGGCCAAGGTGTTGGCAGACGACAACAGCCAGATCGTGGCCGCCCACGATGGCAGCCGGGTGGATTACGACAAGAAAAAACCCAGAGCAGAGATCTGGATCGAGGAAATGGAGGAATGAATCATGCCGAACTGGTGTGAAGGCAAACTTAAAGTCCGTGGCAAGAAAGAAAACATTATGAAGTGGCTCGCCGAATGCGTAGCCGTATGGGAACCTGATGTAGAGAGGGGAAAGCCGCTTTATGATGCTCTCATTTACAGAAAAGATGTAAATGGTGTTTCTTTTACATGTGATGATGACGAAATTCATGTGAGTGTAAAACGTGATGCGCACATTGCAGGAACTAGAAGAAATTTTGTTGAAAAATATGAAAATGATTTTCTTCTTGGTGCCGAGGATGGGAAAGACATTATTATCTTACCTGTGAAAGCTGCTTGGGCACTAGAATCTGAACCGTATGAAGAAATGTCTAAAAAGTATGGACTGGATTTTAGATTCTATGGGTATGAGTACGGGATGGAGTTTAATCAGGAAATCGAAGTCGTTAATGGGGAGGTAACTATCGATCGAGAAATTCGATTTGATGATTACTTCTGGGAATGCCCTGACCCGATGCTGGGAGGTTGATAACATGATCCAAACCTGGACACCTGACACCAACGAGCCGGAAACGCCGAACTACCGCACCGTCAGGGCGTGGTTCCAGCAGTGCAGAGACCTGGCGGAGCAGGTCGAGGCCCAGAAGCAGAAGATCCAGCGCATCCGGGACACTGCCGAAAAGTGCACCCAGAGCATGAGCGGGATGCCGATGGGCGGGGGAGCCGGTGACAAGGTGGGTTTTGCCGTGGAGAGAATCGACACAGAAGAGCGAAACCTCAAGCAGATGGAGCTTGATCTCTGTGAACTGCGCATCGAAGCTGCCCGGCGGGCCTACTGCCTGAGCGGGTCTGCTCGGTCTGAAAAGCAAGCAAAGTGCATCTGCGGCTGGTATATCGACCTGAAGCCCCAAAAGAAGATCGCGGTGGACGTGGGCTTGTCCAGAGACAATTCGGTCTCCACCTACATCCACGAGGGGTTTGATGCTTTGGCAGAAATCTGGGAGGATGTACAAAACGACCATTGAAAGCGCTTTGATTTCTACGCTTTATTTGAGTTGTTGTGAAACACATGTGAATCAAAGTATGGTAAAATGATTACAAGCGGAACCGCGCAAAGCGGTGCGCCGCTTCTCAGCAGCTTCCAAAGTGCGGCCCCGCACGGATTCTCCTTTCGTTCATGCCGCTTAACGCTTTTTCGCTTTGACACCGTGCTTTGCGGGCTGCTTCTATGCGAGGTCTGGGAAGCCCTGTACTGAATCCGGAAAGTACAGGGAGCGGTTCGACTCCGTAATCTCGCACCGAACGCCGCAAAGTCTGTAACGCGGCAAGTCTGACGCATGGAGTGATTCACCACCGGTGTGCGGGTGGGTGTGGGACTCCTGAAATCTTGCCCACACCCTGAAACCTCCGCCCGTGAACAGCAGCACCGGAAATCCGAGCGGGCCAGCATGCCCCGCAGGATGTGCGTCAACTCAAGCAGCCCCGGCGGCGAACCGTGGGCTGTTTTTATTTGCTATATGGCCGCCTGAGCGCAATGTGGAGCGCGGCGCGTGTGTGTAGGCACGGCTGGTTCGATTCCAAGGGCGGCTTTTTATACTCCAGTAGCTCACAAGTGGTAGAGCAGCGGTCTCCAAAACCGCAGGTTGCAGGTTCGAGCCCTGCCTGGAGTGCCAGACTTTGCATGACCGGGGGACGGCATGCAGAGAGTAGCGGGGCATCTGGCCGCAAAAGTTCCAGATGCAGCGGCAACGTCTTACTGTCCGGTAAAAACAGATAACGGCGTTGCTGCTTATATGCCGTCATAGCTCAACTGGGAGAGCGCCGCCCATTTAAGACGGGACAACGCTGGTGACACCACGGGAACATTACTGCACAGCCAACCACTGCGCACATCCATTCCGTGGGTGCTGGTTCGAATCCAGCTGGCGGCTAGCGTGATTTTTAGCTTGAAATAGCTTGAGATTTAGCTTGAGCAATTTCGGGCTTTTTATTTTTTGAACGAAAAAGTACATGCAAAGAAAGGAGAGTGCCAAGAATGAGTAAACGCGGCTCTGGAAGTTCTACAAGGGCAAACGGTGGGACTGCCAACGAACACGAGTTTGAATCTTTTGTGAATGGGAAATGGGTGACGGATTACAGCAAAATCGCGGCAGCAGAGGCGAAGAAAGCCGCCGTTGTTGTAGATAGTTCCAGATACAAGAAAACGCATAACGACGTTGTATCTTTCGTAAAAGAGCAAGTTGGTGTTGACCTCAACAAATATCGAAGTGGCGATGGTTCTTCTCCGTCTCATACCACATATTGGGACAAGAGTGGCCCGAAAGTTGCTTTTGATCTAAAGGGCATGACTTCGAGTGACCGCACAAAACTCATGCAGCTCACACAAAAGCCGTTTGGCGTGACGGTCGAACAAGGTGGTGCATGGATTGGATTCGTTTCGAGGAAAAAGAAGAAAAAGTAAGGCTTGGAGGGATGAACCGTGATTCTGCCAATGGAAAACACTGAGAAAACGATTTTTCCCGGCGTAGGAAAGTACGGCATCCCCGCAATCAAGCCAGAAACGGACATCCGAATTGACAAGTTGGAATGGATCCCTGTTAACTATGCACTGACTGCCAAAGACAAGGCCACAAAGGGCGTGCATTTTTACAAGGACGATTACCAGTTTGAACGGTTCTGGAACAATCCTGACAAATACATTCCGCTTTTGCAGCAGTTTGGCGCGGTATGTTCGCCGGATTTTTCTCTGTACAGCGACATGCCGCTTGCGGTGCAGCTTTTTATGCACTACAAAAAGCACTGGCTGGCTGCCTACTGGCAAGCCCACGGAATCCATGTGATCCCGACGCTCTGCTGGTGCGGTGAGCAAAGCTATGACTGGTGCTTTGACGGAGAGCCCAGAAACGCCATCGTGAGCATCTCGAGCCACGGCACACAGTCCGACCCATACGAAGCAGAATGTTTCGCCAAGCACTGCCGCAAGGCGCTGGAAGTGCTGCAGCCGAGCGGCATCTTGTGGTATGGCAAATGCCCGGCAGAATTTGACTGGAACGTTACAAAAATTAAACCATTTCAATACGAGAGGAGGCGCTACCGTGAGTAAAAGAGGTTCGGGCAGCTCTGCAAGAGCTGGTGGGGATTCCACAATGAAGTCTTTTGGAGGAGACCTCCCCGAACTGCAGGGAACGCCAAAGCAAATTGCTTATGCGCAAGATATCAGAGACGGATGGATCAAGAATACATTCGAGGGATATCAAAAAGAGTATGCAGAGCGACTTCAGAAATTGGAGATTCAGAAAAAATCGGATTCTCCAAGAGATGCACGAAGAAGAGAGTTTAACGAGAGAAAAATTCAGACGCTAAAAGCAAACGTCGAAGCCGCAAGAATCGTTCTGAGCGAAGCTAAAAGCGCTCATGCGATTATTCAAGCGAAGAATCGGGTGAATGACGTTACCATGGATGTAAGAGATGCGTTGCTTGAGAAGAAATCAAGGGTAGAAATAAGCAAAATTGTAAGCGACTACGGTTTGAAGTAGTTTCAAACGCGGTGATTTAGGAAGGTGGTGGCGGTGGGTGCGCAGCGGTTGACAGACAAGCAGAAAAAGAAGATCATTGCGGACTATGTGCAGCTGCAGAACTACACCAAGACCGCCAAGCTCAACGGAGTATCTGACACGACGGTAAAGCGGCTGATTTCAACGGCTCCGTCCGAAATGTTGAAAAAAGTTGAGCAAAAAAAAGAGCAGAACACACTTGAGATGCTGGACTACATGGACAGCAAGAAAGAGCGCGTTCAGGAGATCATAGACGTTTATCTCGGTGCCCTGACCGACCCGGAGAAGCTGGAAGGGGCGACCCTGCAGCAGATCACCACGGCGCTGGGCACTCTGATTGACAAGTGGACGGTCATTGATGATCGTAAGAAGGGCGATTCCTTCCACCAGACCGTCGAAGATGATCCCATCACCAAGAGCCTGAAGGAGGAGTTTAAGAAATGAGCTTCTCCCCGAAGCAAAAGCAGATCTTGACATTCCCGTATGAAAGCGACTGTGATGCCCTGATCTGTGACGGAGCGGTTCGTTCCGGCAAGACTTCCATCATGTCCCTGTCCTTCGTGCTCTGGATGATGGCAGAATTCAACCATTGCTCCTTTGCCTTTTGCGGCAAGAGCGTGGGTGCGGTGGAACGCAACATCGTTCAACCGCTACTGTCTGTCCGGTATTTGCAGCAGCAGTTCCAGATTACCTACAACCGCAGCGGCCACGTTCTCACGGTGCAGCGCGGCAGCAAGGTGAACATGGTGTACCTGTTCGGCGGCAAGGACGAAAGTTCTTACATGCTCATTCAGGGCATCACGCTGGCCGGAGTGCTTCTGGACGAGGTGGCGCTCATGCCCCGCAGCTTTGTGGAGCAGGCGCTGGCCCGATGCTCTGTCACCGGTGCCAAGTTCTGGTTCAACTGCAACCCGGAGAACCCGGAGCACTGGTTCCGTAAGGAATGGATCTTGCAGGCCAAAAAGCACCGGGCGCTCCATCTGCATTTCCTGATGGATGATAACCCGTCGCTGGATGAGCGCACTCGGGAACGCTATCGCAGCATGTACAGCGGTGTGTTCTATGAGCGCTACATTCTGGGCCGCTGGGTGATGGCCGAGGGTTTGATCTATGACATGATGGATACCACCGCCAACACCTACCGCCCGCAGGACGCACCAGTGGGATTCAAGAGCCTTTCCACCCGTACCATTACATGCGACTACGGAACCACCAACCCGACCGTCTACCTCGATGTATACGATGACGGCGAGAAAGTCCGGGTGCATCGGGAGTACAGGTGGGACAGCCGCCAGGAGCACAGGCAGAAAACAGATGAAGAGTATGCCGATGACTTCATGGAGTTCATGGGGGAAGACCCCTGCGCCGCCATTGTTGACCCGGCAGCAGCGTCCTTTATCACGGCCCTGCGTCAGCGCGGCGTTTATGTGATGGAAGGCAATAACGACGTGCTGAACGGCATCCGCAAGTGCAGCACACTCCTTTCCCACCGCGATCTGCTGATCTCCACCGACTGCGAGGGCCTGCTGGACGAGCTCGGCACATACCGGTGGGACGATAAAGCCGCCCTCATGGGTGTGGAAAAGCCCATCAAACAGCAGGATCACGGCCCGGATGCCCTGCGCTACTATATCAACTCACTGCCTGATTGGAGGTTTGAACGTGTCCAGACGTAACAAAAGCCGCCCCGCCGGGGGCACAGAGAAACCGATGACGGCCACGCTGGACGCATTTTCCAACCCGCTGTTCTCGCTGGGGTACGGCTCCCAGAGCCCGCTGGAAGCAACGGAATACCCGCTGACCCGGATGACGGACAATTACGCCTTGCTGAACAGCCTGTACCGCAGCAACTGGGTGGTGCAGAACGTCGTGGGCCTGATGGTAGACGATATGCTCCGCGAGTGGTACGACCTCAAGAGCACTACACCGGAGCAGGGAAAGGCAATCCGAGCCGTGGAACGCTCCACCCGGCTTCGTGACCGTGTGAGCACCGGCCTGAAGTGGGGCCGCCTGTACGGCGGTGCTGCCGGGCTTATCCTTATTGACGGGCAGGAAGACCTTTCCCGCCCGCTGGATGCAGAGGCTATTCTCCCCGGCAGCTTCCGGGGACTGTACATCCTCGACCGCTGGCAGGGAATCAGCCCGGACGCAAGCCTGACCTTTGAGAGCGGGGAACTTGTGCCGGAGTATTACAGCATCAACGATGCCGCCGGGCACACTGCCGCCCGTGTCCATCACTCCCGCCTTGTGCGGTTCGTGGGCCGGGAGTTGCCCGATCTGGAACGGCAGGCGGAGCTTTACTGGGGCGAATCCGAGGTGGAAGCGCTCTATAATGACGTGGTGGCTCACGACAACGTGAGCGCCAACATGGCCGCGCTGACCTTCCAGGCAAACGTCAACACTATGGAGGTAAAGGGACTGGAGCAGCTGCTTTCTATGTCCAGCCCGGACGTGCAGCGGCGTTTTTGGAACACCATGCAGGCCCAGAAAGTCCTGCGCTCCAATTTTGGCATGCAGCTGGTGGAGCAGGGCAACAAGATCAGCAACACCCAGTACACCTTTGCAGGCTTGTCAGACGTGTACGAGAGCATGTGCCTGAACCTGTGCGGTGCGTCCCACTACCCCATGACCAAGCTGTTTGGCCGCTCCCCGGCGGGCATGAACGCCACCGGCGAGAGTGACCTGAAAAACTACTATGACTACGTTGACACCTTGAGAGAAAGCAAGCTGCGGCCCATTCTGGACAAGCTGCTTCCTGTGGTGGCCCGCAGCGCAGGCATTGAGCAGCTAGACCTTGATGTGACGTTCCCGCCCCTGTGGACACCCACCGCCAGCGAGACGGCGACGATCGCCAAGGAAAAGACCGATGTCATCATTGCAGCGTTTCAGGCCGGGCTTCTGGATGCAGATGTGGCAATGCGGGAGCTCAAGAAACTGGAGGACGAGACCGGCATGTTCGGCTCCCTGACTGACGAACTGATTGCCGCAAAGCAGGGCCAGACCTATCAGGACGTGACCGCCCTGCGTGACCCGCTGGCTGGGCTGATGACCGAAAAGACGCAGGAAGACACCGAGGAGGGCGAATAATCCATGCCGACCCTTGCACGTGCATCCCCCGAGCGGGAGCTGCAGCGCCTGATCCGGCTGTATCTCAAGGCTGAGACCGATATCATCAACGAGATCGGCCGCCTGCGCAGCCGGGGGCTTGTGGACTACCACGCTGTGGCCGCGCTGGAACGGGTGCAGGAAATTCTCCGGCAGCTGGAAACGGATGAATGGGAGTATGTGCCCCGCATGGTCGAGGCGAAGTTCTATGTTCATCATCCGGAGGCCAGGGCGATTCCCGGCGAGACAGTGGAAAAGCACCTGCGCGGCTACACCAACGCCCAGAGCCTTACCAGCACCCAGACGGATATCGTGCAGAAACTCACGATGAACCTCATGGGGCAGCTGGTGGACGGGAACATGACGGTGCTTTCTACCCTGCAAAGTGCCCTTCTGGGCCGGACTGAGCCGGACATCTACCGGCGTATTGGCCTGGAACAGGTGGCTGCACAGCAGGCTGTGGGCCGGGGTATAAACCAGGGCGTTCCCGCCTTTGTGGATGCTCTGCGCCGGGAGGGCGTGACGGCGTTCACAGACAAGGCGGGACGAAACTGGAGCCTGCACACCTATGCAACGATGGTCTCCCGCACCACATCCAGACAGGCTGAGATTCTGTCTGTGGTGACGCAGGACGAGGGGCAGGACTTGTATCAGATCAGCTCCCACGGCACCACCTGTGCCCTCTGCGCCCCGTATGAGGGCCGGGTATACAGCAAGAGCGGCAAAGACCCACATTTCCCGCCGCTTTCGGATGCGTTCGGCAAAGTAGACCCTGCTGGGCCGGATGACTTGACGAACAGCTGGCTGAACATCCACCCGAACTGCCTCCACGCCCTTCGCCCCTGGACACCCGCCGGGCGGACTGAGAAGGAGCTGGAGCAAATCAGGCGCTTTTCTGACCCCAGAACAAACCCTTATAGCCGAGACCCGCGCACCAAGGCGCAGATCGATGCCTACCGCAAAAAGGAGCGGGGGCGTTCCAAGTGGCTGCGGGATTACCGCCAGTGGGAAAAATACCGCACGGCTCTGGGGGACAAGGTACCCAAGACCTTCGAGACCTTCCAGCGGCACAAGCTGGCAGATGATGAAAAATATCATAAATGGATGAACGCATACAGAAGCGGAGGTGATGCCGATTGATCGCGTACTATGGAAGCAAACTGAGCCCTCACATGACGGAAACGCCGGAGGGCTTTTTAATTTGCCACGATGTCAAAATCGCCCGAACCGGCACGCAGAACTATTTGGCCCGGGAGATCGGGCTGGACGGGATGCCGGAGCGCGTGCTTCAGGTGACACGAAGCGCAGAGGACGTGTTTGACCCGGCGGCAATTGCCAGCTTTGAGGGCAAGGATGTCACCAATACCCACCCCTCGGAGATGATCGTGCAGGAAAATCAGGCCGCCTACTCCAAAGGCCACGCCGAGAACGTGCGCCGGGTAGGGGATTATCTGGTGGCTGACCTGTACCTGAAAGACCCCACACTGATCTCCGAGGTCAAGAACGGGGCCATGCGGGACGTGTCCTGCGGCTACTACTGCCAGTACGAGGCAGACGGAGCGGGATACCGGCAGACCCATATCAGAGGAAATCACATCGCCATCGTGCCCCGTGGGCGCGCTGGCCGTGATGTCGCAATAAAAGACAGTGCCGCCGAACTTCCGGCGGAGAAAGGCAAGGTAAAACACATGAGCAAGAGCAAGAGTTTGCTGTCTCTGTTCGGCCTGGCGGCAAAGAACGCGGCCCCCGAAGAGCTTGACAGCATGGTGGAGACCGCTGCCGCAGCGCTGGATGCAGCACCCGCCGTTCCGGCGCAGGATGCAGACCCCGCTAAAAACGGAGCGCCCGCTGACACCCAGAACAGCGGTGTTCTGGACGCACTGAACAACCTTTCCGGAAAGTTGGATCAGCTGATCGCTGCCAACACCAAGAAGGCGGAGGACAAGGAGCCGGAAGACCTGGACAAGGTGATTGCTGAAATGTCCGGCGAAAAGCCTGACAAGAAGGAAGAGGACGAGGACGAAAGCGGTTCCACCACCGTTTCCGCTGAGGACGAGTGCGCAAAGCCTGCCGCCAATGACAGCGGTCTGGCTCTGCTGAAGGCCATGCGCCCCATCATCAACGGCATTCAGGACAAGGCCACCCGTGATGCCCTGTCCAAGACCCTGATCGAGCAGGTTAAGGGCACCAGCTCCGTGGATGCCATCGCAAAGGCTGCGCAGGACAGCGCCGCCGCTGCCGCAAGCGCATTCGGTAAGAACCGGTATGAGCAGGCGTGCCAGGCTTCCCAGTCCGCTTATAACGACCGCAATCCCCACATGAAGAAGGAGGGCTAAACCATGTCCCTGAACACTCAGATTATCGGCAAGACCATGCCCCACGGCTTCGCTGGCACTTATGCCCGTCAGCCGGATATGATCGTCAACACCCGCCCCGTTGGCGGCACTGAAAACATCCCCTTTGGCACTGCCCTGAAGTATGACAGCGGAAAGGTCATCGTGATGGGCGGCGCAGGCACTACTGCTGCGCAGTTCGCAGGCATTGCGGGCAGCGAGGTCAAGAGCGCCCTGGTCTATCCTGACCAGAACGGCGGCAAGTACGCCCCCGGCGATGCCTGCAGCGTGTTCCAGCGCGGCAGCATCAATGTGCTGTGCCAGCGCGGCACCCCGGCTCTGGGCGGTGACGTTTACGTCCGCATTGCCAAGACCGCTGACTATGCCACCGCGCTGATCGGCGGCTTTGAGGCGGAAGCAGACAACAAGACCGCCGGTAACTCCGTCAAACTCACCAACTGCCAGTGGGGCGGCGCGGCTGATGCCAACGGCGTGGCTGAGCTGGTCATCCTCACCCGTGCAAACGCCTGATAGGAGGGCTTAGACTATGGCAAACTTCCAGAACGTCGGCACCACCAATGCCGGTACTTTCACCGTAAACAACGCCGGTGCTGCACTGCCCGGCGGCACTCCCACCATGGACGCGGCTGCTATCCAGAGCGGCAATGCGTTCCTTACCAGTGAGCTGGAAAAGCGTGACCCGCTGATCCGCAAGCCCCTCACCAGCGTCACCTATCCCCGTGATATCCCCATCGAGGTGGGCGGCGGCTGGGTGGATTACGTCTCTGCCATGTCCGTGGCCTACGGTATGGCGGGCGGCTCTGGCGCTTCTGCCGTCAACGGCGGCGGTTCCAACGGCATCCCTGTGGTGCAGGCCAGCGTGAGCAAGGGCGCGTTCAAAGCCCATGTTTTTGCCGCCGCTCTGCGCGTGATGTTCGTGGATATGCAGCGTGCCAACTTTATTGGCCGCAGCCTCGACCAGATGCTGCAGGACGGCATCCGTCTGGCTTATGACAAGCACATGGATCAGAACACCTACATCGGTTTCGACGAGTACGCTACCACCGGCCTGGTCAACAATCCCGATGTCATCAAGACCACCGCTGCAACCTCCGGCACCGGCTCCTCCGCCAAATGGGCCGACAAGACCCCCAAGCAGATCCTGACGGACATCAACAGCGCCATCACTGCCGTGTGGGCCGCCAACGAGTACGATGAGGCCGGTATCCCCAATCACATTTTGATTCCCTACGAGCAGTACAGCTACATCACCACCACTATGGTGAGCGACCTGGGCACTGAGACCATCTACGACTTCCTGAAAAAGCACAACGTGGCCGCAAACCACGGCGTAAATCTGGAGATCGCTCCCACCCGCTGGGTCAAGGGCGCTGGTACTTCCGGCGGCGACCGCATGGTGGTGTACGTCAACAACCGCCGCTTTGTCAAGGCGGACGAGCTGGTGCCCCTGTCCCGCGTGATGAGCGCCCCCAACGTCACCAATGTCTGCTACGATACCGCCTATATGGCAAACGCATCCGAAGTGCAGCTCATGTACCAGACCTCCATGCTGTACGTGGACGGCATCTGATCGGGAGGGAAGAGATATGGCTTTTGTACTTTCCAAAGCAAACATCATCCTGCCCAGCGCAGACGGCTCCCAGACCTTCCCGCTCCACCGGGAGCAGCTGGTCGAAGTTCCGGACTGGGCGGCAAAGACGGCCTATTTCAAGGCGCTGGTGGCCGATGGTGACATCGTGCCCACAAGCCGCAGCGACAAGGCCGTGCAGGATGCCGCAGACAAGCCCGTCCGCAAGAAAAAGACTGCGGACTGGGACAAGCCTGCCGAACCGCAGGAGCCTGCCGAACCGCAGGAAGACTGAGGAGGCTGCCCATGTGCTGGACGATGAAACCGCAGTTTCATGGTGTTCTTGCGCAGGCCGCAAATCTGGGGCAGAGCGTGGGCAATTACACCGCAGAGCAGTTCAAGGCGGAGTACCCGCAGTTCTGTGACGCGGACGGGAATTGCCACCTGCCGGACGCGCTGCTGGAAGAGATTGTGAAAATGGCCAACGTCAGCATTCAGCCGGATAAATGGCTGGACAGCTGGCACTATGCCGTGGGGCTTTATGTGGCCCACTACGTCACTTTACAGCTGCGCACCTATGCGGAGAGCACCGCCACCCCGGCGCAGGCGGCAGCGTCCGGCGCTCTGGTGGGCGTTGTGAAGTCTGCCACGCTGGGCGACAGCTCCGTGACCTACGACACCAGCGCCATGACCGCCGGAACGGAGGACTGGGGCGACCTGAACGCCACCACCTACGGCCAGATGCTGGCAAACCGTGCCCGCTTTATCGGTGCGGCCGGAACTTTTGTGATGTGAGGTGCACCCATGAACTGGAATGACTGGTATACCGACCTGATGGAGATCAGGCGCACGGAAACCGTGAAGGACGGAAGTCTGACCCGCAAGGAACGGAAAATCGTTCACTCCGGCGTTCCGTGCCGGGTGTACCGCAGCCAGGACAAGGCCCCGACGATGACCCAGACAGCAGCCAATGTCCAGAAAACGGACAAGCTGGCCTGCGATATCAATGTGGATATCAAGCCCGGTGATGAGCTAGTGATCCACAGAGGGGCAAGGCTGGGGTACGCACTACAGGAGACCCGGTATTTTGCGGGGGACCCTGACCTGTACTATGAGCCGTTCGGGGCAGTGCTGCCCGGGCTGGCCCACCAGGAGATCACGCTTCTCAGTCAGGAGCGTGTGAAATGAACCTGCAGGAATACATCAAGAAGCTGGAAGCGGCGCAGGCTGCTTTGCCCGAAATGCTCGCAGACGCTGCCCGCAATGCCACCATCCGGGCTGTGGATGCGGCGCAGGACAAGACCCCGCCCACAGCGGACAGCCTGAGCGGAACCAACACCCGCACCGGCGAGCTGAAACAGCACTGGGCAACTGACAGCCGCACTGAACCCGAAAGGCAGGGCGGAGAGATCGTTACCGAGCTGAACAATAACAAAGAGTACGCCTCCTACGTCAACGACGGCCACCGGATGGACAAGCATTTCGTGCCGGGCCTGTACGCAAACCCTTATACCGGAATGCTGGAGTATGACCCGGGCCGCCGGGGCGAGGTGGGCATGATGGTGGGCACGAAAACAACCTACGTTGAGGGCCTGCACATGTCCGATGCGGGCATTGAAGCCTATAAGCACACCGTGAAGATAGAGACAGAAAAAGCCGTGAACAAGTTGGGAGAGATGCTGAAATGAACTTTACCATTACAACGCTGGCCCGGTCTCTGGCGGAGTATCTGGCTCCCTTCCTGCCCGGCGTGCAGATGTTGGAAGACCCTGCACAGCAAGGCGTAGAGCCGCCCTGCATGTTTATCCAGCAGCGGGGCAGTGATATCAAGCCTTACCCCGGCGGGCGCTGGATGCGCACCATCCGGCTCGACCTGACCTATCTGCTGGACTATAACCTCACAGACCTGCGCCAGCAGTACAACAAAGCCGCTGAGGCGCTCGATTTCTGCATGGATGCTTTCCCTTATTCCGATGGAACGGAAGCGGAAAAGCTCCTGCACATCTACGAGCGCAGCACGGATATCGACGATGACGGCTTGCATTATAAGTTTGAGCTGCGTGTCTTTGTGGAAAAGCCCGTGGACGCTGTGAAGATGCAGACCCAGACCATAAACCAGAAGGTAGACCAATGAAACAGGATAATACCCAATACAGCCGGGAAGTGCTGCTGAAAGACCCGCGTTTTGCGGGGTATCAGCCGGATTTTCTGGCTGTTGTTTTACACAAACCGTTTTACACCCTCGCAGAGGCTGATGCCGCTGTGAAAGAATTTTGGAAGGAGTGACACCCTATGGCAGCAGGCGGAACCTGGACTGTACAGAACAAGGTGCGGCCCGGCATTTACTTTAAATTTCGCTCCAAGAACCAACAGAATCTGACCGTTGGCGACCGCGGCAAGGTCACGATCTGCGAACCCATGAGCTGGGGTCCCGTTGGCAAGGTGATGGAGATCGCCGCCGGGGAAGACATGACCCCCTACACCGGCTACGACATCACCGACGCGCACAATCGCTTTGCGTCCATGATCTTCAGCGGCTCCAACCGCACCGCAGCGCCCACCAAGCTGCTGCTTTACCGTCCGGCGGCTGCGGACAGCGCAAAGGCCACCGGCACCGTCGCCCCGCTGACGGCTACCGCAAAATTCCCCGGTTCCCGGGGCAATGATATCGTGGTGATCGTCACTGCACTGACGGAACCTGCGGGCAGTTTCCAGGTCTCCACGGTCGTTGACGGTGTGGTGAAGGATCAGCAGACTGGCAAGACCGTTGCAGACCTGACCGGCAATGACTGGGTGGATTTTAGCGGCACGGGCACTTTGGCCGCAAATGTCGGCACCCAGCTTTCCGGCGGCAAGGACGGCGAGGTGAATTCTGCCGCATACAGCACCTACCTGACGAACATCGAGCCCTACAACTTCGATTCCATGCTGTACGACGGCGAGGATACCACCGTAAAGACCGCAATGGAGACCTTTATCAAGCGGGTGAACACCGAGGTAGGCCGCTTCTCCCAGCTGGTGGAGGCCAATGCCACCAACCCTGACACCCGTTTTATCGTCAACGTGTGCAGCGGTCTGGTAATGAACGATGGCACCACCCTGACCCCGAAAGAGGCCGTCTGGTGGGTTGGCGGTGCGCTTTCCGGTGCGACCTACGCCAACGACCTGACGAACGCCGCCGTTCCCAACGCGGTGGACGTTTCCCCCAAGATGACCCACAACCAGTATGTGGATGCCATCAACGCGGGCAAGTTCGTTTTCAACGCAGATGACGGCACCGTCCGGGTGGAGTATGACATCAACTCTCTGGTCACCTATACCAGCGAGATCGGCGAGGTGTACCGTTACAACCGCACCATGCGGCTGTGCAATACCATTGCAAACGACCTGTACAAGCAGTTCGCCCAGAGCTATGTAGGCATTGTGGACAACACCGAGGACGGCCGCCGCCAGTACAAGAGCGCCATCGTCAAGTATCTGGATCAGATCCAGGCATCCGGCGGCATCCAGAACTTTGACGGCGAGACCGATGTCATCGTGGAAGCGGGCGAGGCAAAGGATGCCGTGCTCATCACTCTGGCCATCGAGGCCGTGGGCAGTACCAACAAGATCTATATCACTCTGGATGTGGCGTAAGGAGGAACAAAGATGAGTTATTTAATGGCTCAGGACACCCTGAACGGTGCGGAGGGCAAGATCACCATCACCCGGAACGGCCGCATTCTGGAAGCCGCCGGTATGCGGAACATTAAGGCCATTGCGGGCATCCAGACTTCGGATATGAAGACCATCGGCACCCGCAAGGTACAGAAAAAGGCCAACGGTGTCACCCAGACCGGCACCGGCAACGTCTATTTTGGCTCCAACGGCTCCAACCTGTTCACCGATATGGTCCTGAACTACATCGAGAACGGCGTGCAGGACCTGTTTGATATCACCATCACCAACCAGGACCCCACGTCCAGCGTGGGCGCGCAGGTGATGGGCTATTACGGCTGCGTGCTGACCGGCGACATCCCGCTGTCCATTCTGGACGACGAGGAGGCCATGCTGAGCTATGATTTCAATTTCAGCTATACCAGCGTCAAGCGTCTGGAAGCGTTCAGCGACCCCGCCAACCTGGGCAGCAACTAAATTTTAGGAGGTATTTTCTATGAGCGCACTTTCTGCATTTCTGCATCCCGCTGTGACCCGCGAGGAAAAGGAGATCGTCATCTCCAAGCGCTTTCTGGGCGAGGACGGCAAGCCGACCCCGTTCAAGATCCGCTCCCTGACCCAGGAGGAGAACGCCGCCATCATCAAGGCAGCCACCCGGCAGAAAAAGGTGGACGGCCAGTGGCAGGATTCCATTGATGCCAACGAGCTGAGCGCACGCACCATTGTGGAAGCTACGGTTTTCCCTGATTTCCGCAGCGCGGAGCTGTGTGAGGCCTACGGTACCAAAGACCCCATTCAGGTTCCCGGCAAGATGCTTCTGGCCGGTGAGTTTGGCCGCCTGATCGATGCCGTGAGCAAGCTCTCCGGCTTTGACAAGAGCCTGGACGAAGAGGCAAAAAACTGATCTCCGGGGGCAGCTGGGATATTGACGTGCTGGTGGCATACTACTGCTTTGATAACCTCAGCTGGCCCCCGGGCAAGTACGATGCCCTGCCGGTGCGTGAAAAGGCGCTGGTGAGGGCATTTGCTTTGCGCTCCATGGAGAAGCGCAGAGAGGAGACCCAGCGAATGAAGGAGGCGGGACAAAATGGCTAAAATTCAGGAAACGCTTGTCCTTCAGGATCAGTTTTCCTCTTCCTTTGGTGCATACATTCAGGCCGCACAGAGAGCATCAAGCTCAACCACAGCGGCACAGACCGCAGCCCAGAACTATCAGTCTGTTCTGAACAGCGTTTCCCGGCAGCTGATCTCTGCAAATGCAAAGTTTGAATCGTATGTGGCACAGCAGGAAGAAATGGTAGCCTCTGGGCAGCAGAACACGGAAGCGTTCAAAAAGCTGGACACCCAGACCGAGAAGCTGGGCGCAACTATCCGAGGGCTGGAAGCGCAGCAGCAGACCCTGACCCAATCCATGAAGGCAGCTGAAAACGCTGCCAGTGTGGCGGCATCGGCCAAAGATGAGGCGGCAGCAGCTACAAAGCGGCTGCAAGAGCAGGAAAACATGGCGCAAAGCGTCACCAACTCCCTGACATCTTCGGTTCTCCGGCTGGCCGCGTCCTATGTCAGCATTCAGGGCCTGAAAAAGGCCGTTGACCTGTCTGACAGCCTGGTCTCCATGCGTGCCCGGCTCGACCGGATGAACGACGGTCTGCAGACCACGCAGGAGCTGGAAACGATGATCTATCAGTCCGCCCAGCGCTCCCGGGGCAGCTTCACTGACACAATGGGGCTGGTCTCCCAGCTGGGCACCATGGCCGGGGATGCGTTTAATAGCTCGAAAGAGATCGTGCAGTTCGCAGAGCAGCTGAACAAGCAGCTGGCCCTTTCCGGTGCGTCCGGTTCGTCTGCGCAGGCCGCAATCCTTCAGCTGGAACAGGGTCTTGCATCCGGCGTTCTGCGCGGCGATGAGCTGAACAGCGTGATGGAGCAGGCTCCGGCTCTGGCAAAGTCCATTGCAGACTATATGCAGGTCAGCGTGGGCGAGCTGCGTGAACTGGGTTCGCAGGGCCAGATTACCGCCGACATCGTGAAAAACGCTCTGTTCGATGCAGCACAAAAGACAAACGCCGAGTTTGAAAAGACCCCCATGACCTGGGCGCAGGTCTGGACAGTGGCAAGCAATACCGCCGTCCGGGCGCTTGACCCGCTGCTGACGGCCATCAACTGGGTGGCAAACAATCTGGATGTTGCAATTCCTCTGGTGGTCAGTCTGGGCGCGGCGTTCGGCGTGCTCCTGATCGCCGCCAACTGGACAAACATCCTTGCAACGGCCACAAAAACAGCCGCGTCCATGCAGGCGTTCTATAACGCCGTTATGGCAGCGAATCCCATCGCCCTGACTGCTGCGGCGGTTCTGGTGCTGGTGGCTGTTCTGTATGGCGGCGTGGCGGCGTTTAACAAGCTGACCGGTTCCAGCATGTCTGCCACAGGCATCATCACCGGAGCCTTTGCCACAATGGGCGCATTTGTCTTTAACAGTGTTCTGGTTCCGTTGCAGAACGGCTTTGCTGCTTTTGTGAACTTTTTGGCCAACGTTTTTACCAACCCTCTGGCCGCAATCAAAATTGCGTTCTACGACATGGCGATCACGGTAATGCAGTACTTACAGAACATCGCCCATGGGCTGGAAGGGCTGCTGAACAAGATCCCCGGGGTAACGGTAGACCTGACCAGCGGTGTGGATGCCACTGTAACAAAGCTCCAGCGCGACCGGAAGTATGAAAAATGGGCCAGCGGTTACATGGAAGTCGTCAAGCCGTGGAAAAACATCGACCTTGGCAAGGCCTATAATGCCGGTCACGATTGGGGCGCAAACCTCGGAAAATCCGGCCTTATGGGCACCGGCACGGGAGAGCTGGAAATTCCGCAGGCGGCAGACGTGAAAGACCTGCTGGGCAACATCGACAAGAACACTGGCAAGATCGCAAAAACCGTTGACCTGTCCGATGAGCAGATCAAGATGCTGGTGGATGTGGCAGAGCGCAAGTACGTCAACAACGTCAACCTGACAAGCCAGACCCCCATGATCACCGTGCAGGGCCAGAACACCGGCGACACCGAAAAGGATGCCCGGAACCTCGCGGACACCCTGCGGGACGTTCTGGTGGATCTGATGAACGCAGGAAGCACCGTCACCGTGCAGTAAGGAGAAAGAGATGTCCCTGTACAAACTTTATTTTTCCAGCGGCGCAACGGTGATCGCCCTGCCCATCAACCCGGAAAAGCTGCCGGAGACCATCTCTGCTGACAACGGAACCTATAACGTGCTGGGCCTTGGCCCTATCATGCAGCCCCGCACGCCGAACCTGCGTACCGTGTCCATCTCGGGCTTGCTGCCCGGGCGGCGGCTGCCGGGCCAGACCGGCATTCATCTGCCCCCGGCGGTGTACATGGCGTTCTTCACCACCGCCATGAAGAAAAAATCCCCCATCGTATACACGCCCGTCCGGTTCTATGAGAACGGCGTACCGTTCCTGGGCCCGAGCCTGGGCTTTCGGTGCCTCGTTACCAGCTTCAAGGCAGAGGAGCGCGGCGCGGAGACGGGGGATTTCTATTTTGACCTGAGCCTGACCGAGTACAAGGATTACTCCCCGCAGAGAGCTGTTGTGCAGGGTGCTGGCCAGACCGGAACCTTTTCCCCGGCCAGCATCGTCTCTGACGTGGCCAGCGTGGCCGCACGGGCTGTTTCGGCAGTCACGGCGGTAAACACTGCAGTGGATGCCGCAGGCGCTGTAAAGCTCTCCCTGACCCCCACCAGAAGCACCCCCTCAGACAAACTCGTTGTGGGGAGCAGACGGAAAGCCGCCGGGAAGGTCTACAGCACCGGCAGCGGGGAGGAGGTTCTGACCAGTATCCACGGTCAGATCGTTGTGGTGCGGCGCATCATCGACCACGCCCGGCCCTGCCCCGTCTGCGTGGCAGACACCGGCGGCACTGTGCTGGGTTGGATGCCGGAGAACAGCCTGCAGGAGGTGGAAGGATGACCTATGAGCTTTTGGCCGCTCAGAAAGCCACCGGAAACACCCTGAACTTGACCAACAGCACCACGCAGGTGGTCTGGTCTACCCAGCGCACCGGCCAGCCGGGCAAGCTGACCTTTACCTATCTTCGCACCCCGGAATCCAAGCTGGAAGAGGGAGACGTGATCCGCTTTTCCGTGGACGGTCAGCTGCAGTTTTATGGCTGGGTGTTCACCCGGGGCTTTGACCGCTGGGGGCCGGTGGATGTGGTCTGCTATGACCGCATCCGGTATCTCAAGGCCAATGCCAGCTACTCCTTCTATGGCCAGAGCGCCGGGGACATCATTAAGCAGATCGCGGAGGATTTTGAGCTGGACGTGGGGGAACTGGCTGATACCGGCTATAAGCTTCCCTCCCTCATCATGCAGGATAAAAGCTGCATCGACATCATCAACACCGCGGTGCAAAAGACCCTGCTCAACACCGGCAAGGTTTATGTATTCTACGATTCTGGTGACGGGCTGGCCCTGAAAGAGGCCAACGACCTGAAAACCGACATCGTCATTGGCGATTACAGTCTGATGACGAATTACACCTTTGATTCCTCCATCGACACCCAGACCTACAACAGCATCAAGCTGGCCCGGCCTAATCAGGAGACGGGCAAGGCGGATGTTTTTGTGATGAAGGATTCAGAGCACATCGGGAAGTGGGGCCTCTTGCAGCTGTACCAGACCGTGGACGAGGCTGCCAACGATGCCCAAGTGCAGGAACAGGCGAAAGTGAGCCTGGAATATTACAACCGGGTATTGCAGCAGCTCAAGTTCTCCTCTCTGGGCGTTCCGGGCCTGCGGGCGGGGGCGCTGATCTTGGTGAACCTGTCCGATCTGGACGGCGAACCGTTCAAACGGTATGTCATGCTGGAAAAGGCGGAGCACACCTTCAAAAATGACGAGCACACCATGGAGCTGGAAGCAAAAGCACTGTAAGGAGGGAGAAGCGTGGATTTACTGGGAATATTGCAGGAGATCTACCGGCAGACCAACGATGCCGGACAGCCCACAGACCTGCAGATCGGCACAGTGACAAAAGCCCCGCCGGACGATGATGAGCTGGAGATCCAGATCAGCGAAGCAATGGCCCCGCTGAAGCAGGCTGTGCTCTATCTGGCAGAGCCTGTCATTGAAAAGAAGATTCCTATCCTTCGCCACCGGCATGAGATCAAGATCCTGCAGCACAAGCACATAACTCCGTCCGGCCCCAGCGAGGACGCATTCACGGCCCCGCCCTACTTCACGGAGTGGTCAGCCCTGCCGGATGGATTTGACGAAAAAGTGCAGGCAGAAAACTTTGTGGGCTGGGAAAACGGCGCTGCGCTGCCTTTGAGCAAGGACAAAAAGTACATCATCCTGAACCCGGCCCTGAAAGCCGGGGACAAGGTGCTGCTTCTCCGCGTTCAGAGCGGCCAAAAATTCATTGTGCTTTCCCGGGTATACGGAGGTGAATCGTAATGGCTACGCTTCCTACAGGCGCGTCCATCGACCTTTCCGGCGGCGTGGAGTACGTTTCTCAGCCGTCCAGAACCTGGTTCATTGACCAGACATCTGGCCGCATCACCGGGGAATGTGATGGGTATGAGGCCGTAAAACAGGCCGTGAATATCATTCTGAACGTGGAACGTTATCGCTGGCAGATCTTCCGCTCTTACAGCGGCATGGAATGGGAGGGCCTTCTGGGCCAAGACCCCGGTTATGTTGCCGCAGAATTGCAGCGCCGCCTGGAAGAGGCCCTGACCGTGGACGACCGGGTGACCGGCGTGAAGGACTTTTCTTACACGGTGCAGGGACAGGCCATGACGGCATCCTTTACCGTCTCCACGATCTACGGCGAAATGCAGGCAAGCACGGAGGTGAACACCGCAGCATGATCGATTTTTCTACCGCACAGTACCGGGCCATTCTGGACTATATGCTGTCTCAGATCCCGGACGACTACGACAAGCGGGACACAAGCCCCATCCCAACGGCTCTTTCTCCCGCCGCCTACGTCTTTGAGGGGTTCTTCCTTTCCCTGAACATGATGCAGCGGCAGGCGTTTTTTCAGACAGCCACCGGCAGAGCGCTGGATCTGCTGGCCCCCATCGCCAGCGTTACCCGCAAGCAGGCCACGGCGGCGGTGCGAAAAGGCGAGTTCAATATTGATATCCCGCTGGGCAGCCGGTTCTCTACCATCAACGGCGCGGACAGTATCAATTTTATTGCGCTGTCCGCTCTGGGTTCCGGGCACACCTACCGCCTTTTGGCCGAAACGCCCGGCACCATCGGCAACGACTACACCGGCCCTATCCTGCCCATCGACACCATTCAGGGCCTGACTTCTGCCCGGATCTCGGATATCCTGACACCAGGAGACGAGACCGAGACCGATGACGAATTCCGCGCCCGCATGGAGGCGGCAATGAACAGCCGCTCCTTTGGCGGCAATGTTGCCCAGTACGTGGAGGAGATCAAAAAGCTGGACGGCGTGGGCGCTGTGCAGGTCTACCCGACATGGCGTGGGGGCGGCACGGTGCTCTGCTCCGTTCTGGGTGCGGACTGGCTGCCTGCATCCACCGACCTTGTGCAAACCATTCAGAACGCCATCGACCCGGTGCCGAACTCCGGGCAGGGGCTCGGCCTTGCGCCCATCGGTGCAAAGGCAACGATCACGGCCCCGGAGAAGCTGGAAGTTTCGGTCACCGCATCGGTGACGCTCCTGCCCAGCTACTCGCTGGATACAGTTCGCACCGCGGTACGGGAGGCGCTGGAGGCATATCTGCTCAATGTGCGGAAAAGCTGGGAGACCAATATCGGCAGGGCCGGCATTGAGTATAGCGCCAACGTCTACACGGCCCGCGTATCTGCGGCCATCATCACGGCAGAGGGCGTGGTAAACGTAACAAACGTCCAGTTGAACGGAGCAGCGGACGATTTGATTTTGACAGAGACCGGCGAACGGCAGCAGGTCCCTGTGGTTGGGACGGTGACGCTGCATGAAGCTTGATCTCTCGCACGATCTGTTGCCGCTGCTGCCGCCCATCTACCGGGAAGTGCAGGACTATCAGCAGATCTGTGATGCCGAAAAGGCAGAATTTGACCTGCTGGCTGGTTCCGTGGAAGGGGTCCAAAGCAACTTCTTTTTCCAGACCATGGACGAGGATTCAGTTGCACAGTGGGAAAAAGTGTTTCACATCGTGGCTGTCCCGGAAAAGGAATCTTTGGAGTTCCGCAGGCAGCGTGTAATGACCCGCATTGCGACCCGCCCGCCCTACACACTGGGGTTTCTGTATCAGAAGCTGGATGAGCTGATTGGCGCGGGTGAATGGACGTGCTCCATCACATACCCGCTCTACGAGCTGAGGCTTGCGACGAGCGCAAAGAGACAGTCGTACTACGACGAGGTGACGCACCTGGTCAACCAGATCAAGCCCGCTCACATCGTCTTTATCAGTATGCCGTACCTCAAGACCGGGATCCTGATCACAGAGCAGGTCAATGTGCAGAAATACGATTATCAGTATCGCCTGGGCGGCTGGGCCCTTGGGAAAAAGCCGTTTGCCGAGCTTGGAGGATGGACGACCGCAAAGGCTGCTGCATCGCCTACACTGACGCGGACGCTTCTTTTGGACGTGGCCCACAAGGCGGCAGAGCTTGCCACGACGGCACGGCTCAACCGCGCAGCGACCATGAAACCGCTGAAAAGTGTCATTGCATCTGCGACACTGCAGGTGGGTTCTGAAACGTTGATGATCGCGGGTGAGAACCTGAAGCTGGAAGCATCCATTGAACCGGAGGCAGGTAATTCGACCGTAACGCACTATGAGCTCCTGAACGATGCGGGAGAAACGCTGTACGCATCGGACTGCTATTTCGGCATTACTGAAAAAACGGACGTGGACGTGAATCTCTCTATTCTGGAGGGCGCGGCCACCGTGCTGGCAATCGGAAGTCGGTATCACTATCTTCTGGGCAGCTGGCTTTTGGGCAAAGATGCCTTTGCGTCACCGGGACAAAATTATTTTGTCCCGGTGACGGCCGCCGCGCCCGCTTCTGCATCTGTGACCCCGCTGTTCCTGACAAGCCTAGCCTCGTACATGGCGGATCACATCAACATGGTGCGGCTGAACGGCGACTATATCGTTCCGAACCTCGCAAAGAGCCTTTCCGGTGCATCGGTCACGCTGCAGTATGAGCTTCTGCCATCGGAAAAAATCACAAAAGTCTCTGCTATCTCCGCGCAAGATGCGTTCGGAGCCGCCCTCACACAGGACGATGTTAGCATCGACACCGTATCCAGAACAAAATTCAAACACACCATCACCTTCAAGGAGGGAACATTGCTTTATGGCGGATGATATCCTGAAAAACATTCCTCTTCCCGCTGATCTCCCGGAAAATTGGACATCCGGTCAGATCGTCGCCCCGACCGGCGCAGAAGCTGGCCTGGACGACCAGCACGGGTACAATTACCTGATGAGGCAGGTCAACAACGCACAAAAGGCATTGAAAGCTCTCGCCGCCCAGCGAGAAGAAGACCTCGCCAGAATCAAATTCTGGGCTAGCGATGACCCCACATCCCCGGCAAGCTTTATCGGCGGCACATGGGAGCGCATTGAAGGCAAATTTATCATGGGCGCAAGCGATACCTACCCGGCAGGGAGTACGGGAGGTAGTGCAACACATAGCCATCAGTATGGAGCTATGGTGACTACGTTCTATGGTCAAGTGGCAGGATCCGATACTGACGCGATGCGGCTTGCTAACTATAACCGGCAAAATATCATTTCGTATATCTCGATGGTTTATGCGGGCACTGAACTCTCAGCTAATGTAAATTCTGGGACATCCACCGAGATGGTTGAAAGAACTGTCACAAAACTTAGCAATGAAGCTAGTACAAGTTACACATCATCTCTTCCGCCCTACTACTGCATGTACATCTGGCGGCGCATCGCCTGAAAGGAGCTAATTTATGCAAATCATTGATATCAACGGCAACCCCATCGAAAACCCCGACCTGACGAAAGGCTATCTCAAGCAGGAGACCCAGACTGTCCACCACGATGCTGTGGCGGGCGTGGAAGAGGTCTGGCACTATGAGTACAAGACCTACCCCAACGGCGGCAAAGACCGCTGGAAGGTGGTGGACGTGCCCGGTGTGGCCGCAACGGAAGCCTATGACGAAGAGGTGGAAGTGCAGCGGTATGTGCTGTACACAGCCGAAGAGCTGGCCGCACAGGAAAAGGCCCGCAAGGAAGCAGAGGAAAAGGCACAGTTGCCCACCGCAGAAGAGCGCCTTGCCGCTCTGGAAGCCGCTATGCTTGACCTGCTGGCCGCACAGTAAGGAGGATACTATGGTAAAGTTCTATGTGACCCAAATCAAACTGCATCGCTTTGACGGCGCTTTTACCATCGACAGCGTGCCTGACCGGTACAAAGATGCCGTGATGAAAAAGCTGACGGAGGATGGATTTTATGAGGTGGAAAGTAATGCTTGACTTCCTGCGGGATATTTTCTCTGCGCTCTCCCATGCTGCCGGTGACAGCGCCGACAAGGAAGAACCTGCTCCTGCACCGGACGTGCCCACTGTGGACACCGTGACCGGGTGGGCAGGGGAGCCGCCCTACCGGTACATTGACGTGAGCCGCTGGCAGGGCACGTCCATCGACTGGGCAAAGGTCAAGGCAGCGGGCTACAGGGGTGTGATGATCCGGGCGCTCGGTAACAAAAATCTTGCCCCTTACGTTGACACCTGCTTTGAGAAAAACTACGCCGGTGCAAAAGCCGCAGGGCTTGACGTTGGCGTGTACTGGTACAGCACCGCTACCACTCAGGCACTGGTAAATGCAGAGCTGTCTATGCTCAAAAATGCCCTGAGAGGGAAGGAGCTGACCCTGCCTGTAGCGATGGACATAGAGGACGCAAAGCTCACTGCGCTGGACAAGCAGGACTTGACCGACCTGACCGCCTATGCTCTGCACGAAATCGAGGAGATGGGCTTCTATGCCCAGCTCTACACCTACACCAGCTTCGCAAAGGCACATCTCTTTGTGGGCGGTGCGGCTCTGCACTCTTATGACGTATGGCTTGCTGACTACACCGGCAAGACCCCAAAGGTGGACTTCAAGTACAATGCCCACCAGCACACCAGCAAAGGCAGCGTGCCGGGCATCACGGGCAGCGTAGACCTCAACGTGACCACCCTCAACTACCCGAAAATCATCAAGACAAAGGGGCTGACCCGGCTCCGGGAGGTATAAGCCCATGTGGGAGTTTATCCTGAAGCACATCGGAGAACTCATTTTTACCGGCATCACCGGCGTTCTGGCCGCTGCCTATCGTGGCCTGTCAAAGCGTATCAAGGCGCAGGAAGAGGAGCGCAAGGCCGTGAAAGAGGGCCTGTTGGCCATCATGCACGACCGCCTGTACCAGTCCTGCACCTTCTACATAAAGCAGGGCAGCATTGACACCGGCGGCCTGAAAAACCTCGAATACCTTTACAAAAGCTATCACGCATTGGGCGGCAACGGAACCGGCACGGAGCTGTATAACCGGGCCAAAGCGCTGCCCATCTGCGACTGAAAGGAGTGACAACACATGGAAGCGATTCGTAACCTTTTGACCGCACTTCCTACCCCTCTGGCCCTCGCGCTCATGCTGGGCGGTTTTGCGTTCTACGCTCTGGGCTGCATCCGGCTGGGCTATGGTGCGGCTGTCAAGGGCACTGTGCTCGACCTGATCGAGCAGGCAGAGCACGAGATTCAGGGCACCAAGAGAGGCGCAGAGCGCAAGGCGTGGGTGGCGCAAATGCTCTGCACGGCCCTCAGTGCCAGCAAGTGGGGCAGATTTATTTCGTGGGCCATCACCGATGAAACCATCGGCACGGTCATCCAGTTTTTCTTTGACCGCGCAAAGGCGGCACTGAGTAAGGAGTAACACCATGAGAAGCACTACATACGTACATTTTGTTGACACAAACAAAATGTACGCCGCACAAGAGCAATTTCGGCACGTCACGAAAATGGTCTGCGCACGTCTTCGTGGCCTCACGAAAACATACCATTTTGCCGACGTTGGCAAAATGGTGACGTTTTGTCACCGGTTTGCCGCACTTGGCAATATGGTGCGCAACGCGGGAGAGCTGCCGCAGCCCTTCTGGCTCGGTGCTGCCTGTGGCGGCGGCTCGTGTGGTGCTGCCTGCTGCGCTGCAAGGACTTGACCGACAGCAGATGACCGCTGCCATCAAAAGCGCACCGCTTGGGAGGGTAGACCGAAAGATAGCTCTTTTGCGGTACGTCGAGCGGCTCCCGCTGCCGGATATTGCGGCACATACACATTATAGCCGGACAGCGATAGGCTACCGGCTGAAAGGCATTGAAAAAATGCTGGATGTGTGATATAATATTTTTACGAGCTGAGTGTATGTAGGACGCATATTTGAAGCTAATTCTACAAACACAACAAAGCGGCAGGCTATTCCAGAGCTTGCCGCTTTTCTTTTTGCACGAATTGTGGTATAATTATCTCAACAAATCCTCCCGGCCTCTCGGAGAAGCGCATTAGGGTGGATATTTGATACAGTCTCCCACCCGCCTACTCGCAGTGCGTACCATGCGGGAGACGCAGCAAACCCCCGGTGTTCCACTTGGAGCATCGGGGGTTTTTATTTTTTCTCTTTTTTGAGTTCTTCGAGACGACTTGCAAGCTCTTCTTCCCATCCCTCATGTTCTTTTAGAAATGGGGCGTATATCAGCTCTTCAGCTGCTTTGCGGGCCGCAACAGCTTCCTCGATTGTATCATAGGATCCAAGGTACGTCTTGCGTCTTTTAAAGCAAATTACAGCGCGGTAACGATTTCTGTCTTTGAAAACGCCACTGTGCCCTGTGGTTGAGTTTTGATTGACTTTCCCACTAAGACGCAATTTTACAGATACAAGGCTTGATCCGTCCACATCCGCTTCACGATGAATCGTATCAGAGACGAGCTTAACGTTATTGGTGCACTTCTTGCATTTTGAAATTTTTTTCACTTGAGACAGACGCATATCAGACTTTCTGCCGCAAACAGGGCACAATGCGGTACAAAAGAGGTCATTCCCTTTGACAGACGGATTTTTATAAACATCAATAATTTTCCATCCATTGATGACCTGGCCGATGTACTGCTCCTTTCTTTTTTTCAAAAATTCTTGACTGCGCTGTCCTGCCATACGGCGATTTGCACAAGCCTGACAGCTTGTACTTTTTCCGTTTTTAAGAGACTGCCTATAGACATCTTTCACGGTGCCGCACTCGCAGCGGCACTTTACATAGCCGCTCTTTTCGGATGTACCTATCACAATCCATCTTCCAAAAGTTTGACCCGTCAAATCTTTTGCTGCCATACCGGAATCCCCCTCAGATCAGCCCATAGTGCTCGGCCAGCAGGAAGCGGACGTATGCCGGGCAGTCGCGGGTGCCGACACACCAGTTTTGTACCGTGCGCAGCGGGATACCTGTCCTCTTTGCAAAAGCGGTCTGAGACAGGCCGGTGCGGGCTACCAGCTCACGCATAGACAAGTGCGCCAAATCCCAGATGGAGGACAGCTTTTCCTTCTCAGCATCCAGATCAAGGCAGCTGTCAGCATCGTCTGGTACGCTCAGAGTGATGTTGTTGACAAAAATTTCCTTCGGCTGCTCTGCGGCCATTGAAAAAAGCTCTGCTTTGGTATACATTATTGACTTCCTTTCTTTCGTGTGATAGGATAGCTGCACACCTCCGTGTGAGGTGTCTTTCACAAAATCCCCCGTTCGGTGTGGCAAGCATCGGACGGGGGATTTTTTATTTAGTAGATCTCAACGCCCAGCTTTTCGGCGGCAGCTTCAACGACTTTTTCAAACGAGGGGCCGTGATTCGGGTCGTTCCAGTCGTAGTCGCCAGCGGATGCAGCTTCCCACTCTTCTTCCATGTCAGCTGCCTTGCACAGCTCGGCGCACAGCTCGTAATCCCAGACATCGGACTTGCGGATATCAGCGGCGATTTCAATAGCGTTTCTCATAATTTTGCACCTCCATGTTGTTGTGTGTTTGTGTCTTTCACTGTCTTTATTATACACCCAATGAGTGCAAACGTCAAGCGCTTTTTAAAAATATTATACTCATTGAGTGCAAATGATTGAGCGCCTACACAGTCCTGTGCTGTGTGGGCGCTTTTCTTTTTTGTCCTTCGTTGTACCCTCGTTGCCTTTCACTTTCCGGAAAAGAGATAAAATCATCTCAGAAGAAAGGGGGAAGCTTTATGGCATATCCTTTTGGCGGCTGGCAATCGAACCCTTACAGTGGGATGCCACCGATGGGCTTTGGGCAAGGCCAGTATCAGCAGCAAATAGCCCAGCAGGCCGCTCCACAGAGCGGGGGACAAAGTCCCTTCACGATGGTGCCGACAATCTCGGATGTGGACAAAGTCATGGTACAGCCCGGCGAAACGCGCTGGATCATGGTGCAAAACGAGCCTGTCATGGCCGTCAAAAAGGCAGACACGATGGGCTATGCGTCCGGCGAATACTACCGCCTGACAAAGATCGACCCGGCGGCGATGCAGACACCGGCAGAGACGCAGTATCTGACCTCTGCGCAGGCAGATCAGAAAATACAGGCTGCCGTAAAGGCCGAGGTGGAGCGCGTGATGGCGCAGTATCAGACGGCCCCGGCGGCTCCTGCAAGGACCGCACGGGCAAAGGAGGGTTAAGGTATGGCAAATCCTTTGATGCAGTTCCTGGGCGGCTCAGAAAGCCCGGCGATGCCCGGCCCGATGAACAATGTGGTGCAGCTTCTCCGGCAGTTTCAGCAGTTTCGCTCCGCTTTCCAGGGAGATCCCAAAAAGCAGGTGGAAGAGCTGCGCAAGTCCGGCAAGATGTCAGATGAGCAGTACCACCAGCTGGAAGCGATGGCAAAGCAGATCATGCCTTTCATCAAGTAATCGAAAAATCGTGGCCACGATTTGAAATAATTTCACTATTCGCAAGAAAGGAAATCAACTATGGATAACATGTCTTTGAGCGATATCGCTGCCGTGACCCGTGGCAACGATAACGACGGCTGGGGCCAGGGCGGCGCATGGTGGATCATCATCCTCTTCCTGTTCGTCTTTATGGGCGGCAACGGAGGCCTCTGGGGCAACCGCACCGGCGAGTACGGCCAGTATGCCACCGCGGCAAGCCAGCAGGAAATCCTCTACGGCCAGCAGTTTGGCCAGCTGAACGACCGCCTGACCAACATCGGCAACGGCATCTGCAACCTCGGCTACGAGATGCAGGGCAATATCGGCCAGCTTGGCAAAGAGGTTGCTCTGGCTCAGGCAGGCACCAACACCACCATCCTGCAGACCGGAAACAACATCCAGGCACAGCTTGCTCAGTGCGGCTGCGACAACCGGTTGGCAACCGCCAACCTGGCAGCCCAGATGGACAAGCAGACCTGCGCGATCAACTCCAACATCGACGCAAAGTTTGCCGAGCTGCAGAAGCAGCAGTATGAGCAGACCATCGCGGCCCAGAATCAGCGGATCAGTCAGCTGGAGCTGGCCTCCCAGATGTACGGCGTTGTGAAGTACCCCAACGGCTACTCCTACAATGCGGGCCCGAGCCCCTTCTGCGGCTGCAATAACGGCTGCGGCAACATCTAACACATACGCCCTTTTGGCGAGGATCGGCGGGGCGGCAAAGGCTGCTCCGCCTTTTATATAAGGAAGGAGATTTTTATGTCTAAATCTGCGATTTATACCGCCAACACCTCGGCTCAGACCGTGGCAGCAAACGATATTATCCCTGTCGGCATCACTTCCCGGCGGTTCGGCTGCAACATTCGGCAGGACGGCAACACCATCACCCTGCTGGGTCAGGGCTACTATCATGTGACCGTGTCTGCTACACTGGCCCCCACGGCTGCGGGCACTGTGACCCTGACCGGCCAGAAAGACGGCGTGGCTGTCATCGGTGCTACCACTTCTCAAGCTGTGGCCGCTGCGGCTGCACCGACCACTCTGGCACTGACTTTCCTGGTGCGCAATGCGTGCGGCTGCGAAAGCTCTATCCTGAGCTTCCTGCTGACCGGCACTGCTGCCGTGGTGAACAATTTGGCTGTGGCCGTGGAGAAGCTGTAAAAAGGAGGATCTAGCTATGATGGACGAAACAAAGTTTGCAGGGTATAAGGACACGCTCGTTCATGCTGCAAAGCAAATGGCCGAAGAGTACAGCGACGCAATGAACTACGCAAGCATGGCGATGGACTATAAAACCGTCTGCCCCTACGCTTCTTCTGAGTGGTATAAGCTCTCTGGGGAAGAAATGGAGCACGCTGATGCAAACCGCCGCATTGCACAGAAAATCCTTACCGGCGTTGACAGCGAGGATTCTGCGGCAGGCGTAGAGCTGCATCACATGTGGAGCATGGCGGAAGACCTTGTTTCCGGACTGTGCGAAGCTGTTACAAAAGAACGCTCCGCATATATGCGTTGAGATTTTGCAACATTTGTTGTAAAATAGGGCAGACGAATTATCGCTTTTGGAATGTTCCATAAGCAAACAACAAACTAACAATTACTGTAAAAATTGCGTAAACACGAAAAATATTATTGATTTGTAATCAGTGGGTTGCAGGTTCAACTCCTGTCACTAGCTCCAAAAAATGCCGTTCATTCGTGATATTGAATCACATGAACGGCATTTTCTTTTGTGAAAACACGGCAAAATGCGGTAATAATCCGGAATAAGCTAACAAACAAGCTAACAAAATCAGTATTTCATTTTACGCATCTCCTGTAACAAATATGTCGGGTCGTTGTGGGAAACGTACTTGTTTGCTGTGGTGGAAAAATTTTTGTGGCCGAGGATAGCCTGCACGGCAGTTTTTTCAAGACCGCACTCCACCATCTTGCTGCTGGCCGTGTGGCGAAGGGTGTGCGGGTGCACACCATCGATCTGACACTCCTGCATCAAGGCCCGGAACTTTGTGGCCACGTTTCGCTTGTCCAGTTTCGTACCAGTCTTGGAAGGTATCAGCCACTCGCACCCGCTGTCCATCATCCAGAAGGCAATGATTTTGTAAATGGGGTCGAGGATGGGGATGATGCGGTTTTTGCCAGCTTCCGTTTTTTCGCCGCCCTGCATGTAGTGCTCTTTCAGGTACACGTTCTCGCAGCGCATGGAAAGCAGCTCATCGATGCGCATGCCGGTGTAGAGAAGCACCATAGCGATCTGTGCTGTCTGACCGAAGCGCTTGTCGGTCTGGTAGGCGCTGATCTTGGCGATCTCGTCCGCCGTAAGGGTGCGCTCTGCCTTTCCGGCTGCGGCAGGAAGGTGAAGGAGCTGGGCATAGTTTTTGTTTATGATGTCCTGGGCCATTGCCCACTCACACAGCTGGCTGAAAAGGGTGCGCTGCTTCTCACACGAGCTGCGGGAGAGACCGTCTGCGACCATCTGGTCTATGATCTGCTGATAGTCCTCCGCTTTCAGGTCTCGCATTTGTCGGCTGTACAGCGGAGCGGATTTTTTGAAAGCCAGCTCGTATCCATTTATCATGTCCCGGCTGAGACTTGAAAACTTCGGCTGTGCCCGCCATTTTTCATAGGCATCCGCAAAAGTACACTTCAGGCGCTCTGCCGGGGTGTTCTGGGCATTGTATGCGTCGAGCGCCTGGACGGCTTCTCCGGGCGTTCCGTATGTGCCCAGCACTTCCTTTTTCCCGGTCACGGCCACATAGGGCTTTGCTCGGGCACCTTTCAGCTTGTACACGCTGCCGCTGCCTTTTGGACGGCGGCGTTTTTTTCTATGCACGGGAGCAGACGTTGCATCCTGCTGCTTTCCGCACCACGGGCAAAATAAAGCCTTGTCCGGGATGTTTACGTGGCATCTGATACATTTCATTGCCCTACTCCTTTCTGCGCCCTATATAGCCCAAAGCGCCGTTCTCTGACGCTGCGCGCCCGGACTTGTAATTGATCTTCAAGTCCTCCATCGGGGGATGCGGCTCGTCCGGGCACGGGTCAAGCCCTCTGATCTGGGCAAAGCTGTACTGATCAATGATAGTGCCGCACACACTGACCCGGTTGTTGAGAGGGCAGTGGAGGTTTGCGGCTATTTCAGAGATAACTGCAGGCGGGCTGCTCCCGTGTCGGCCCTTGAGCACGAACAGCAGAAGCCGCCGGGTGAGCGGGGGAAGCGCCTGCACCATAGCGTGCAGCTCCTCGTCTATGGCTGCATCTTCCTTCTGACTGTCTGGCACTGCGTACAGATCCGGGTGCAGAACCTCCATGAACACTGTGATGGGGGACACTCCGCAGGCTGTGCACCAATCCATGATCTCGTCACTGTCTGGGCTTGTGTCACCTTTTTCCCAGCTTTGCACCGTCCGCTCCCCCTTCTGGATGCGGATCGCGATCTCTCTTTGACTTAGCCCGGCGGATACCCGCGCTTTTGAAAGTGCTTTCCCGATTTGAGCAGCGGTGAAATAACTCATACTTATCCCCCCTAAACGCAGCGTGTTATAAAAGAAAAATGGCGCAGAAAAACTCTGCGCCATTCGACAAAAATTACACCAATTCCATTTTCCTCTGGCGCATGGTAGAATCTGGTACATAAGATATAAATATTACCAAAAACAGGAGGAAATTGAAATGAAAAACAGTCAGACAGTCAGCATGGATCCCGATATGACCATCATTGACGGAATGCCCGCCAGCGTGCTCACCGGCACGCGGCCCACTCCGAAGCCCTGGGAGGAATGATCTATGGACAAGATGCAGAGTTTTTGCACCCACATCCGCGCCGCTCTGGCGTGCTATGAGGATATGCCGCCTGAGGGCCAGACCAAGGCCCGCTTTTATGTGGTCCGCAAGGCAGAGAGCATCCGGCGCTTGCTGGATACCGCCAACCGCCCCGGCGGGGAGCTTGCTGGGGAGCTGTTGCAGAAGATGCAGCGGCTGGATGACTTCAAGTAAAAATCTAACTACTTTCAGAAAAATCGAATTTATTTTGTGATATCTATTGAATATTACAACTGAAAGATGTATAATGCACTTGTGGTAGGAAATTAGCTATCAGGTTGTAACAGCTTTTCCTTCTCTTCTTCGATGGAATCCATTTTTGCCTTTAGGATGTCTTTCAGGCATTCGCAAAATTCAGCTGTTTTCTGACCATCGGATACATTGAACTGCATATTCATTCCGCTGTTCGTGAAAATGTCTATTTTTCCATAGAGGCAAACTGGAAGCTGCCGGTTTCCATTATATCTTCTGTCTGGCGTTCCGTCGTTGTTGACATATTTCCATGTCTGTCGGACAACCCGGGCATCGTTTGGGACAGGTCCCTCTTCCACAAACTGCTGTGCATCAAACTTGAAATCAAGATCCATTAAGTCAACAGAACTGAATTTTCTTCCATCGGTAACGATCATCATGTCAGGAAGAATATAAAGATTCTCTTTTTTGAGTTTGATGTGGTAGCAGGTTTCGGATGTTTTAATAAAAGAGGGGGGCTCTTTCTCAATTTTTACCTTGGTTCTTGTAACGGAATTTCCGGTTCCAGCATTGATACGGCGGCTTGTGTTTACATAGATGTCGTTGATCTGCCAAACGGAAGAGCAACTTTGCATGATGTCGAGTGCCTGAATGATTTTATCTTTTTGAACACGGCTGAAATCGTCATATTCATAGCTCACACGAACTTTTCCAAAGTTGTGGTATAAAAGTTTTGCGGCAATTGGAAACATAAAGAAAATCAAAACAAGGTTTGTTGCGGTTTCGGAACTTATTCCATCAATTTGAGGTAAAAAGCCAGCAATAAAAATCGCAATCGGAATCATCCATGCCAATATTTTGTCTATCGTTCGATATCGTTTTATGGCGGTTACAAAATCCTCTTTGCTGGAGCTTGTCAAGGTATCAGCGTCCGCATTCTCAACAGACAGCAGATATTCCGTTCCGCCCGATTTTGGAGCAGACGGCTTTCTAGTCGATCTTCCGGCCTTTGATTCCTGAGACCACGAAATTCCGGTTCCGGGAACTGAAAAGGTTACCCGATCGGTACCCCGCGCGGTACGTGTGTAGCGGAATCCCTTTCCGCCAAAGCTGTAACCGATGCCGGATTTGCTTAGATTGATGCGGAAACCACCGCCCAAATTGATGCTTTTTCTGTACCGGAATCCCATTATTCCTTCCTCCTCTTTATCTTGTTCCAGACAAATCGAAACGGAATCGTAATTACAACAAACATGTAATAGTACATGAAAAACCCCAAAACCAGAATCAGGATGAAGAGCAACAGTTGAGATAGGAACTGCCCGCCAAAAATATTCCCGATTCCCATATGGATTCCGCCAAGCCCAGCAAAAAAGACAAGGCAACCGCTTGCAACGGCACACCATTTGTGCTTCAAGTCAAACACCCCTATATACAAAAATAGGCAGCCAACAGGCTGCCGGAAAACAAATTTTCAATGACCAAAGGAGGAAAAGAAAGTGCAAGAACATAGCACAAAATTGATGAAATCAGCCCCGGAATGTGTTATACTTGAGAAAATCAAGCTTGCACTTTCTCTTGACATTGATGTGGACGTGCTGCTGGAAGCGGCGCAGAAAGGATAACGTTATGAAAATCGAAATCACTGCCACCCCGCAGGAAACCGCAGATCTGATTCACTTTCTGGAAAAAGAGACATCCCATGTTGCGGTGAGCAGCTGCATCAGAGACAGCCTGAACGAGCTTGCCAACTCCAAAGAATCAATCGTCAAAATTTAACGAAAGGATAACCCTATGACTTCCGAAAAATGGATGCTTGCAACCATCATCATCGATCATCTTCTGATCGGCTACCTACTTCTTAAAACTCGCAATCTGTGACGCAACGGTCAAGATTCCGCTGAACCATGCAACGAATGGGGCCGTTTTCTCCATGAATTTCCAGATCGATGAACCAATCTGACGGATGGTTTTCTTTGGAAGGGAGCGCTTGTATCGTTTCCACGCTTCCTTATCAGCGCGAATAAACGGTTCGATCTCTTTGTTCCGAATCTTCATTCTTTCCCCTTCGCTGCCTCAAGTGCAGCGTCAAGCATCTTTTCAAACATAACCCGCTGCGCAGGGTCAAGCTGCTCATACTTATATAGTATAGCTTTGGCGTGCGCATTCAGCTCACTCTCTTCACTGGGAGTGGGCTTTTCTTTTTGCTCCGGCGCTTCGCCGGTCAGCTCTTCCACTGTTACGCCTAGCGCATCTGCGACCGGTTTAATCATTTTTTCGGGGATATCCCGATTATTCGCAAGCATTTCAGACAGGTAACTCCGGCTTTTTCCTATCTGAGCGCACACAAATGCAAAGCTTATACCCTTGCTTTTAGCGATTTGTTTAGCTCTTTCCACATTTCGCATAGAAAACACCTCGCATTTTTGTGCATCTAAACAAACTATTAGTAAATCACAGATTCACTATTGAAACCTAATCAATTGTTTAGTATAATACGAAGCACAGGGAGCAAAACAGAACAAAGCCCCCTCAAATATTTTATCGGGCTTTCGCTGGAATATATGTACTTGTATCTTGCACTTACATAGTAGCATATTTGCTAGCGATTTGCAAGCCCGGAAAGGAGAAATCGCTAGTGAATCTTTCAAAAATTGACGAGTTCCGAAAGTTGCATGGCCTTTCCCGCACCGAGTTAGAAGAGGCGGCGGGCTTGAGCAACGGAGCACTTGGGCGCTGGGAACGCAGTGTCTACGGCCCCAGCATCAAGCAGCTGATGAAGGTGGCCCGATACTTTAAGGTATCCGTGGACAAGTTGCTGGTGGAAGAGGAAGGAGGGAAGACCGAATGACAGACATTCAGATTTTCAACAACCCCGAGTTTGGCTCCATCCGCACGGTAGACCAGAACGGTGAGCCGTGGTTCGTGGGTAAGGACGTGGCCCAGGCGCTGGGCTATGGCGAAGGCAAATCCCTTGCAAACGCCGTTGCAAACCATGTTGACGATGTTGATAAGGGGGTCACTGAAATGATGACCCCTGGCGGAATCCAGAAAATGGTTGTCATCAACGAATCCGGCCTTTACAGCCTGATTTTCGGCAGCAAGCTGGAAGGAGCCGTGCGGTTCAAGCGGTGGGTGACAAGCGAAGTGCTCCCCACCCTGCGCAAGACCGGCAGTTACACGATGCCCAAGCTCAGCAAGGAGCTGCAGGCGCTGTTCCTGTTGGACGACCGCACACAGAGGCAGGAGCAGCGGTTGAGCGCACTGGAGAACACCATGACCGTGGATTATGACCAGCAGCGGGTATTGCGAAAGTGTATCAGCAAATCCGTTATCGGTTCCTTGGGCGGCGAGAACGCCCCGGCCTATACCGATCCCCATGTGCGTGGCAAGGTTTACAGTGAGTGCAACCGCGATGTGCAGGACTGGTTCCGGGTGAACAGCGTGGGCAACATCCCCCGCAAGCGGTTTGACGAGGCTGTGGAGTACATCCAGCGCTGGAAGCCCAGCACCAACACCGTGATGCTGATCCAGCAGTCCAACGGCCAGACCAGCATGTTCTAAGGAAGGAGACAGCGGCATGAGCGAAAAAATTATTGCATACAAGGCAATGAACCCGGATATGACCTGCCTGGGCAAAAAGTATGAGGTGGGCAAGACTTATTTCGAGGATAAGGCAGACTGCTGCAACGAAGGTATGCACGCCTGTGAGAATCCGTTTGAAGTTCTGTGCTACTACCCGATGAAGGACAATCCCAGATTCTTTGAGGTGGAGTGCGGCGGCGAGATCAGCAAGTCTGACGAAGGCAGCAAGCTTGCTTGTACGGAACTCACCGTAAGAGGAGAACTGAACTTTGCTGGGATGCTGAAAGCGACTCTTGACGCTATATTTAGACGTGTGAAAGATAAAGAACCGTTTTCCAGCGGCAATTTCAGCACGGCGGGTTCCAGCGGCTATTACAGCACGGCAGGTTCCAGCGGCTATTCCAGCACGGCAGGTTCCAGCGGC
>ERZ1035014.104-NODE-104-length-43223-cov-24.576492_pt1 | contig 43223 bp, 80 predicted proteins | sample MGYA00520620_ERZ1035014 | MGnify/ENA primary metagenome ERZ1035014 (study PRJEB33766, sample SAMN09781744) | gut metagenome | biome: gut microbiome | host: Homo sapiens | place: Madagascar | study: EMG produced TPA metagenomics assembly of the PRJNA485056 data...
GTTCGCATGGAACAGCTCTCCCAGCCGCCGACATTGGTGTTGGAGCTGTTCATGGCTTTACTGTCCACGTAGCAGTCATGCAGCTGGAAGGTCAGCGGCGCTATGCTGCCTGCGGTGTAGGTGTCGTGGTTGATGCCGATAATGTCAATCAGATAATCTGTGCCGCCGATCGTCATTGCCTTCTGATTTCCAACCCTCCACGATGGGGGGACGGTCTTTTTCTGGCAGACAGCAATGATCTGATCCCAGGTGTTATCAGCAAAATTTGCCTCATACAGATATTTAATCCCCGTAAACCATCTTGGACTCCTTCCACTCATCCGAACACCACCACCTTCACCGGAATATTTATCGTCGGCGCTTTGCCGATACACTGCGCGGTCAGGCTATTCGTGCCGGTCACGTAGTTGTGAATGAGCGCGAAGCCCTCCAAAAGCGCCGCGTCCGCGTCCGGGTCCGTGCCCGAGAGAGCAACGTCCCACTGCGGGTCTACATCGTAAGACGCTTTCAGCCCCGTGATCACGATCGTCTGCGCTTGGTAGCCGTGCGAATCCGCAGCCCAGCCAGAGGCAAGCAGCGTGCCGGTGTACTGTTTTATGTTCATAGGCTCATACACTCCTGTAATCAGCTCGCCCGCCGCGTTGTGCGCCGTCATGCCCTTGAGAAGCGTCTCCGGCGTTACGGTGTCGGCGGTCAGGTCAAGCTTGACTTCGCCGTTAAGGGCGACTTTGTTGACCGCCATGTCAGCCTCCGATCTGGAGCGTCTGCCCTCCTGCGGCGTTGTCGGTGTAGGTGACGGGAATCGCCGCGACAGTCACCTGCGACAGATAGTCAAAAACGGGGTCTGGCGTGACGACCTGCTCGGCAAAGCTCGGCGTGACGTTCTTGTTTGCCTGTGCCTTGACCGCCTCGCCGCCGTAGCTTCCCACCACGCCGAGAATGGTAATGCCGGACTTGATATTGCCGGGAATGATTTTTGCTTTTTCTGTCGCTTTGATGCGCGCTTTGCCGGAGCCGTCGTGGAAGCCCATCACGATAGCAGGCTCGTCGTCTTTCTCTGCGATGTCGAGTTCCTTCGCGCCGTTGTCCGGCATGGTGCCGGTCAGCTTCGAGCCGCGCGCGTAGAATGTCTTGCCCGTCAGAACCTCCGCAACCGCAGCGTCCGCGTCCTGCGAGTTGACGTCAAACTCGTTCGTGCCGGTGATCGGCGCGCCGGATTTGTCGTGCGCGGTGACGCCCTTTTTGAGATCACTCGCGACAATGGTGTCGCCCGACAGGTCGAGCTTGACCTCCGTTCCGACGATCAGTTTGTTTACATACTTGTTTGCCATATGCTCACTCCTAACTGTTCATATACTCGTCGCCCATGATGAGCGTCAGCCCACCGGCGGCGTTGGATACTTCATACTGCGGAATCTTTGCAACGTTCACATCGCGGGACAAAAGCCGGTTTCTGGTCGGCAAGACCACCGGCTCATAAGTCTTCGGCGTTACGTCGTACATGCCCTCATAGGGCTTGCTATCTCCCGTGTAAACCACCTTCGCCGGGGCGATCTTCATCTTGATCTCCGGCTGGGAAAGCGCCATTTTAATCATATCCCGCCTCCTTCAAGAACTTTTTCGCGTCCGTCTGCACGATTTCAGCCGCCATCGGGTTTCCGTCACCATCCGTTAAGGCAAGCTGTAGTCTCACAGTGCTTGCTTGCAGCCGCATTGCGTCTGCATACGGGATTTTTACAAGCAAATGCGTTTCGTCGACTACTGTAGGTTCGTACTGGAAGAAGGAACACCCCTGTCGCACATAAAACTCAAGTTTCGTCGCTTTCGTCAGGTCAGTTCCATCTACTTCCACGGATAAAGCGTTCGCGATTTTCTGAAACACTTAATCACCCCCCTGCCTCAAATACGTCCAATTCGTTTTTCGCTTTGATAAATGTCGTCGTGTCGTCCGACAGGGAGATCTTCGGCAAGAGACGCGAATCATAGGTGTAGTCGTGATATGCGATTCCGGTCGTTGCGGATATAACAGCCACCATTCCTTCCACTGCCGCCCCTCGAGCAAGCATGCTAGGAAATGAAACGTTAGAATACCCGACATCAGACGCGGAGGTTGTCCATGCTTCGCTTGCCGCCGCAAGAAGCAGCATTGTGTCTGATGCCACGGCATAATAGTGCCTTCCAACGCCCCCATACGTTACCGTTTTGTTCAGCGTATCGCTGCTCCAATTTGTGAAGTTGGTGGTTTTCCAAACATATGGCGTTATCTTGTCCGAAGACGCTGGAGATTTACTTTCATACGTCATGAAGTAGTAGGTACCCGCATAAAGCGCAACTTTGGATGCAATCCTCAGACTTGAGTCCACGTTGAGCTTATAAGAAGCTATACCGGCAGCTGTAAAATTGGAGAAATTGATGTTGTCGGCGCGCCAAACTGTAATCCGCATTGAGCGGTCGCCAGCGAAATAAACCGATTCACCTGACACCATGAACCATTGCTCATTGATACAACTCAACGAAAGCGGGTTTTTCTCCATCGCCGCAGTCGTTGTTGACGTCAATGTGTTCCAGCTATTTGCAACATTCGGCGTGTCAGAATATGCAAGTTCTGTTCCCAAACTCGTAGTGAACAATACAGCAAATCTGTCCCCACAGTGGTCGATGTCAAGAAGCTCGACTGTGCCGGTGCCCGTTTGATATCCAACTCCAGTTTCAATGTCCGACCACACTTGGTTCCCGATTTCTTTTACCTTTACCGTTAACTTGCATCCTTTGCTCCCTGAGTAATACGTCAAGAAGGCACAAATGCAATAATTTTCGGACGAGCAGAGTGCAACTCCATCATAATTGTTCGTAGGATAGGATGCTTCTTCCATCCACGTTCCGTCAAGGGAACTGGTGCTTAAAATCTTCACCCACAAATCCACACTTCTGATTGCAACCAGCCATTTCCCGTCAAAATACACTGGGTCAGATACGCTTAAAATGCCGGTATACGTCGAAGGGAAATTATTTGTACTCCACGCCACCGCCCCGCCCGTATTTCTCAGCACGGAACACAGCTGCGGATAGTTCTCAAACGTCACCATGCTCCCGTCACACTTGAGCCACGCATCCCCCAAACTCTGCGCTGGGGAGGTACGGATGGTCCCAATCGGTACAATCCGGTCTGCCATGTGCCGCAGGGCGTCGTCTACAAACGGATTAGCCAGCGGGAGCTTTAAAAGCTGCGCTGTGGAGTCTTGCAGCATCGTCCGCTTATTAAACGGAGTGCCGGTGTCGTCCGGGTCATCCGCTCGTGTCATGTCGTAAGTATCTGTTTGTCCGGCAACAGGCTTGAGCTTTACCCGCCCCGGAAATTTTGGAGTTCGGTCTTTCATGTTATTCCCCCATGTCTCCTGCGTATAGTTCCGCGTCCGCGTAAATCCAGCCGACCTCCCGGCTTTCCAACACATCGTCCACAGCGATAATTGTTTTTTCGATGTTGTTCGCGCCTTCCCAGTCCAGGTCGTTTATTTTTGCCGGAGGGCGCGGGGCAGAATTGACAACTGCGTCGTATACGGCGTTCGCGGATTCGATATAAGCGTCCATAACGGCTTTGTCGGGGATTTCGTTAAGAACGTAATCTTCCCGTACCTCTGCCGGAACGTCGATGTCGTGCGTTCTGAGCCGGTCACGGATGGTGATAAGCGCCGTTCCCACACGGTTGAGGTCAGATGCCTTGTAAGAGCCTTTCAAGCCAGCTTTAAAGTCCGCCTTTTCCTGTTCGGTGAAGTTCGCCCAAGTCTTCTTGTACAAAGATTCTGCGTAAGAAGCGTCAGCCTGCGTCCGGTCGGTGATTAAGGTTTTCATAATTCTCATGCAGAAGCCCCCGTTCCGACGATTTCGCAATCAGCCGCCGCGATGCCGCTCAGTTTAATGGTCATGCTCGTTATCGTCCCGGTGATCTGGTCTTCCCACGGCGTCGTGGTCGTCACATAATCTCCAGGCATTTCCTTGTCCATGACAATTTTCACGCCGTGCGTCTGCCGCCGCATATAATAGTCAAAGACGTGCTGCGTCACCGCTGCAACATTCGTCGAGTTGACAAGCGTCGCGTCCTTGACCTCTATGACATTCGGCTTCGTGGACGCCGTGACGTTCGGGTTCGATTTCGTCGTGACTGCCGTCGTGTGGTGGTAGGTCTTCCCGCCGACCTCAACCGTATCGCTGCCGCTGCCGGACGTGCTGTATGTGTGCGCCGTCACGCGGACCTCTGTCACAATGGCGGACGTACTAACGTCACCGCCTGTATAGAGACGGTTCAGCGGAATTTCCGCCGGGTCGGTCTCCGAGAGCCGCCATACCTTGACGTTTCCGGAACCGCTGGTGTCCACAACCGCCCGCAGTGCAAATGCGACCTGCTGCAATGCCTCGCGGCGTGTGCAATCTTCGATGTATCCGGTAAGCTTCTCGCTTTGCAGGTCTTCCGAAAGTTCCAGATCAAAATGCCCGCCGAGGATGCTTTCAAGCACAATCTTTGCGTTGGCGTTCGTGTAGATCGCCGCCGCAAACGGGTCTTCGTCCAGAATACCCAGTGCATCGATGCAGGAAACGTTATAGACGTTCTTGCTCACACGGGTCGATTCATCGATATAGAATGTGCCGATTTTCGTCTTTCCGTTGTACGCATAGACCGGCTGTTTTTCCTGAAAGATGTAATCGATGTCGTCCTCACTGTCTAACGTGAAATCCAGTGTGTTGATTGCCAGCTCGTCGGATATGATGCTCAGTTCTTCGGTCGCCTCGATGCTTCGAAGCTCCTGCCGCTCAAACTCTCGCACCAAGCCGAACAGAATCAGTGAGATTTTAATGGGTCTATCCGGAAGATTTGTCTTGTTGAACTGAATCGTAACCTTGTTGTATAGCTCCACGGTCTTCTCGCAGAAGTAATTGCCGCTGTTCGGGAAGAACTGTTGCGTTGCCAGCTGCGTTGTTCCGTTGTACCACGTCAGATTCAGGTCGCTGCAATAATCGCCCGTTTCGCCGTCGAACTTGAAATAGATTCCAAGAGAGGTAAACTGCCCATCCAGCGTAATGGTGATCGTCGGCGGGGTCGTAAACGTGCAGTCGTCCCCGCTCCGAGTCGTGGACCAGAAGCCAACCGGATCAGTTTTCGGCTTGACCTTCCGCGTACCGTTCAATACCCACTGGTTCTGTTCCGTCGTTGCAATCGGTCCTTCAAACGCGCCGAACGGGAGCAGCGAGGTTTTTGAGATACCCATAGCCTCGCTTGTCTCCACGCTCGAAGCCGCCGCAGAGCCGACAGCAACGTCTTCATATACGACTTTCACGCTCATGCCGGTGTCCTCTTCGGCTTCATCGCCACAAAATTAAATGTAAGGTTGCCCCATTCATTCCGCTGCCCGTAAGATGTCAGCAGTTCGTCGTCGCCGTTCGCGACATACGCATCAAAAGTAAGCACCGACTGCGCGTATGGGACGGTCAGTACATGACTATCAACCGGCGCGGAAATTGCTTCATAGAACCTGTCGTATTCCGCCGGGTCAGTCCCAACCGGGTCAAGCTCCACGCTGTAGTTGTAAAACGTGCCGATGATGTCGCGGACCATCGCGCCGGTCATGACACGTCCGGCATTATCGCCGTCCAGCACCGCAAAGGACCGCTTGAGGCTTGTAACATGCAGGTTCGGATACGGCGTTCCATCGAGGATAATCACACTTGTCATGTCTTCACCCCCGCAAGTTTCAAGCCGACTCTCTGCGTCTCGTCGTTGTTCGCCTTGTAAACCGCCCGGGCAAACTCTCTGCCGTTCAGCTGCAAAATAATCGTCTGAGACCGACCGCCGCCGGATTCATTCATCGCCATGCGGAATGCCTGCACCATCGTCTCAAGCGGCGTTTCAATGTTCGTTCCATTTTTCTGGTCACCGAGTACCGCCATAAACTCCCGGTTTGGCGGGATGACAGCGCCTTCTGCCAGTCTCGGAAGAGCAACCTGACTGACGAGCGGAATGCTGATGCCGAAGGACTTGCCGCCGATTATCGGTACCCAATCTGGGACCTCGAAGTGAATGGTGTTCAGCGCGGAAATTAGGAGGTTTATGCCGTTGATGATAAAGTTTATCGCATATTCAACGACGGTAATGATGCCGTTCCAGATGCCCTTAAATATATCCTTTACGCCTTCCCATGCCTTTGTCCAGTCTCCGGTAAATACGCCGCTGACGAACTCGATGATACCGCTTAGCCACTGCTTTATGCTTTTGTATAGACCGGATATAAAGCTTCCGTATGTCTGAAAAATCGCCGCAAGCAGCGGGCTCCTTGATTGCAGCCATGTGATAAACATGTTCCACGCATCCTTGATGGAGCTTACAATCGCGTTCCACGATTGTTTCATTCCTTCCCAGATCTGCTTAATGCCTTCCACGGCAAGCTTCATGTCTCCGGTGAAGACGCCCTTGAAGAACTTCCCGAAACCGTCTATAATATTCTTCAAGCCTTGAATCAGTTCTTCTCCATGTCCGGTGAAGGACACAAGCGCAACCAGCGCAGCGAGGAAACCTGCAATCAGAAGTGGAATCCAGCTACCAGTCAGAAGTGAAATGCCGATACCGGCGGCAAGCAGCCCTGCGATGATCGTAAGCGTATTCACCAAATTAAAGCCGTTTTCGATAACGTCTTTGATACCGACAACCAGCATGGCAAGACCGCCTACAACTAATGCAATTCCTGCCGCGATTGGTCCGAAAGCGATTGCAAGTCCAACTGCAAGCGCGGCAAGACCTGCCAGCATCCCGAGAAAGTTTTGTAAATCAATTCCGTTATTCCAAGCATCCAGCCAGAAATATACAAGCGCAAACGCACCAGCAACCGCAAGGGCGATACCCCAAATCTTGCTCAGGTCGTTCGTGAATAAACTCGCGATTTTCCATGCCAGAAGCCCTGCTGCGATAGCGCCTACCAAGCCGAGAATGTCGTGGAGCTTATCCTCTGCCATGTCGAGGTTCGAGAAGTCCGGCGCGATCTCCGTTGATGCCGCACCGCCAGCGCCACCACCTGCCGCAGAAGCGGAATTATCGGTGAGCTGGTTGATCTCGTCAAAGCTTGCCATGCTTTTACTTGCGTCTTTTGCCGCCGCCCCAACGCCTTCCAATGCCTTCTGCTCGTCGTTCAGTCCTTGTGCGGCTGATTTCTGCGAAGACCAGCTTTTCCCGGACAGCATACCGAAGAACTTCGCGATAGCTGTGACAACCTGTGTCAGAATGTTCACAAGCTTCACAAAAACAGGAATCACGACTTGAAGAATCGGCTGCGCGAGTGTCAAAAACGCCGCCTTGAGCCGCGCAACCGCCGCGCGCGCTTCCTCGTTCTGCATAATGGTCTTCCCAAGCCATGTTCTAAGACTTTGCAGCGCTCGAGTAATCAGAGAGAACACCAGAACGCGCTTGAAAAGCCCGGAAACACGCTTGCTGAACGTGTTCATGCTGTCGGAAACCTTCTTCGCGGCGGCTTCCATTCGCTCTGTCGCGCCGCTTGCGCTTGTGATTTGCTCCGTGAGTTCTCCGGCTTTTTGCTTCGCAGCGTCCAAATCAGAAGTCTGCGCGATCACTTTGTCCGTGATTTTTGCATATTTCCCGTCCAAACTCTCAACGATTTTGTCCTGTTCTTTTAAGGTTGCTTCCTGCTCTTTGATTTGCGCTGCAACTTCCGTCTGCCGCCCGTATGCTGCGATATAAGCCTCCGGAGACGCAGACACCTCACCGGACGTGATCTGCCGAAGCCGCTCGGATTCAGCCCGCAACGATTTCAGCGCATCTTCTGCCTGTTTTGCAGATTCTTTCGCCGCGTCAAGCTGAGATTTCAGACCACTCTGCTCACCGGTGCTTTTTTTCAGATCAGCTTCCATCTTGTCGATTTTCGCCGTCAGTTTATCAAGCTCCTTCTGCGCATTTTTTGCGTCGACCTCCGCTTGAACAACGATTCTTCCATCTGCCATTTTCTCACCACCTTATTTTGAAATGCCCCATGCGGCGAGAACGTCTTTCTCTGCCTCTGTGTATGTAACTTTCAAATCGATTATATCCCTGTTCTTTCGGTAGAACTCCCGCTCCTGCTTGTCCAGAGGCTTCCCGTGTGCCTTTTTGTCCCGAATACGAACCACTTGAGCAAACAGGCAGTCTCCAATCTCCTGATAGAAAGACAGGAACGACCACCAGTGCAGATACTCAAGCGCCCGAACCTCGCACCCAGCGATTCTGTTCACGGGTGCAATAATAATGTCGAAGTCCTGCTCCCATGACATCAGCACGGGTTCCCGCTTCTTTTCTTTGCGTTCTTCCCCACGGTCTATAAACCGGAAACACTGGTTCAGAGCTTCCTGATAGTCGCTGGCTGGCATTTCCTCGAAGCCGGGATAGAAGATTCTCAACGATGCCTCCGCCTTGTCCTGCTCGTCCAGCTCGCTATCAACAAGGGCGGTGAGGATATCCAACACCGCCCGATAGTCAGACCGGATTTCGTATTCTGTTCCGTTTACGTTGACCGATGTCGGTAAAGACCAGATTACTTTTTCCATCTTTCCATATATTTCTTGATTCTCGGGTTCGTAGCCTTCTGTTCTCTCGCAAAGGTAGTGTCAATCTGGTCGATGATGCCGAGCATCAGATTGCTCCATACAGGCAAACCGTCAGCCAGTGCGAGGACGTTCATAGAGCCGAAAAGAGGCGTGCAAAGCGGAACCCCGAAAAGGCTGTCGATCGTATCGCGCATTTCGTTGCTTTCCCGACGCGCAATCTCAAAGATTTCTTTTTTGTTCGCGTTCTTTTCCACTTCTGCCTGATATTTCCGCTGACGATCTTCCAATCCGTTGAACACGTCAAAAATTTTCTCTACAATTTCTGCGTCTGTCTGGTTGAACTCGAGCGTTACTTTGTCGTTGATGTTGATTTTTTCAACGCCAGTTGCAATCTTGATGTCCGCCATCTATCGTCCCTCCTTATGCCGCGTCCGGCGTAAACGTGATTTCTCCGTTGGAACCAACCGCCGCAGTGCCGGTGATTCTCTCGCCGCCCGGCGTTACAGTAAGCGGCATACCTACGAAGCCGCCGCCTTCGCCGCCAAGACCTGTCGCCTCGATTGCAGCGCCCTTGTATCTCTCCGCGAAAACAGCCGTTTTCTTCGTGCCTGCGTAATGATGCACGATAAGAATGTCCTGATTCGCCAGAGCCGCCGCGTTCTGTTCCTTAACGGCGAGGTTCCAGATATGCGTAAGCGCAACATCTCCGGCATCAAGTTCGCACGGTTCAAAGTCCTGCGTAATGATGGGCTTTTTCATCGTGGTTCTGGTCGTGCCGAGGATGTCCTTGTTGGAATCCTTCTGCCAGTCGTATTCCATGCTGGAATCCGTGACGCGCGTCCCAAGCGGCGACCAAACGGCGGCGGAATCAGTGCCCGTATTCACAAAAAGAATCAAAAGTTCTCTGTCTACAGGCTGCCCAGCAACAGTGTTAAAGGTCATATCTGCCATAGTTAAATCACCTCATATTTCATCTTCATTAAAATTTGATGGTCTTCCCATCCGTCCTGATACACGGCGAATACCGCCGCGCGGCTGACCGCTTCCATGCGACGGACACGAACGCCATCTCCAAGAGACGGATAATTCTGCATCGCCCAGTCTCCGAAGCGGTTCAGTACCGCATCAGCTTTCAGGCGCTTGTCGTTACTTCCGCCCGGCTTGATACGGGCTATGATCTTGAACTGGTATTCTGCCTCATGCCCGCCGAGCAAATACCTTTTTGTTATGTACGCACCTTGAATCACGGACAGAGCCACGCTTGCGGAATCAGCGGCGAGAAACTCATAATTGATGGTTGCAGCCGGGAGATCGTCATCCGAAAACGAGTTTACCCAGACCATCATTTTTCTGGATATGTCCTGTTCTTCCTCTGAAGAAACAAGCTTTTTTTCTTTTTCAGAGCCCATTTTTCACCGCCTTATCTGCAACTCGAATCCATTTGTCAAGGTTCTCAGCCTTTGAAGCCTCGAACCAGTGTGATTGTGCCTGCGCGTGTCCGGTTGTCGTGAACACAAGGTTTTTGTCTGTCAGAACCTTCGTCCCGCCCTTCGGTGCGTATGTGCTGCCCGTCTCCGGGTCAACCATGACTTTCCCGTAATACAGAAACCGTGCATACGGTCCCGGATAGATGATCGCATTACCAACCACCTGTGTCCTTTGGTCGAGAGAGCCGGTCAAAAACGGCACATACGGGCTTGTATCCTTCCGCGCCTGAACCGCAACAATATGCTCCGCTTTCGTGCAAGCCTGCGCGAGTTTTTCGTGCAGCTCGTCAAACCCGTCGGTTTTCACACTGAATTTCAGCATCACGTGCCTCCAACCTGCCAGTGCTGCATAGAAGGACTGCCGAAGTCCTTCATATCCACCTTTGTCACTTTGTACACATCGTCGTAAAGCATCTCAATCTGTTCTTCCGTCTTGTCCGGATCGACTACTTCACCCTTAACAAAGAAGGTCGTGCCGCCGTTACCGTCCGTGGATAGCGTCCATATTTTGCTTTTATCAGTTGCTCGCCAGAACTCTTGCGGTCCGACGTAGCGCTTCTCCGCGCCTGTCACGCCATCTACAGCAGCCGCAGAGAACGGAATGTACAGGTTCACCGCGTCCGCTCCTTCAAGCCCGCTCGCGCGGACGTTGGCAGCTTTCGACGCTTGTAGCATTACGCCGCGAATCACTGTGATATAGCGCTTCTGCGTGTCATTGAAATTCTGGTCTTGCTCCTGCGTGACGTTATAGATGGTTACAGTGTGGGGGGCGTACATGCAAAACACCTGCCTCTGTAGAGAAGCCCGGTATGGGCTAGATATTCACGCGCTACGCTTGCAAGAGCTTTCTTTGCCTCCGAAGCCGCTTTCAATGCAGCTACGGAAGAATCGCCGCCGCTGCGGAGCGTCCGAGAATAGCCGCCTACAGTCTCGCTCTGCAATTCTCCTTCGTCAGATACAAGCCCGGCGGACACATTCTTTCTGGCAAGCTCCTGTGCCGTGTCGATCAGCATATACTGGTCGACTAAGGCACAGCAGCACATTTTTACAGCATCCAGCTCTGCAAAATCCTTTGCTCGGTTTTGCGTGTAGTAGTCAAGGAAGGAACTGGCGCGTGTCGCCAATCTGCAAAAACTATCCGCGTCTACAGTTCCCATGTAAGTATCGCAGTAGTATTCATAATCAGCGTAGATCATCACTCCACCCTTTCCAGAACAGCCAGAATTTCAGCCTTTTTCATAGAACTGTTGACCCCTTCCACCCCGTTTTCCTCAGCATAATCGAGAAGCTGCGCTTTCGTCATGCCGGAAAACGTGGGCGGTTCAGAGGCAGGCGCTCTCAACAGTTCGTTTAACCCCCCGCCGAGATCGTGCCGACTACGATGCCGTCCATGCGCTCTGCGAACAGCGCCATACCGTTAATAACGGTATCGGAGGCGGTCATGTTGGTGTAGTCCGGCTCCTCATGGATGCCGATATAGCCGGTTGCGTCGGTTGTGAAGTCAAACACTTCGCCAAGATCTGCGCCGTTCACGGGGATGTAATACAGAACAATGTTGTCCTTCGCCGTAGCGTAGATCTTACCCTTCGGAACACTGGAATTGAAGATTACAGTGCCAAGACCGAGGAAGTTCTCCACGTAGGTCATTCCGAAAGCGGTCTGCAAGGTAATGTTCGCCGTTGCGAGGTAGTCTGCCGCATCCAGAGGGTTCAGGAAATAAACCGCACCGATCTCGTCATCCTCAAACAGCACCTGGAGCTGCCCCCATGCCTGCGCAAGAGCCGCCTGGAAGGTCGCGCCCGTTGCCGTCCCCGTGCCGGTTGCAAGGAAGGCAAAGAAGTCCTTGCGGATGCCCTTCTGCACGTCCTTGAGCATTTCGTCGGTGGTCATTTCCACCGCCTGATCGTAGCCGCGGTCTGTGATTGCCTCGGCAGAGGTAGCCTTACGCCACTTCTTGAGCGTGATCTCCTTATAGTTCACAGCCTCGGTCTTGTACTTGCTCAGGGGAATGGTTTCACCTTCCGCCACGGCACCATCTTCCAGCGTGCCGGTAGCCTTGTAGCTCTTGAGCACAGTGCCAGCCTGCTTTGCGATTTTGCGGGTAACGCCAAGAGCCTCCATCAGCTTCTTGATGGAATAGCCGAACATTTCGGTAAATTCGATCTCGCGAACTCGCGCAAGATCAGCTTTTTTAATCAGCTTAGGATCAACAGCCATAGTTAATCTTCCTTTCTAAATAAATCCATATTTGCGGCGATTGCAGCGCGCCGCTCCGCTCTGTCAGTGATTTGCATGATCTCGTCTTTCGTCATCGCCTTGCCGCCGTCGTTGAGACGTGCGCCCATGTCCACACGAACAGAAGGCTTGGATACAAGTCCTTTATAAGTTCCTTCGATAAGTGCATCGAGGCTCTTTGTGTCCTTGATTTTCTCACCGTCCATCTCCAATGCGGTCATTTCCTCGCCGCAGCCGCGCATGGCAAGATCGAGATTTGCGCCTGTGATATTTTTGCTTTCAAAGTAAGCCCGAACAGCCTTTTCCTTTGCCGCCTTGCTTTCTTTTGCTGTGATGCCGGATTTATAAGCCTCGAAGTCCGAGTGTTCCTTTTCGTACTTCTCCTTATATCCGCCATCTCCCGCCGCCTTGAGGTCGTCCAACTGCTTTTGAACGTCGGGCAGTTTCTCCGCATCAGACTTGTACTTGCTGACATCAGCCTTCAAGCCGTCTACGGTATCGGTATGTGCTTCAATGATGGTGTCCACCTGTTCGTCAGTGAGTCCCATGCCTTTCAGTAATTTTCTGGTCAATGCCATTTCTATCTTCCTTTCCTTTGTCCGCAGTTCGTCGCGGCGATAGATTGTATAAAAACCGCAGTGCTTCGCGGGTTTTACCTGTAAATTATTTGTAGAAAACTTTTGTTCTTTCTGGTTGCTCAGGCAATCCTGCCGCCTTGCTGAACCTGCTATATTCTGCGTTCAGCCGCCGAAGCTTTATGTTCGCGGCGGTCGCGTCCTCGGAAAGCCCAGCTTCTTTGTATGCGTTTCTAAGCTTTTTCTGCGCGCGGATTTGACGCTCTATGCGGCGCTGCATCTGCGTCGCTTCATAGGCTGTGTAAGTCTTTCCGTCAAACGTGCAGCCAAGACCATCGTCGATATGCTCGAGCTGTTCATCTGTGTAAGTTCGCTCCGAAACTCCCGGAACAAACGGGTATTTGTGATGCCTACAGTTCGCGCCTGTCAGACCGTCAACATATCCGTAACCGGTCGTTCCCACAAGGTCATCGTAAAGCCCCAGCGGGTCAGGTTCGCCGCTTTCGCTCTGGTAATAGACTTTCCCTTGCCAGTCCTTGTGGCTTGACCACGGCGAAGCACCCGGCTTGTCACGCGCCCCAGAGTGCGCAGACACTTCAAAGTATCGCGTCTCAAGGTACTCTGCGCTTTGGTTCGTGTACTGGTCGCAGATCTGATTCACTCCAGTCATGACAGCTCTCCGAACAGCAACGTCGATGTGGTCGACGTGTCCGCTTTCGTAGTTCACGACTTTCAGACCGCCTGCAAGCTGCTGCACCGCAGACTTGATCGCCTGATTGTAGCTGATAGTCCCGCTTTGAATCTGCATGACAGCGGAATCCAACGCCCACTGATACGCACGAGCGGGCGGAAGCATCGTCCTGCCTTTGTCCACCAAAAATCCCATAGAAGCCGTAATGTTATGAAATTCATCAAGCGTCTGCGCTCTGATTGCTTCGATGGTCGCAGTGTTCACCAGAATATCAGGCTGTGTCAGCCCTGCCATGTCGATAACCGATGTGTAATACTTCTGGTTTCTGGCAATAACGTCACCGAAAAGCTCCTTGAGCTTCTTCTCGCTGATTCCAGAGGTCTTGCGGATTGCTTTTTCAATCTCCTTCGTGTCGATGCCGTGCGAACGAAGTGCCCGGATTGCCTGAACAGTCACTTCGTTCAGCTGGTCTTTCAACGCCAGCCTACTGCATATCTCATCGAGAAGCGTATCTTCCAAGCCGCGGAACAATTCTGCCAGTTCTTCTGGAAGTGCGTCTAAAATGGCAGGTGAGAACGGATACTTTTTCACCGTCCATCACCTCACTCCACCTCGTTCTCCGGCTCTTTAACCATGTCCTGCACCTTCGGCAGCGCCGCCCTTGCGGTCGCCTCGTCCTCGTTCATCCAGCGCATACGGAACTCCCAATCGTTCATAATCCCAGCGTTTAGCAGCTGCATATCGCGCAGGAAGTCCGTCTGCTTGTCCTCGATGATAGAATCGTCAAAGTCAACGGAAATCTGCACTTCCTCATTAAGTCCAGCTTCCATGTACCTGTTCCCCATGCGGAGCAGCGTCCTGCAAAGCTCTGTGATTGCCTGTTCAAGCAAAATCTCATGCTTCTTGATCGTTCGGAACATGGTGCTGTTCTCGCTGATAACCTGCGTCGCTGTAGCAATACTTCCCTGATCGAACTTGTAATGATTTTCACCGAAGCCGCACTTGCTGGACAGGATATTCAACATATCCTGCATACCGGTGTTGAACTCCTCGGTACGAAGCGTCATGTCAACAGACTGCAAGATGTTCCCGTTGTTCGCCCTGTCTTCCGGTAAAACGTAATACACAGTCTCACGTTTATCAAAGACCGGTCTGCCGTTCACGTCGCGCGTTGCTTCCGGCTGTACCACAATGCGCTTTTTGCCAAGCACAAATTCATTCACGTAGCTGTCATACGTTATATCAACGCTCTTGAGCTGGTCGATGGCATATGCAAACACAGCCACACCAAGCGGGTTATTTTCATCGGAGTTCGCGATATTCAGCCTGTCAATGACAAACTGAGGCTTGTCGCTCCCTGTGTGTACAACAGGCGGGATTGTTTCAAAGCCCTTTACACTGGTCAGAGGGACTTCTTCGGAATCATACAAATGGTTCTCGATGTCGTACTCGCCGCCGTTCAGCCTGTGAACCTGAATGTATGTGTACTCTGTATCGTCCACCTTTTTTGTAGAGGCGAACGCACACTCCCTGATGATTCCATTGTCCCATGTCAGGGGATAAATGTTCGTCGCGCTGACATAGTTGATACGAATGCGCCCAGAATCAGCAATTTCGGAAGTGTCCGGATTGATGAACATTCCCTCAATGACCGGAACATACGCGATCGTTCCAAGCGCTGCTTTTCGCTCCTGCGATTCGTTCGCCTTGATCTCCCAGTTGTTTTCCGAGAGGATCGTGTCTACGAACTCCTGCTCCTTCTTCCCCTCGAGCGTGATGTTTACCCGCTCGTTCATCAGAAGGTTTGCCCAGTCCTCGCATACCTTTTTCGCCATGCTTACGGAATATCTGTGGCATTCCAATTCTTCTATGCCATTCCATACCGTGTAACTGTGGAAGTCCTCGACATTCCCTTTGTACCAGTCTCCCCACACGCCGATCAGCTTGTAGAAATCAATGCCAACGGTATCGAAGCCCAGCTCCTTTAATGCTCTGCGTATGTTCACTCTTTCACCGTCCTATCATATGCCCGGCGCGTTCCAGGTCTTTGTAATAAGGCTCTATGCTGTACTCAAACGCATCAAGGCTGTCAATATCGGATGTCCCATCGTCAAGACGCTCGTCCTCGAACTTATTCGGGTCATAAATTGCTGATTGGAACGCATCGATCAAATGTGGGCAGTTCCGCGAAACCTTGAGCCTACCTTGCTTCATCAGAAGCACGACAAGCCTGATTCTGTCTGTGATCTGCATTTTCATCGCGTTCTTGACTTGTGTCCCAAGATTCTGCTTCTGTGCCGTATGATCTAGCCCACGAATCAAAACCGTTTCCGCGCTGTCTGCCCGCGTCTGGCTGTATCCGTATTTCGATGTTATCAGCTTGCAAAACGTAGCAAACCGCCTGTTCAGCGCGTCAGGGTCTATTTCCTCGTTCTTGATGTATTCCTCTTCAAGCGCGACCACGCGATAGTCTTTTGTGATTCCAGTCGCTTGAAACTTCGTTGCAGACTTCGTGCCGCCGAAGTCAACGCCGATGGAAATAACGGAAAATTTTGTATCGTTTTCTTCCGCCCATTTGATAGGGTCGTTAATCAGATACTTTTCCGTGTCGTTGGCAAAGTCCTTGTAAACAATACCCTCCGCCGCTACCCACAGTCCGCGAACATAGCGGTCGTAGAAGATGCCGGCATACATGTTTTCATAGCGCTCAAGCGTCCTTTCGCTCAAGCCGGGGTTATCCCGCATCCCAAAATGTAGGTAGAGCGTGTTCCGTTCCCTGTTCCGCTTTATCCATTCCTGATAGAACCAGTGATGAGGGCTTCCAGGGTTACAAGAGAACCACAGCTTTGCACCGTCCACAGAGCAACGCGCAAGCGCCTGCTCCACAAAAGAGCGTGGCATAAGCACCACTTCGTCCAGAAGCACGCCAGCTAACGTTCTGCCTTGAATCAGCGTATAGCTTGCCTCGTCCTTGCCGCCGAACACCTCAAAGTAGTTCGTCACAGCGCCGCGCCGCACTTCCATGACCTTATCGCCGCGCCGCCATCGGACGATATAGTGCTCCTTCGCAAGGCTCATCGCCGTAAACGGTACAATGATGTTCTTTGTGCAGCTGTCCACAGTTCGCCCGCATACACCAAAGCGCTGCCCGCTGAAGTTCTCCATTGCCCATCGTACAAACGCCCACATCATGATAGAGGTCTTGCCGGAGCGCACAGCGCCGTCGCAAATCAGCGCGTCATACTTGGAATAGGGGAAGACAAGGATTTTCTGCTGTTTTGGGCTAATCATCGCTCTCCAACCCTTCTGCCATTTCACGCAGGCTTACGCTCAGAGCGTCCTCCTGTGCATTATCTGTCGGCAAGCCAAGCTCCACGACCTCTCGCTGACCGAGGTACTGTTTCCCAAGCCAGATAGCCATAGACGCATTCTTTTCAGCGAGTCTCCACTGCATTCTTCTCAGTGATATTTTCCCTTTACCCCTCTTTTTTGCGAATACTTCGGAGAAATGTTCCCCATAAGTTCTCTTACACCATCCGTCTAAGGTTTTATCGCTTACGTCAAGCGCGTCGCAGATTTCCAGAAGGGTACATTGCAGCCCGCACAGTGCCTCGAACTGCTTCTGATCTATTTCCTTTTTTGGTCGTGCCATACGCGCCCTCCTTTCTTTGCTGGCGTTTGATAAACTTCTCCATGTCCCGCTTCAAATACGGGCTGGTTGTTTTGTCAATAATTCCCTGTGCTTCTTCAATCGTCACTCAGAAGCACCGCCTTTTCCCCTGTGAACTTCTCCCAACGATCAATGATTACATCGGCATACTTTGGGTCAAACTCCATGCAATACGCATGTCTCCCGTTCTGCTCCGCTGCCATGATCGTTGTGCCAGAGCCAGCGAACAGGTCAAGAACATTCTCTCCCGGCTTGCTGGAACATTGCATCTGGTAGTCGAACAGTTTAATCGGCTTCATGGTCGGATGCTCTGCAGACTTTACCGGCTTATCAAAATTCAACACAGTTGTCTGCCTGCGGTTCTTGAAGAAGTAGTGCTTCTTGCCTTCCGTCCATCCGTAAAGGCAAGGCTCATGCGCGCCCTCTTCAATCTCGTTCTCACCGTACAGGCAAGGCTCATGTTTCCACTGGAAATCTTGCCGACCGAACGCAGATATATTCTTTACCCATATAAGCATCTGCCGCACACGCAAAGCGGCATCTTTGCAAGCTCCAAAAAAATTATATCCTTCAAGCCCTGCGTGCCAAATGTAAAATGGAGCACCGGGTTTCATAACCATCGCCGCATTGGAGAAAGCATCCGTTAAAAAGCGCCTGAATGCCGTATCTTCCATGTTATCGTTTTTGATTTTACCGGCGGTGCCCTGATAGTCCACATTGTACGGCGGGTCCGTGAGAAGCAAGTCTATCTGTGCCCCCCCCCACGAGCTTTTGTACATCCTCCAAGGACGTACTATCCCCGCACATAAGGCGATGCTCTCCAAGCTGATATACATCGCCAAGTCTGCTCTTGGGCTCTGCTGGAAGAACAGGATCATAATCATCCTCCACAACGGAATCGTTCAGCTCGTCGCGAAGTCCCCAGTCAAAGTCAAAAGCCGACAGGTCAAGCCCCGGCAGTTCGACCGACAGCAGGTCAAAGTCCCAGTCGCTCTCGTTGCTTTTGTTATCTACCAGCCGCAGGGCGTTCACCTGCTCCGGTGTCAGATCATCCACACAGACGCACGGCACTTCTTCCATGCCCAGCTTCTTTGCCGCCAGAGCGCGGCAATGACCGATTACAATCACACCGTCCCGGTCGACCACAATCGGCTGAACAAAGCCGTACTGCTTGATGCTTTCCGCGACATTGTTAATCTGCCGTTTATCGTGTTTCTTTGCATTCTTCCCATAAGGCGTAATGCTATCTAATTTCAAGCTCTTTACTTCCATTTCATCCCTCCTTATTCACCCTTCCAATCTTCCTTTTCACGCTCCACCGGATTGCGGTTTCCGGTGGAGCTAAGAAAAAGGAGGTTCCGCAGTACGCTGCGTAGCCGTAAGAAGGATGAAAGCGCAGAGGATACACCTCTACGCTCTCAACGATACACTATGTTTAAGGCTCTCTTACGCAAACTTTTGAATATAAACCACGTTTTTCTGCCACTAAGTAGATAAACTGCCTATGCCATTCCTGAGCGGTACGCTCCGAAACATATACCACCATAGCAGCGCCCTGTAAGGTGTGTGTGCGCTTCCACAGAACCAGATCAATAAGCTTCAGCCGTTCCGCACCATCTGGAAGCTGCTTTGTTTCCTCGACGGCAGCATCTACTGCGTCGATTTCCTCGCGCGTCATAAGCGTACCGCCCTTGTAGCTTCGTACCATCCATTTCGCGTAGCCCCACCACCCATAGCGCGGTTTGCTCACCACATCAACCTCCTATCTTCCCGAACTCCCGAAACCATTTTCCCCGCGTTCCGTCTGCTCTAGCGAGCTGACCACTTCCAGCTCCGGCAGGATGCAGGGCAGTATAACAAGCTGCGAGATCTTGTCGCCCTTACAGACCTTGTAAGGCTTGCTTCCGTGGTTGTAGAGCTTGACCATGATGCTTCCGGTGTAGCCGACGTCTATGACCCCTTCGCTTGTGATTCCGTGCTTGACGTTCAGACCGCTTTTGCTCTTGAGAAATCCCACGGTGTTTTTGGGCAACTGGACATGTACGCCGGTATCGAACAATTCGCTTTCTCCGGGGTAGATGTAAACGTCGTCGTTCGCGGAATACAGGTCAAGCCCTGCGTCATATTCATGTGCCCTTGTGGGCATGATCGCCCACGGTTCCAAAACAATTTTCATTCTTTATTTTTCCCACCAATCCTTGATTGTATCGTTCCGTTCGAAAAACGGCTGAAAGAACGGACCGCAGAGCTTCTTGAGGCTCGAGTCCAGCCGGTGAATTGCATCGTCGGATTCCTTCTTGCCCAGCCATGCCACGCCGTACTCTGCGTCCAGCTGCTCCATTTTGTCCAGCAGTTCCTTTGCCTTCGCCGGGCTTTTGAGCATACCCAGTTCATGCGCCGCCACAAAGAAAAGGTCCGTCACCTTCTGCTTTCCGGCTTCCATCCCGGCGGCAAAATAAGCCTTGTTGCTTCTGCGAATACGCTTTGCCAGATCGTTCATTGTGCTCATAGCTTTATCCCCCTTATGTACTTATCGAAATACGTCACAGCAACCGCCATAGCCGCCCACATATCCGCCGAGAAGCCGTAAAAGAAACCGGGGTTCTTCTTTGTTCCTTTCCCATAATTCGGCTGACCGGGCGCGTAGCGGTCGACGAGGGCTTGTCGGATGTTCGCGTCCTTCGCCGACGCTCTGCCGCAAAGGTAAAGCTTTTCTTCACGGCGGAAGATCTTCTGTATCTGGTATCCCTTTCGGTAAAGCTCGGCGTACTCCCAGAACCGCCCAATCCAGAAGCAGGTGTCAAACACCTCTTGACCGACTGGCATTCCCATACCGGCGACCATTTCGATTGCCAGGTGCTGATACTCCCGGCAGAGAACGGGGAATATTTCCCCGTTCGGAGCTTTACCAACGTCCAGCACTTTCCGGATTTCCTGCCCGTCGTGTTCCACCAGAACATAGCCGGACTCGATATTCCCGGGGTCAATCGCCAGAATCGTTCCCACCTTGCAGCCTCCTTCCGGTCTCGCACGGCTTCATCTCGTCGCAATCACCGTATTTCGCGCAATGTGCCGCAAACAGCCCCTTGAACTCCGGGCATTTATCAATTACAAGGCAGCACATCATTTTCACAGCCTTGCGCGTCTCATCTGCCGCCAGATAACACAGTCGCTTCTCCGCAATCGCCATCAGCTCTTCGGCGCTCATGTACCAGATCATGTCTACCGGAGCGTCCTGCCGCGCTGCGTTCCGGTCATATTCGTTCTGCCGGTCATTCCGCTGTGACCGGATAAACGGCTGTGCGTGGACGTGGCGGGCTAAATGGGTGCTTACCCAGTACGGCACGCCCTCAAGATAAAACGCAAACTGTAACGTCCGAATGGGGCTGTGCTGCGCCCGGAGAATGGAGTGTTTCCACTCCATGTCCGGTTCGGTTTTCATTTCCTTTCCTATGGTAACTAAGGCGCACTGTTTGGCAAACGCCCAGTCCTCATCGGTGGGATATTTCAAAAGTGTGATGTTCATTCTTCCCCCCGTTCTCCGCAGCTGCAAAATGTGGAAACGAACTTCTTATTGGCCCATTCACTCACCTTGAGGTAATACGGCTTGCACTCTTCCATTCTAATCCAGTTCCACTGGGAATCTCGGTAGATCAAAAACATATCCTCCGCTGTGTCGACGGCGTATACCCAGAACACGCCGCCCGATAAAAGCTCAATCTGAAACATTGTCGTTCCCTCCATCCATTCTCGCCCCGCAGTTGGGGCAGTAGTTGAAATCCTCATCGCACCCGTCCCAAGAAACATAACAACGGCAAATGCTGCATTCTGCGTTATGATTTCCGCAGGTAAAATCTTCTGCACCATCAATCCACCGTCCATGCACCACCTCCGCAACGTCGGCGGCGGGCAAACCCGAAATCTCGCTTGCAATGCAATCCGCCAGTCCGGTATGCCGTCCCAATACAGAGCCGTTCGCAAGTCCGTACTTTTCAGCGATTTTAACCGCATCTGTGCGCTTGATGTAATCAGTCATCATTTATCCCTCCGAAATTTCCGCCCGCACATCGGGCAATACTTAATGGTCACAATGTCCTGCGTCGTAAAGCTGTCGCAACTGTCGAGGACACGAACGCGAAACATGCCTTGCGGATTTAACGCCATTTCAATTCCGCTGTATTCTCTGCTCACGTTAAACAACACAAACTGGTTGTTTTCCCCTTCGCAGTAAGCACATTTATCCATCCTTCTTGCCCTCCATCTCAAAGTAAAACGTGATCGGTTTCTCATGCTCGACAACGTTGCCGTAGACGATTCCCACCTTGTAGATGTAGTTCCCGCGGAGCTTTCGGGGTATTTCCGCGATATAGCGTCGGAACGTTTCTAGCGAATTTGCCCGTTTGTAGTGGTTGCACATCCGGCAGGACGGCATGAGGTTTGAAATATCATCCGTTCCGGCATCTTCAATGCCCCACGCCCGCAGTGGAAGAAAGTGATCGACCTGCATATCCTTGATGTCGATAGCCCGTCCACAGTAGGCACAGTGACCGTCATACTTCGCATAGACCGCTTCCCGTTTTTTCTTACTGAAACTCATACTCCGTCCACTCCTTCAAAAAACCGTTTCCGTTCTTCCTGCGTAGGCCAGTCTGGGTCGAGGCAACGCTTGCGGCGGTTCCGTTTCCATCCGCTGTAAATCTTCGCATCGCGCCCGTCGATGGTGTACCCAACGCCGCGTTCTGCCCGGTTGTGAACCAGAAGTGGTCGCGGATAATTCGGATTTCGTGCCCTCAGAACCTCATACTCGCCGACAGGTTCTTCGAGTTTCCAGCCACTTTGCTTCAAGTATGCTCTGAGGTCGGACAGCATCCCGTGTTTGACCGTCAATCTGTTCTTCATCTGCTACTCCATTTCCTGCAAAGCTTTCTCGGCTTCTTCGTGGGTTAAAAATACAGTTTCCCCGAATTTCTCGGTAAAGGTAACTCTCCCGCCGACCAGCTCGACGCACAGTGTCATATCGTCCGCGAAGCACATATCGCGTACTTCGTCCCGTGTGATGTGTGGTTCTCCGCCCCGGACAATGCGCCACACTGTATCCCCCACCCTGCACGGCAGCACCACGACGCGCCCCTCAACATCCGCTTTCATCAGCTCCACCATTCGTGAGATGGAGTAATCATAGCTGGAAAGTGTTTCTTCTATATCCCGCGCCTCGGCGCACGCCTGCGGGGATAATCCCGCATCTTCGTAAACCTTGAGCTTTTCCCATACCTCCTTCTGTGTGCAGCTTCCGTCATACGGACACGGCAGCTCGCGGCACTGCGCGATGTCGCAGAAGTTCCCTTCAAACGTTAGTCGTACCATTCTTCGGTCTCCTTCCCGATGTACTCGCAGTACGCCCTTTCGAGCCACGCGCCCGTCCTTGTCGGCTTCGGCAAGCTCGCGGAGGCGGGTATAATTGCAAAGGCTTTCCAAATCAGCAAGGCGCATGAGTTTCAAAGCAATCTCGTCTGCCTTATCTTTCGGCAGGACTTCCTCCGGCATCAGCCCCGTGTCCTCGTAGGCCGCAAGCCGCTCACACACCGCTGTTTCAAACGGGCAATCTTTGAGCTTGCAGCCCCCGCCGTAGCACGGCTGCTCAAAACAGCGCGGATAATATGCGTGACCATTTTCCCATTTCGTCAGTCGTTCCATTCTTCTGTCTCCTCCTCATCTTCGCCCGCCGCGAAACGCTCGCAGCCATGCGTGTAAACGTCCTGGATCTCCTCGTCGGTCAGATCGCAGGTGTCTCTAAACGACGGGTAGTGCTCGCTGCAATACGCGCAGTTATAACAGATTGCTGTCATTGTGCACCCTCCGGCGCTTCCGGCAGCGGCATCCAGTGTGAGATCAACTTCTGCGGTACGTCCCAGTTATCACACGTCCATCCGTCGCTCGGGAAGTATCTGGCCATATCTACAATCGGTCCGCCCGCATCCCGAAAAGCAACGAGATACTTCTTGAGACGGTCTATTGGCAGTCTTTCCTCCACGCTGACCCACTGCGGCACTTTCTCCCGCAGCGCCGCGTTCTCGGCGGTCAGGCGCTCGATCATGGTGATAGCTTCCTCCGCCAGCCGCTCCGTGCGACGCACATACTTCATTTGTGAGCAAAGCCCGTAACCCTTCTCTGTATGCGTCGCGCAGATACGCAGCGCCTGTATAATTTCCTTGTCTGTCATAGCGCGTTCTCCTCCCGCTCAAAGCGGATTTTCATTTGTGCGGGGCAAAGGTCGACCTCTGGGCGGCGCTTGCCTGTCCAGCGAAGCCCGCCAGCCTGTCCGACGCACTTCCATCCAGCCGCCTTTAAGCTTGTCCCCGGCTCCGTATCCAGAATGTAAGTAATCAGTTTGTGGTAGCCCATCGCCCGGGCGGCGCGCCATGCAGCGGCATACAGAATAGAGCAGGCATTTCGAGTTCCGTCTGTACAACAGCGGTTTACCTCAAGCGTCCATCCATCATCCAGATACCGTGCAACGGGTCTTCCGACGATCGCCACGCCTACGATTTTCTCTCCGTCTGTGCAGCCGATGGAAAATTTATGTCCAACGACCGGCTTATGATGGCGGTGATGCTCTGCCACAAACGCATTTGCCTCCGCGAGCGAGATTGGGCAAATATCAAGCATCTTCCTTTTCTCCTTCCTCCGGCGTTTCCGGCAAACCACGCCATTCCCAGTTCATCAGTCCTAACCTGCAGCTCATGCACTTGCAATTTTGCTTTTTGTTGCAATCACAGCAAAAAGTTATATCACTACAGTGATATTTGCAGGAAGCGCACCCGGCAGATATCTTCAGGTCAGCAATCGCCGCGTCCCTCTCGGCTTCTGCCTTCGCATTCTCGGCGGTCAGGCGCTCGATGAGGTCGGCGGCAGCAAGTTTCAACGGGTCATAACATACAATCTCTCCCTCACCTGGTTCAGGGCATGGCGTACCATTGGCATCCTCTCCACACCGCAGCGCCTGTATAAGCTCCTTGTTTGTCATATATCCTCCATTCCTTCAAAAACCATTTGTCCCGGCAGAACGCCGTCTTCCATCCATGTGTGGAAGACATCTTCTCCGGTTTTCCAGCTCCCGTCTAAGCCTCGTTTTTCTCGTTCGGCAAGCATTCTGGAAAACGCTCGGATATACGCAAGCTTGTACTTTGAATATTGCGCAAATTCTTTTCTGCGCTCGTTTTTTGACGCAAGCGGGCAACCTATGCAACCGACACGTTTCCAGCCGCAGCCGTACAGCGGATTCATGCAAATTTTTTCTACTGCGGCATAACCCAAAACATCAGCGTCTTTCCAATCGATAATCGGGTTCACGACCCTTTTCCCTTTAAGCTGGCACGTTTCCATCATCATTCTGCTCTCGTCGTTGTCGTTCATCAGTGTTAGGCGTTTTGATATATCCCGATGCAAAACTTCCAGCGCGCCGCGGTTCTTCCGTTTCACTGATTCTGCCCAGCGTACACCGGTTGCAATAAATCTGCTTCCTGCGCCGCCCTCTTTAAGCTCCGAGCAACAGTACCGCACCCAACGTGTCGGCGGCATGAGCTTGCGCGGGATCAGATTCCACATCGTGGTTCGCGTTCCGTCCGGCTTTGTGTGCGCATCGATGTCGCATTTTACGCCAGCCAGCTCCAAGCGGCGGAAGGTATCCCGGACGTGCCAGACGGTCTCCGGCGCGTCCGCCGTGGTCAGCGAGTGCAAAACCTCATACTGGATACCGGCTTTGCCCGCCAGATGCAAAAGCACGTCCGAGTCCTTGCCGCCCGAGTAGGTAATCACAAGCGGCTTCTTGTATACCCGCAGGGACATTTCAGCCGCAAACCGTAGCCGCTCCATCGCCGTCTGTTCTAAATCACTCACGTCACATCGCCCCTCCTATTTTCCGTTTCCCTCTTGCCGCCCTCCGGCAGTTTCTCGCCCCGCCATCGGTCATCTGGCTTATGTCGATGATCTCGGCGCGCCTGCCGTAGTTTTTCAGCCGTTCTCCCTTCACGGCGTTCCAAGCCTCGCAGGACGCGCTGCAACCGGCTTTCCGGTTGGGGCAGTCCTGCGTGCATGGTCCAAATTTACTTCCTCCTGACAAGCACAGATACCTCCACTTCATAGCACTCGTTCTCATGCGCGCAGATCATTTTCTCCCGCTTTTCCTGCGGGTCATCGACCTCGATAAATCACGATCATCCAGTCCACGACACTGCTATAGCCAATTTCGATGTGCATCGGTACTCGCGTCCTTATGTCTTCGAAGAATCTTAGGAAATCATCCATTTTCGCCACCGTACCTTTCTTTGATTGCCGCCTTTGCCTCTTCTTCCGTCTTGAATACAGAACCCGCTCTGTTACGGTAATAGAGACCGTCAACATTCAACGTTTCCGTACTCAATATATTCATGCGGTTGCTAGAATCGAAGCAGAGCAACATCCTGACATTCGTGATTTTTGACTTTTTGGGGAAATACGTTGATTTTGAAACGGTTCCGCAGCCTCTGCACGTGGGGCAGTCAATTTCAAACGTCTCCCCGTCAAAGTCAGCCGACACTTTCTCTTTGCCGCCGCACATCTCGCAGGTATGCCGTTCGTATTCCGAACCGATCACCCAGCACTCATCGCCGGGGCGGAAGTCCTTCGTCAGATAGTTTACGATTGCCTTGACCTGCTTTGCCGGAACCTCATGTGCTTCGACATAGACCTTCTGCTCACGAAGCTGCTTGATTTCTTTTTCCAGCTCCGTTTTCTCAAAATTAAGGCTGGATATCTCTGCTATGAGCTTATTGGCCTTCGTACTTGCCTCGTTGGCATCGTCCATCAGCTGCTTGACTTCATCGGTCAGTTCATTCCAGAGCGCAGCCTTTGCGTCCTCAATGATCTGCTCGGCTTTTGACGGCTCCGAAAACATCTCGTCGTATTCCTCGAAATAACTCATGTTTTTACTTTCATCCTTTCAGCATCGACCTCGAAAAGGTAAAATGTCCGCCCCTTCATCTTCTGCGGATACTTCCGCGTAAGAATTGGTTTTCCAAGCTCCGGCATCAGCCGAGGAAAGAGGTTCGGAATCGGTTTGGGAATCACAATCCATGTTTTTATCATGCTCCGTCCCCCAGCAGCTTCTGAATCGCCGCCCGCTGCACATCGGACAGTTCGTCCCCGTGGTGCTGCACGTTGTACCCCGGCTTCTTCCCCGGCTGTGACGGCGCGCCCTTCTCATGTTCTTTCGATTCCCACACCAAAAACTTCTGCTTCCAGTTCCGTACGGGGTCACCCTTCCCGTCGACCCAGTTTCCGGCAGAATAATAGTCGAAAAATTTCTGTGCCAGATTCGGAACTCCACGCTCCTTCGCGTATGCGGAAACATCTTCCAACGTAGGTGGTATAAATTTCTTACGTTTCTTCTCAGAAATAGAACTACTCTCTTTTCTATTTCCATTTCCATTTCCTAAAGGTAATACCGTGGTATTACCGCAAGCACTACCATCAGCCATACCAGAGTTATCATTTTCTTTGTTCCAGCGCTTGCTGATGTTCTCCCTTTGACGCTGGCAATGCTTGTCCCGTTTTTCGATTTCAAGCTCCATCCGGCGATTGAAGTACTTGCCGTCCTCATCCTTCTGGAACTTGCTCATAACCTCGTCTGACGGCTTTTTGACAGCCCGTATGATTTCCTGCATCGTCATATGCCCGCGCTCTCTTTGGAGGCACAGGAGCGTGATATACTGCCCACGCTCCCGCATATCCATCAAGGCACAGCCGGACAGGAAATCCGACGTATAAAACAAGACGGCAGGGTCTTTGTTGTTTGCCATCCCGCCACCGCCTTAGAACGGCAGCTGATCGCCGTCATCTTCGTCCATCATCGTAAACCCGCCGGGGTTTTCCGGGTTCTGCGGTTCGGTGTTTCGCTTGCCTTCGCCGAAGTAAACACGGTTCGCTACGACCTCTGCTGACCGGCGTTTGTTTCCGTCCTTGTCCTTCCAGTCGCGCAGCTGCAATCTGCCGTCTACGACTGCCATACTGCCTTTGTAAAAGTAGCCGCTGACAAAATCCGCCGTTCCCTTCCATGCAACGCAGTCAATGAAATCCGTTTCCTTCTCTCCGCCCTCCGGCGTGAAGTCGCGGTCAACTGCCAGCGTGAAGGATACAACGGACGTTCCGCCCTGTGTCTTTCTCAACTCCGGGTCGCGCGTGAGCCGCCCCATAATAACAATGTGGTTCAGCATTTGCCGTCCTCCGTATCCGCCGCGCTCTCTTCCGGAGCGCCAAAAATGACTTTCAAAACATCGTCGAAACGATACGAGGGCATCTTCTTGTACGATTCAACGAGCATATCGTATCTCGCGCACTTATTTGCCAATTCCTCATACTTTTCCGTACTCAGTTTCACATAAGATTCCATATTTACGTTCCTTTCTTATAAACCAGTTTCGTTTCCTCCCAATCGGGATATTTCATTTTGAGATACCGCCTGATATACTCTCTCAGGCTTTTGCGCTTCGGTGATTGGTCAAATGCCATGTGGCAGCTATCGCATAGCGTCACAATGTTCTGCTCGATTCCAAGCCCGCCCTGCGAGCGTGGGATGAAGTGGCACCACGGATTGCCTGGGCGAAGGCAGACAATGCAGCGCCCGCCGTCGCGCGCCCAGACGGCTTTCTTGACCTTCTCAGGTATCTTTGTTGCCTTCGTTTCCTTTCTCATCCTGCCTCCATTCCAGCGCCATACGCTCGAGCTCTTCCGGCGGGAGCGTCTCAATGCCCTGCTGTTTGCAGTCCTCAACAACCAGATCAATGAGCCGCGCCATCTGCTTTGTGTCGTAGGTGCTCGAGCCGTAGTAGCAAATGACGTTCGTGCAGCCCGGAATTTTTGACGCCATAATCTCCGTACACCAGCCGAGACCGCGCGCTTCCCACCGTTCCCGGAACCGCTTGACCGCTGCGTCCGGAGCGCAGAGCGTATCGGAGTTGTCGCCAACGTCCGGGATATAGTGCCGGTAGACTTCTTCCGGTGGAATCCCAACCTTGACGGAAAGCTTGTTGCAGAGTGTCCAGAGATATCGGTTTGCATCCAGGCTCCGCTTCTGGCGAAATTCCTTGATCGTGACCGTGTACTTCTTCTGTGGGTCAAGTCCCCCGGCTACCATCTGGGCTTGTCCGGGCAGCTCCGGTCGGAGTTTTAGCCAGCTCCCCGAAGCGTCCATGCTCCACGAAGCTTCAATGATGTTCAGTTCTATCAACCGGAATGACCCCCTTTCTAAGACACTTCGCAAGATATCGAAGCCGTGGTAGATACTCCCCCTCTATCCAATCCCGATCATACGGTATCGGATGATAGGACAGCCTATCGTCCTCAATCTCCCGAAACCAGTTTCTGTAGTCTTCCGGTTCCAGATGGTACGCCACGATACGCAGATTCTTTTTCGCCGCGAACATTTCAACTTGCGCCTGCATCCAGTACGCGCGGGACACCTTGAAGGATTCTCCCTTGTGCGTCTTTACCTCTGATATTTCCTGCGCGTCTTCTCCGTCAAGGTTCACGCGCAGCCGGAGCCGTCGAATCCTGATCTGCCTGTCTATCTTTCGGATGCCGATATGCTCCAGAATCCTGTGTTCGTAAGCACTTCCGGTATCCATTTCCAGTGTCGAAAAGTGGTCGCGATTCACGCCGAGCTTTTGCAGCCAAAAGCTGCGGAATGTCTTTGTGTCCCATCTTCCCATGATCGCCGCCGTATCCGACGCGCCGAACCACCCGCTTCTGTCGTGGTCGTGTATCATAAGCGTTTCAGCGTATTTTCCAGATACTGAATGTTACCGAACGACGCCATCAGCTGATCGAATTTCTTCTGATTCAGCCCAAGCCCCGAGAGGATATAGCTCATATCCGCCCCGTTTTGCAGCTTCAAAGTAATCAGCTGTTCGATTCTCTGCTTGATCGCCATAATGCTGTGCTGGGAAAGGTCATCGTCTGCGCGCTCCGTGTCCTTGTCGTTCAGCCAAAGCTTGAAGCCAAGCCCTGTGTGAATTGCCACGCCCTTCACAAACGCTCTCGCATGAGCGTTGGAAATCCGGAGCTGATTCAACGTGTCATCGTAAACCACTAAGGAACCGTTCATCAGCGGCATATCCATGCGGAATGTTTTATCGTCGATGTGGATTTCGACGGAAACGAAATAGCACCCCGTCGTTCTGCCATTCTTGTCATGGACTTCCTTTGACTGGAATAAGTACCCGCCAGTCTCATTTTTCAGCGGCACAAAGTAGACCTCGCTCGCCCCGTTTTCGTGAAGCAGCATTTTACATTTCGCCCACGGAAGATACGGAACTTCAATCGGCTTCCCGTTGTCATCCTTCGCCTTCCGCTTGTCGCAGAACGGCAAAACGTCGATCTGTACAAGCTCGTTAAATCCTTTCAGCATACTTTCCTCCTTAAATTTTGCAGACCCGCCGCTCCAAGCCGCAGAGTTCGGCGATGTAATTCGTGCCATACGTTTCCACCAAATGCTCAATCAGGGCGTTATGTACGTTCCAGTTCTCTCCCGGAGGCACGGCGGCAATATTGCCTTCGTCGGAGACGAAATACTCGTTTCCGTCATAAATCTCTGCGCCGTTGATATCCGTGATAAACGGCGCTTGCTGTCTGTCTTCCATCATTCCACCAACCTGTATCTGGCATAGCTCGTATCCTCGCCATACCGGTTTTTGCTTGTTTCCATTTCCTTCTTGATCGCGTAACCCTCGCGCTTGAGATCAAAAATCCTCGCCCCCAGACGCATACAGCTGATGTCCCGAATCGCCTCAAGTTGCATAATGCTGCCGAAGTCGCGCATGTACTTCAAAACCCGTTCAGCCTGCTTCATATCTACCTCCAAAGCCGCGTGAAGATCGAACTGAAAACAATCTCACGATACGAGACCTTCGGCGGCGCCGGTAACGGCTCTGCGTGCGTCGCAGCAAGCACCTTCGCCGCTTCTGCCTCAAACTCCACAGAGAACCATCTCTGCCAGTCAAGGCAGCGGCACTTGCCTGTGTCGTGTGTGCATTTCTTGCACGGGTAAATCATCTCACGCCTCCATCAGCACCGCGCCGCCGAAGAAGATCACCGCCGCGCCGCCAAGCGTGAACGCCGCTTCGAACAGCCCGAAGCCCAGCAGGACCGCCGTGCCGCCCAGAAGGACGCAGCCAATCGAGAAGCAGAACGCCTCCGAAGCCTTCAAAAGCTCCGACTTCCTTTTCCGCTGCCGGATAATCTTGTCCCACCGCTCACCGAGTTCGCGCTCTCTTGCGCGCCGGTGATTCGCCTCAAGGATATATTCAACGTCAGTCATCATGTACCTCCACAAATTCCCCGTTCTTAGTGGGTCCATCCTTTAAATGCCGCTCAATCCAAGCATTAAGGTCTTTCGGAAAAACCCAGTAGACAGGTGCTTTCTCGGTTTTTACCGCCTTACCAAACGGGAAAACGCCCTGTTGCAGCCCCAACCTAAGGACCTCAACACCGATCTGCATGCCGTTTTCTCGCAGAATCTCTACCGCTTCTTGCGGCGAAATCGTTGCTCGATTTAACATCCTATCTCTCCTTTTTCTTTTTCTAAGATTAGAGAAATACTATCTATTCCATTTCCATTTCCATTTCCTAAAGGTAATACCGTGGTATTACCGCAAGCGTTACCACGCTATCGATGTGGTTCATACGTCCTCCTTTTCCGTCTGAGCCTCTTTTACAAGGCTCAATGTTCCTTCCGTTTTCTCGGCTTCTGTAGCAGCGAGTCGACCGATACGCCGAAATAGTCGGCAATCGCTTTTACAGTGTCGATGCGCGGGGCAGCGTCCTTTCCTGCCCACTTTCCGATTGTGCCGTTGGCAATGCCGCACGCCTTTTCTACGGTCGCGATGTTCGTCTTGTGCTTCTCGCAGAGGCGCTTGACATTCTCATAAATCAAAAAAATCCCTCCAATCCGTACGAATACTACTTGACAGAGATTAGAAGATAGTCTAATATAAGCGTGTCGAGGCAATTAAATATCTTCTGAAAGTCCGTCTTGGTGAGGGGCTAGGTTTTTTGTACCCTTCACGCCTCCAAGTATATTAGAGTTTACCCTAAAAGTCAAGAACTATTTTCGCGTTTAGTCTAATTTTTTAAGGTGCCGTATATGCTCGATAAAATCAAAGCGCTATGCAAGGAAAAGAAAACTTCTATATCCAAACTGGAAAAACAGCTTGGATTTGGTAATGGTGTCATCGGCAGATGGGATAAGTCTGTTCCGAGCTATGAACGACTTGCTGCAGTTGCTAACGCGCTTGATGTGCCGGTTGCCTACTTGACCGGCGAAGCCGACGACCTGTCTGCGGGCATAAAAAAAGGCCCCATCCCGAAGGATGAGGTCGTGAGTTCTGCAAAGCAGAAACTATTGGATGCGCTTGATGGGCTGTCGGATTCCCAGATTGAAAAGCTCATTGGAATTATTGAGGAAGCAAAAAAACTGTTATGAAAGATTATATCGAAATTGATGGAAAGCAAGTTCAGCTTCCAAGCCTAGCTTTCGGGACAGAGTATCCGTTCGTTGTCGACCGGATGAAACAGCTCGAGGAAGAAAAGGTGCGAGCCGAGAAGAAAGCCCGTCTATACTTCTGGGCTGGTATCGTTGTCAGTATTCTCTGTATGTTTGGTGGATATCTTCTCGGAAAGTTCTGCTAGAAGCGATAGCCTGCTTCTCTCGAGATCGTTGATTCTCCCATTCAGGTACGCAATGTTTATCCACTGCATAACTGTTCCAGATACAGCAAAAAGCAGCAGTGCGTACAATAAAGAATTACTCATTTGTTTCTAACATCCTCCTTAACACATATTCTGCCTGTTCGTTGCTCAGACTCAAAATTTCTTCACGGAGTCTTTTCCGAATATCCGGAACGGGCGCAATTTCTTCACCCTTATTATAGCACATATCATCCTGAATACAAACCATTTCCCGCCGTCCTTTTCTTAACTTCCAAATTTTTATGTATCTTTTTGTTGAGTTTTATCCTTGAGGCTATCCGGCTGCGGTGGTAAAATTATGGTATATCACAAAACCGGAGGTTTATATCATGCCAAAGGCTACATATTTTGTTACATGCCCGCGCTGCGGGAAAGAATTTGACGAAAGGTTGAAGGCTTGCCCACATTGCAAAACAAAGAACCGAAAAGCAGTCTGCCGAACCTGTGGTACGCAGATCAGCGCCAGTGTCAAGCGCTGCCCAGCATGTGGTGCGCGACATCGAAAACGGATGTCCTCTGTTGAAAAGGTCCTTGTTGCCATCCTCTGTTTCCTTTTGGTTTTGAGCTGCGCTGCCTTATCCTCGCAAACCGGTGAATCTGCGAATACAGAGGTCAAAGACCCGGCAGTCGTTCGCTCTGAATACATCGCAGAATGTGAAGATCTGTCTTACTCAGATATTTGCAGAAATCCAGACGACTACAAGGGCAAGAAAACATTCTTTAGCGGCACTGTCATTCAAGTGCAGGAAGGGGCTTTTGATTCTGTCACGCTCCGCGTGCAAACGGAGTATGGCATCTGGTATGTAACTTACACACGCAAGGAAGGTGAAAGCCGCATCCTTGATAACGACTATATTACATGCTACGGCGAATGCAAAGGCGTTGAAACATACCTCGCCGTCCTCGGTAACACAGTCACAATCCCAAGCCTAAGAATGGAATACTACGCGACTAGCTCATAAACTTAGAGTTCTGCCACTGCTCCCGTGTCTCACCTACATCTGAGACGCAAGCAAAGAGCATGGGCGCTCCTTTGATGTAGTCCAGGCTTAGACTGTGGACGTCTTTGAAAAGCGCCCCGTCTACGATGATGTTTACTTTCCCGTTTTCAAAGCGAATATTGATGCTCTGCATTTGCTGTACCTCCATATTTTAGAACGTTCGTTCAATAATTTCAATTTGGAATCTTCCACAAAGAACACCTTGCATTTTCTTCGTCCGGTAACCCTCGTAAGCGGCAATTATGGGACAGACTATTTTGTATAATGGATTGTTTAAGGTCGTCCCCGCAGTCGTACACCGGCTGTGGGGCTTTTTCATGCGCCTGTAACCAGCATAGCAAAAGCGGCAGAAATGTCCATCCTCAAATTGGTAAAACCATACCCATAGCAGAAGAATCAGCGAAATATATGTGAAAATGGAGGTATATCATGTCGGCGATTCAGGAACTTGCCCCATATCTTTCTGCATATCAGAGGAACATAAAGCGGGCGAAGGAAGATCAGCATTACACCATCGACAGGCTTGTCGAAGAATCCGGCGTTTCCAGATCGGCTGTGACGAAGCTCTGCGCAGGAACACAGCAAGACCCGAAACTGTACAATTCTGCCGCGCTATGCCTCGTTCTCGGGCTGTCGCTGGATGAGCTGTGCGGGCTTGTCAAACCCGCAGAAAGCCCGGAAGAACTGGCCGAGCAGATTCATCATGTCGAGATCAAAAACGCCAAGCTGGAGGCAACAACAGCCGCGCAGAGCGCACAGATAAGGTCTACACATACAATGTGTTACGTTCTCGCCCTGTTTTGTATGCTGCTCTCCTTCTCTCTGATTGCCTGCCTTGTGACGGATGCGCAGATTCGGAGCACAGGTCTCGTTCGCGATGGAGATTTGTCCGTAGCTGCATGGGTGTGCATTGCCCTGATCGTAGGTTCAGCGCTTGCTTCGGCAATTACTTTCTATGCAATCCGAAAAGAACGTGGAGGGAAACATGGCGTGCATCAAGTGTAAAAAGGATATACCGGACGGTTCTGTGTTCTGCTGCTGGTGCGGGAAACAGCAGCAGGCACCACAGCGAAAGGCTTTGAAACGTGCAAACGGTACAGGGACAGTTTACAAGCTGCAAGGCAGGCGCACGCGCCCGTGGGTAGCCGCAAAAGGAAAAACCATAATTGGATACTACGATAAAAAAACAGCCGCCCTCGACGCGCTGGCGCGTTTACAAGGGCGGAGTATTGACGAAATATATAACTGGACCTTCAAGCAGGTTTACGAAGCATGGAAGGATGAACACTTCCGCGATATCGGCGCGAAGGGAATAGAGTCTTACGAACGCGCATATGACGTTTTTGAACCATTGCATGACAGAAAATTTCGCGAACTGCGGACCGCTGATTACCAGATTGTCATAGACAAGTACAGCGATAAGTCCCACTCGCTACTGTCGAAGTTCAAGCAACTTGCAACGCAGATGTCACAATGGGGTATCCGGCAGGAACTCATAACGACAAACTTCGCTTCGTTCATTAAACTGCCAGAAAATGTGAAGAAAGAAAAAGAGATCTTCTCCAAAGAGGATATACAGAAGCTCGAAGCGGATGGTTCCCAGGCAGCCAAACTTACCCTGATGATGGTCTATACCGGTATGCGAATCGGTGAGCTGTTCGGGCTTAGAACCGAAAATGTCCATGAAACCTACGTGATCGGCGGGGAAAAGACAGAAGCAGGCAGGAACAGAATAATCCCCATCCGCTCCGAAGGGCGTAAATATTTCGCAGAATTCAAAGAGCGTGCAAAAGGCGAACTTCTGATCTCTGGGTATGCCGGGCAAAAAGTCATTGCAAATTTTCGCAAGCGTGACTACTACCCGCTTTTGGAGCGGCTCGGAATCTCCAAGAAAACACCACACGCAACAAGGCACACATTCGCAAGCTGGGCTGTAGCAAACAATATCAAGCCGGAACTCCTGCAAAAAATGCTCGGTCATGCAGACTATTCCACGACCGCAAACATCTATGAGCACTTTGACATTGACCAACTTGTGAATGCGATAGATGCGCCTGTTACTAACACGTTACTAGCAAATCAAAAATCAGCAAAAAAGAAAAAGCCCTGAAACCTTTGAGATTTCAGGACTTTTTTGGTGGAGACTAATGGACTCGAACCATCGACCTCCTGCGTGTGAAGTAGACCTTCTGAAATTTCCTAAACTTTTTAAGCATGTTTTCAGACGTTTTGAGACGTTTTCAAATTGGATATTAAATCTCAGACGTTTTCAGATTTTTTCAGATTTTTTCGGTTACTAACAAATAGCTAACACGGTTACTAACACTAGACACGTTTTATCTTCTGCATAACAGAGTTATAAACCTTGCTGTTTACCATCGCCAGTGTATCCATGAGTTCATCAACGACCGCCCAAGCCTTCGCCGGGTCTTTCCCGGCAACCGCAAGCAAAAACTCACTGTCCCCGTACTCTCCCACGGTAGCCGGTTCTGCGGTCACAGGGGAGGGAGCGCCGGAGTAGTAACCCGCAAACTTATCTCTGGAATTCTCCGCTCCCTGCATCTTGTCGCGTATCACATATAGGTTCGCCAGTTTGGCATAATTGGGATAGCTGGATTCTTCGTATTCCAGCCGTGCTATTTCCTTTCGGATTTCGGCTTCATCCAGCATGTCTTTCCCTCCTTATGCTCTGTCAATCTGCTCCATGCAGCGGCGGATAGCCTCGCGCGTTTTATCATCGTCCGCGTCGCGCATCATGTCTTCCAGCGTCGATCGCATATGTTCCCGAGCATCTGTCCGGCTGTATCGCCCCATAGAATCGCGACGCCTGCCACGGTAGGAGCTGCCGCGCCCATACGTGCCGCGCATGTCCGCATCCCACTCTCCGTCACGCGAATACCCGCCATCCTCGAGCATTTCGATTTTATAAGTGTTCTTGATGGAACTGGTAAGCTTCTGGATGGCATCCAGATCGCCAGCGGACATTTCGCGCTTGTCTGCGATTTCGTCAAGCTCTTTGCAGAGCATTTCCCGGAGATTTCTTAAATCGTACATATTCCTTCCTCCCTTCACGATACGCGCTCGATGATCATATTGCTATTTGCGAAACTGATCGCCTGTGCGCTGGTGTTCTTCGCCGCTACAGTCAAGCAGCAGCCGCGCGGAACTTCCACGAATGTTGAAACGTAGATGTTGAAATAGTTCTCAACAGCAGCCGGTGTCACGATCGCTGTAGCACTGTTCAAAGCCTCCCCGTTGATGGCGAGCGCAGCGGTGATAGCTCCGACTGTTCCGCCTGTAGGAACGGCGATATTCGCGCCAAAGGATACGCGGAACTTCGCCTTACACTGCTGCGTAAGCCCACGAAGCGTAACAAGTCCGCTTCCGTCACGGTGAACGATACACGGTTTGCCACAAGCCGACGTGGAAATTAGAGGGACGTTCTGCCCGGCGGCAACAGTTTGAATCCCGGATGATGTAAATTCAGCCATAAAATCATTCCTTTCTGCCTCGAATTCGAGGCAATTAAAATAGCGGCGGGACGATTGCCCCGCCGCGTTTCTTGAGTATCGGCAAGGAACCGACCATTTTCGTGGAGTCACGAAAAAGCTCTACGTTATGGAGTTAAGCGCAGTTGCCGCAGCCGTAGTTATAGCCGCTATTGCAACCTGCAAACTGGTACGGAGCCGGTACCGCGAACGACGGGACCGGACGCGGGTTGTAATACGCCAGCTGCCCACTTACGTAAGACTTGAGCGTGTCGTTCTGCGCCGCCTGAGAAGCCGCCAGCTGCGCCGCAAAGAGCTGCTGGTTCTGCTCGGCAATCTTCGCGTCCTTTGCAGCCAGTTCCTGCGCCGTCAATCTCTGGTCAATGCTGCGGAAGCCGCAGTTCATCGCGTCGATGATGTCGCGAGTGCTGTTCTGCACGGTGTTGCGGGTGTCGCATGCCTGCGTCGCCATGTCGTAGCGCACCTGGGCGATTGCAGCGCGGTTTTCACAGCAGCACTCCTGTGCCTGCATCGCCATGTTGTTCAGCTGCTGCATAAGCGCGGCCTGCTGATTGCAGCGGGAAAGCTCGGCGGACTGGAAGCCAGTGTTCATGTTCTGATTGACACCGGCGAAACCGTTCAGCAACGTAGTGTTCATTGCGTAAAATCCGTCGCAAAGACCCTGCTGGGTAATTTCGCCCTTACGCTCGAGTGTGGACGCCGCGCTGTCAATCTGCCTCTGAAGCGTAGCAAAGTCACTTGCAAGAACATAGTTGTCCGCAGCGCCGCTGCCATTATTGCCGCCCCAACCGTTCCGATTCCACCCCATCAGAACAATGAAGAACAGAATAATCCACCAGCCGTTTCCATCTCCGAAGCCGCAAAAGCCGCCGCCATTCATTGCGCCAGCAGGTGCAACGGGCATCGTGGTCTGAATCCCACCATCTGTAAGAGACATAACATCTCTCCTTTCATAAGTTTTTTATTTACAAGTTTCTGGCCAGAAAACGTTGTATCGATAGCAAAAATGTGATATAATTTACTTGCACGGATAGGGTAGCTCCCGACAAGCCGAAAGTCCTATCGGTTTCCGTGCAATCTTTTTTAGGGCTGCACGAAAGGACAGTGCTATGCCGTACAGAGATAAGGGATATTACGAGAAAAAGCATCAATCGCTAATTGGTCAAAAGTTCAATCGATTAACAATTTTGAGCATTTGGAAAAACAAAGAAGCCGGTTATTATATGTGCCGCTGTCGTTGCGATTGTGGAAACACAAGAGATAACAGATTGACATACGTTAAGAACGGCGGTATTAAATCTTGCGGATGCTCAAAATACAAACATCGACCACTTCCAAACAATAGCAGCAGCGTGTTTGATGGAAGATCATCTCACCCATTGCATAAGGTCTGGAACGCCATGTTTGATCGCTGCGAAAATCCAAATAACCAGATGTTCTCTGTTTATGGAGGGCGCGGAATCTCTGTCTGTCAAGAATGGAGAGACTTTCAGAAATTCGTTGAATGGTCTGACTCTGTTGGTGGGCGTCCGAAAGGGTATTCTCTGGACAGGATTGACCCAAATGGAAACTATTGTCCTGAAAATTGCAGATGGGCAGACGACGAGACACAGCAAAACAATAAACGCACGAATCAATACTTGACGTATAAAGGTGAAACGTTATCGCTGTCCCAGTGGGCGCGTAAGCTCGGAATAAGCCGTTACGCCATACAATATCGATTCATGCAAGGGTGGTCTGCCGAGGATATATTGGAAGTTCCTTTGAAGCATCGGAAGGACGAATACCGAAGAAAAATATTGCAAAAAACGAAGTCTGGAGATATTGTCGCCGTTTATAACAGCCTTTCGGAGTTGCCGGAAGAATACAAGATTACATCTGTTTCTTCTGCCTGCAACGGGCATTATCAGCGTGATACTTACAAGGGCTATATTTGGGAGTACGCAGAGGGCTAAACGCCCTCTGTTTTTATTCCATCAGCTGCTGAAACTGGCTTGCCGCCTGTTGTAGCTGGTTCAACTGCTGCTGCGAGATTTTCCCAGACTGTACCAGCTTTTCAACCTCCGCTTTCGGGTTGCCCTTAAAGCTTTGCTGGAATTGCCGGAATTGCTGTATCATGTTCTGGAACTGCCCCATCGGACCGGGTATCTGTCCGCCGCCGAGTGCATTAAACAGTGGGTTCATTGTCTGCCTCCTTCGCTTTTCTCACAGGCTTGACGCTCAGAGCCGCCACCTTTGCCGCCAGTTCGTCAAAGTCCTTGCGGGTCACGTATTCCACCGTAGGCACTGTTTGCGGAGCTGTGGGGCTCACGGGGGCTGTAGAGCGCTCTACAAGGTCATACGTTGTCATTGCTGGTTTACCGCTTGCGTCGGCTTTCTTCACATACACAACCGGCGCATTCATGTCCCAAAGCGTTACCGCGTTGTTGGGCGCGACGATAAATTCGTTTGCCGCCTGTTCGTTCGGAACCCAGATGATAGACTGTCCCCCGCTCGGTTGCTGTGACTGAGGTTGCGGAGTCGGATACTGCATCGACGGCGCAGGCTGATACTGTGGACGCATCATTGGTTCCTGCATCATGGGCGGTTGATTGTAAATCGGCTGCTGATACACATAAGGCTGTTGTCCGAACATCATTTATCCTCCTTTTCCCAGTAGAACAGTGGGATTTCGTTCCCGGAGTTCCATGTATCAAAAATTGTCCCGTCCTTCACACAAACGACGTGACTTGATAGAGCGAGCACATACACACCGCGTGGATGGTCTCTTGCGAATTCCTCGACCGTATAGCAGTCCGGGCATGTGTTCGGCACAACATTTCTTGTAAATCCATGCCGCCGAAGGTAGGCGCTCCAAACGCTGTTCGCGCTTGGCATATCACCCATTATCAGTCCTTGTAAGCACAGCCCGAGATATGTTGCATCCCAGCTCTGCCCGGTTGCCCGTGCGATTGCCCGAACGGTACAGTCTCCGACTTGTTTCCCTTCCGGGTTTGGATTGAAATAAGAAAAGCCCATACCGACACTCCTTTGATGTGTCCAGTATGGGCTTTTTCGTATTTTCGTGTGCCTCAGTCGTGCATCACTTAGCTATACAGTTTGCTCGACGTGTCTCTCATGCGCTGCATAATCCCAGGAAGGCGTCTTTGCACCGTCGCCCTGCCAAGATACAATTCTGTTGCAACGTCCACCTGTGGAAGCTTATCCACAAAGTAGAGCTGCGCAATCTTTTCATCTTCCCGACCAAGATTCGCCTGATGAATGACCGATTCCATGTCCCGGCGCATCAGTCCGCCAAGCTCCGGCGGTAATTTGCATCTGGCTTGTGGAGCCATAGCCCCGCCCCCTTACTTCATCGCTTTTGCGAGCTTTTTGAGAAGATCGTCGCCGTACTTGTAGGCGGCGAGATAATCAATCGTGCCGTCGGTCAATCCGGCTTTCTGCCGGATGGTCTTTTTTGCTTCTTCAACCTCGGCGTCGATTTTCACAGTGTCGTACTCGACCCACGGGAGCTTTCCGTGCTTCTGCCAATTGCGGGCGTGGTAGCCTGCCTTCGTGCCGATGTTCTGGACGGCGGTAATCTGCACGCCGTTGTCCCAGATCGGGGTGCATTCGACCGCCAGACCGTCCCCGATGTACATGCCCCAGTGACCGGGCATCCAGAGACCTTCGCCGGGAATCAGCTTGCCCCAGCCGGTGGCGGACACGTCCTTGCACTTTGCAATCATGCCGTCGGCGGAGACATCCGGCACGCTGTTCGAGGCATACCTTGCGCCGCCGTAGTAGGCGTTTTTGTTGCCGTTCCAGCCCCAGAGGATGCCCTTTGTCAGGTTCACGCAGTCAAAGCCAAAGTAACCCTTGCCAATGAGGCTGCGGAAATACGCAGTTCTGCCGCCGGTGTACCAGTCCGGGTACTGGTGCGACTTCTCGTCAATGATGTTTTCCCCGACCGGCGCGCCGAAGCAGCCCCACATGTAGACGGTCTTGTAGTTCTTCGCAACGTCAATGTGCCTGCGCACAAGCTCGGATGCTTTCATCATTTCTGTTCGCCCTCCTGCGGCGTGCCCGCATTGTCAATCGCGTCCTGTGCCTTCTGCGACTGCGTGCCGAAATAGAAGGTAATTACTGTCAGGAAGATCGTCAGGAAGTCCTTGCCGGTGATATCTCCCCGCAGGGCGAGGACGGCAAAGACGATGGTCAGCGAGAGCGTGACCAGAGATTTTACGCTCAGAAGGTTTCCGAGCCGTTTCTTGATATTATCCATATGTACCCCTTTCATTCTACCGGTTCATTCTTTTTTGCGAATACTCTCTTGAAAGCCAGCAAGCCCAGTTCTGAGACTGACGCGCCTCCGGCGTAGCCGAGTACATCAGACAGGTCGACTGACGTACCCAGCTCCGGGTTACTTCCGACTGCGATAAGGACAGCGATGGTTTTCAGCGCGCACGCCCAGATCAGCACCATCGTCAGGAGTCTGAGCAGATAGATGACGATGGTGCGCGCCATCTCGCCTTTGCTCCACTTGCCCTTTACTCGCATATCAGCCTCCAAGCCCCGCCAGAGCCAGCGCGTAGCCGACTAAGCCTGCGACCAGCGCCGTGACCACGGCTTTGATCAAGCCCTCCCAGCGACTCGCTGGGACGCTCTGGAGGCGTTTGACGGCAGCGTCCATGCTGTCAACCTTGCTGCTCATGGTCTTCATCTGCTCTGCCATGACCGCAACGGACGTTGATAAGTCCAGCAAAGCTTTGTTATCGGTTTCCAAATCTCCGATGCGCCGTTCATTTCCCTTCGCAAGCTTTTCAACGGCAGTGATTCTGTGTTCCATTTCTACTTCATTCATGCATGCTCCTTCCCTGCCATTGGCAGTCCGTTATTCCTCAACTTCCCAGTCCGCCGGATAATCCTTCGGGCTGAAATTGGTATCTCTCTTTGCCTTGCACGCCTTGCCCTCGAAGATGCACCACTCGCCGACGTGGTAAATGTCGACCGTACCCGCCTGCGGCTGGATAAACTCCCGCGCAGTTTCCCTTGTCGTGCCGTGGAGCGGCTTATTGAACGTGTACCATGCCTGATTTCCGGGCGCGATGTCCGGATGGACGGCGTTGTCGTAGCTCTGGTAGACTTTCCACGGGTCGCCGTCTACGGTGAAGATCTCATCGACCGTGTGCTTTCCGGGCTCCCACTCGTCCCAGAGCGCCGAGCATTTAATAATCTCGTCTGCCGTCTCGGGCTTTTTCTCGCTCATGAGCAGCTTCACCGCAAACGCCGTGGACGTGTTCAGATCGTAGGCAACAGGCGTTGCAACGACTGGCTGCGGGGTCGGCAGCGGCACGTTCGTCAGCAGCCAATTCCCGTCCTGAATCTCCTGCCGCAGAAAGTCTCCCGGCGTATAGGTCTGCATCTGGAAGCCGTTGTCCGCGAAAACCCCGACGGGACCGGTCAGCTCTGTCAGCCCGGAAAGGCTCTCGCCCGTAAACCGGACCGAGCCAGATGTGCTGTATACCCGGATGTTCGCGTATGTTTGATTGTCGTGTGTGATGTACATTCAGTGCCTCCTTATGCTGCGAGCATGTCATCGGTGACTAGCATGTCATCAGTGACTATCATGTCACTGGGGAGAATGATTGCGGGGCGGACACCGTATGAAGTGTAGGAGGAGAGTCGATTGTTACGTCCGGAGGTGTCAATGTACCACACACTGAGTGCGTTACCACCATATGGGGAGCGGAGCCACCAGCCGTAGGGCGAGCCATTGAAGTTTGCGATGCGCTTGACGTTGCCTCCAGAACTTGCGGTGAAGTAGTCCAGCTTCGCGCCATCTACCGGGAAGTAGCTGCTGTCGCTGGTCGTAAAGCCGACCTCATATCCGGATAGTAGAAAAGCTTTTACAGATAACCCATTTTCACCGCTCTGGTCGGTGCCACCATAACCGCCGTTCTTACGGTACGGGATCTTCACCTGCTTGATGGCATCCTTGATGTTGCTGTCGAACAGGTTCTGAAAATCATCGTTAAAATAATTTTGAATGGTGCTGCTTTCTAGCTTGTTCGCATTGCCGCCATCCCATGAGCGTTGCTCGTAAATGTCCTTCAAAAGCAGCCATGTTCCGTCGCAGCTAGCGTCGTAAATCGCCGACGGCAAGCCCTGATGGACTACCAACCAATCCCACGGTGTACCGTTCAGGTTCAGCTTGATGGTTTGCCCGATTTCCAGATCAGACATTCGCGTTCTGTGCGGTGCAGGTCCACGTCTTAAAAACATTCCCATGATATACACCCCTAGAAGCAGAAGCCGAACGCTATGCCATAGGAATAGTCGGCGTTGTTCATGTGCTCTTCGCCGTCCTTGGAGACCAGGCAGAAACGCAAGGAGTTGCTGTCACGCGGCGAGCGCTCCCACCAGGGTCCCGAACCACCGTTCCGCTTCTTCGCCTTGCTGTTGCCCGCCTTGTAGTAGTCATACTGCGTGCCTTCGCCTGCCGCCGAGTAGGTGTTCAATCCGAAGACTTCGACCTCGCTGAGCAAAAACAGCTTGTCCGCCGTGGTGTTGATGGTGGTGCTCTGGTTGCCCGCTGAGGTCAACTTGTTTACCTCGCGGATGCTGTTCTTCACCTCTGTCGGCATCAGCGCCAGAATAGCAGGCAGGTGCGTCGTTCGCATGGAACAGCTCTCCCAGCCGCCGACATTGGTGTTGG
>ERZ1035014.108-NODE-108-length-42493-cov-87.690113_pt1 | contig 42493 bp, 48 predicted proteins | sample MGYA00520620_ERZ1035014 | MGnify/ENA primary metagenome ERZ1035014 (study PRJEB33766, sample SAMN09781744) | gut metagenome | biome: gut microbiome | host: Homo sapiens | place: Madagascar | study: EMG produced TPA metagenomics assembly of the PRJNA485056 data...
CACTTTCTATTAACTAATCTTGTTACTTGTGATTATAAAAATCTTGTGATAATTCGTCGATAGCGTTGAAACAAGGGCACCATTTTTTCCACTTCTTGCTGTCTGTGCCCCAAATGTCACGGTGCCCCATGATCTGCGCATCAGGGAATTGTTGCTTCAGTCTATGAAGCAGCAAAACGAGAGCATCCTTTTGGTCTGGAGTGCGGTTGTCGATAGGTTTGCCGTGGCTGTCAATGCCACCCATGTAGGCAACATTGATGGCAGAGGAGTTATAGCCCTGCACACCGTTGCTGATCAGCTCTATGGCGAGAAGCTGATGGATGCCGCCAGTCTCGTCAACCACGTAATGATAACCAGGATATTTCCAACCCTTCAGACGAAATTCAGCCTTGAGATCCTCGATGCTCTGACGTTGCGAGCCAGCTGTGCAATGCACGAAAATGCGTTTAATCTTTCTCATCTCTATTGTGATTTAGAAATTTGTTTTTGAAATTTTCAAACTTGGCATCGACAGTGATGATAACACCGAAGATGCTGCCAGCGTACATGAGTGATTGTGCGAAGTACCAGAGCACGTTGTCGGGCACGTCTTGCGTCTTCGACGTAAAATAGCTGATATATACCAGCACTATTGCTAAAATCAATACGAACACTGCCGAGCCGTATTGTATCCATTCTTTTGTATTTTTTTGCATATTCTTTTTTTTTGTTACTGCAAAGATACATGAACGGATTCCAAAACAAAAATACGAAAAATCATACGAAAATCACATAGTAATTCACGATGCTTCCAATGACGATCACAAGTAACTGAATCCCTCTACCCGAGTCGAGCAGAGGGATTCATCAGTATTGCGCTTGCTGCCAATCATAACCTTTTACTATTTTTCTCATAAGCTTATAATTTTGATTCGTCAATTATTTTCTGGACCGCTACAATGACAGCGGGAACAAATGACTTTTCAACAAACTCTTTGATGGCATTCACCTCATCGTCCGTGTAGTCAGTATCATCACTACCGTTCCACATCTTGGTCGAGAGAGCTACGTCAGCAAGACCACGCCTGCCAGTCTGATAGATTGCGTTTGCGATTTCCTTACGCAATACCATCGGTACTTTCTTGTCACTGTCAAGAGACAATTGCACCATTACTTCATCTAATTGTAATTTCATAATTATATATTGTTTTAAAAATTGCCCGTGAACATCTTTAATATACCATTCTCTACATAGATTTCTCCCACGCTTCCAGATGTAGGCTTTTTGGTAGGGAGACCTTTTAGAATAAGTGTTGTTTCGTCGTAAGTTTCATTGATATAGCATACTATTCCTGCTTTAGGCGTAACAATATGACCATACCTACCATTTGTTACCCATACATCAACGTAGTGTCCACCAAGAATCCGACCAAAACGCAGTCCATTCTGAGTGTATTTTCCTTCATATCTGGTCTTTGTTGTCAATAGTCCTATTACATTTCCAACACCATCCTTTTTTCCGACCATCAGCTTACAAGACATATTTTCTTCCGCTGCGGTAAGCGACAACTGTAAGCCATCATCACTATCAGACGATATGAGTAAAGTGCGCTGATTAGTGTTATCGGTATATGCCAATCGGTCGTTATAAATGTCGAACGAATATCCGCTTCCGTCTGAATGAAGCTGGTTACTCAGTATCGTGAATCCACCGATGTATCCGCTCGTAGCGTGCATCGCTCCCTCACTCGTTACGTAGAACGGCGAATCCTTAGCCGTAACCCCACCGACAAAGAGAGGTGCAAAGGTGTTATCATTTATCTTGCAAGCGCTTTCCTCGGTGTTGCCGAAATAACCCACCTTCACAGTCCCATCCTCTGATTTCGCCCAGAGATGCTTAACCTCGATTTTATCAGCGTCAATAAAGTCGGCATTAAGCTTGCCTCCAATGAACATGGCGGCAGTTTGCCCGTTATTATCAACACGGATTCTATCTCCATACAGCAGCACCTCATCGCTCTTTACCTCGATTCCTGCCTTTTTCAGACTCACCTTATCCACAAGGTCACTCTTACGCTCGGTGTATTCCGTGACAACAGCACCTTCTTCTATTTTTGGTTTTGTGATGGTCACATTCCAGCTCGTTACGTCAGTCTGCTTGGCATTTTTCGGGAACTGGAAGTAGAGTTCTTCAGGAAGTCTATCCTTGAATCGGAAATGCCCCCATACCCTCTGCTGCTTAGACAGCTCTTTGAATTCAACCAAAGCAACATAACCAACTGTCTTTCCGTCATCACCGACCTCGGTCATTGCACCATTCTGCGGTTCTTTGTAGCAAGTGAACTTGGTGTTTGTGATAGGATAAGAGACATACACACCCATATACTTTGCATCGCCTCTTACCTCGAAACTGATAGTATAATCTGTATTGAGTTTGAAGGTACTGCCTTTTATTCGATAGAATGTATTGTAATCATCGCTACCGCTCGCTGTCAGCTCATAAGCATCACCCACAAGAGTCTTCTGACCCTTCGCCCCAATAACATTACCACCTGCATCAAGCGTCCTTGAATTATCAATCAAGTTTGCACCGACATAATCATAGTCTTTATCTGATAATGTCCAACCGTTGTACGTATTACCTTCTTCAACCATTGGTCTGCAAATATAGCTTTCAATCTGTCCGCTATCCACTAGGCAATACTCCCAAAAGTTGAAGGCAATATAATCTGATGCTGCATCCTTCGTGTCAATCACTGCCGTACATAACTGCCATTCATATACATTTTTGGGCGCAAATTCCGCAGGAGTAATGTAGGTGGCTCTTTTTATACGCTTTGCGTTTGTCACCTTGTCTGTATAGATTGCTTCAATAGTAAGTTTAGCATTGATGTCATTTGTCTTAAAGTAACAAGATAATATGTATTTCTTTCCCTTTTCAATCCTTACGCTTTTTCCTCCTTGTGAACCATCCCAATACACTCCAACGTAGTGTGCATTTCCTGCTTCTGTAACATCAGTGGCTTTGATACAGTTTGTACCTTGATATCCACTGTTCATTTCAATTCTTGCATCATTAGAAATGATGAAGTCATTGGTTTGTTTTCTGAAATCACTTCCCACAAGCAGATTGCGCCTTGCTATTGACTTCTCGCTCACAGACAGGGAGATTTCTCTTGCCGTTTGTTTGATTTCAGACTTCGCTTGAGTCAGCTTGTCTTGAGTTACAGCACCATCAAGTCTTTTTGATACTTCTTCAAATTGCGACTTGTAGCTCTTATTATCGAATGCTACGACTCCGGTAAACTTAGCCACGTTGGCAGAGAAAGGAACTTGCGCAAAATAGGTAACACCATTGTAAGTTAATTGCACAACCGCATAACCTGACGTCGCAGAAACATTTCCTCGATTTACACCATCAATAACTACGCCGTTCTTTGCGATATTACTGCCTGATACATTTACTTCGATATATCCATCCTTCTGTATTGCACCGCATTTGCAATTTACGCACAAATCATCCCTTAAGCTAATGTTGCTGCATCTATTCGAAATATTCTGGTTACCCTTCATTACCTTTACTTTCGCAACCTTTCCTATGCTAACAGGTACAATTCCGTTGTCATTCGTGTCAAAAATAAGTGGAGCATCTTCTACAAGGATAGAGACGGCAGCCTCTCCGTCTACACCATCCTTGCCAGGCTTGCCTTGCGGGCCCTGCGCACCGTCTGCACCATCCTTTATCGCCGCTATCGTTATCTGGCCCCTCGCCAATAATACTGCCATACACTTTCATTTTTTTAGTTAATAAAAATAAGGGTGAGGTGCCCTTATTTAGACACCTCACAAGTAAACGTGCCTCTCACTGCCACGTCAGCGTTGGCCACCGTGACGTAAGGCTTGCTCGAAGCATTCACTGCACTTGATGTACCGTTCCAGTTTGTGGCTACACCGCTGGCATTGTACTTCGTCCATTTGTAGATGTAGTTCGATGCATGGTTGCTGTCTGCCTTCACCGCTGCACCATCCTCCACTACCTTGCCATCTTTCCAGAGTCGGGCGTAAAGCTCCGTCGATTGCGCACCGTTCACTATCTTGTCGCCGGTCAGCGAATACACCTCCACCACGTACGGGTCGCTCGCATCGAAGAACGTGATGATAGCGCAGGCCGTATCTGCACCGTCTTTCACCGTACAGCGGAAAGTCTGGAAGTTAAGCACGTCATTGGCGCTCACGTTCAGAGTGCTCACGCCGCCCGAAGTGCTCACGTTGCCCGAAGCCACAGCGTCCCATGTGCCGGCACTGATATTCAGCACCTCCCAAGTCATTGATGTCATGGTGGTGTCCTGCACGTTGCCACGGAAGAACTTGGCTATAGCACGCAGCTTATTGCTGTTGTTGGTCGAGTCGAACGTGTTGCCGTCGGGAGTCTCAATCTGCACCGTTTGAAGCGCACCGCCACTCTTAGCCAGCGAAATGGTCTTGTAGCCGATACACGTTGTCGTAGCTTTTGTCTCCGGGTCTGTGTATTTGCACGACCATTCGATGTTCTTCACGCTGCCGTTCTTGTTGATGTTGTTGGCGAGGTTTAACTGGTATGACTTGCCGCTCACCGGGGTTGCAGCCACACCGTCCACCTTCCACGACCATCCGCTGCAGGCTGCGGTCGGAGCCTGGTCTGTAGCACTGCCCGTCACATATACACGGGCTGTTATCACGTTTGGCCCACTCGCCGAGTAGTTCGGAGTGTACACACCCGTGTCGGGGGTGTAAATCTGAGTCTCGCCCTTAGAGCATTGTGTGAAACACTGCACGGCCTTGCCGTCATTGAGGTCAACGATAGTAATCTGACCATTAGCTAATACTTTTGCCATAATCGTTTGTTTTTTAAAATATTATTATATGTTACTATTAATAGTCTTTGTATCTGATATGCACACACTGCATCCGAATTGTGCTTGTCTATCTACGTCGTCACGTGTTATAAGACAGTTCCGGCCAACCCCCTCATGCAGCGTGTTCCATACAGCATCATCTTCAGCATCAGCCGATTGTCGCCACCACGACCATGAGCTGTTGCTCACGGTGTCGCTTATGTCCTCGCCATTGCGTAGCAGCGTTGCCTTCAGCGTCATTTCGCCCGAACCGTTAATCATCACCGTGCCCGTATCGCTCGTTATCATTATCTGATAAGCCACACCGTCCTCGCCCTTCTCGCCCTTCTGCGCACTCATCACAAGCTGCCAGTCAGCGCTCCCGGGCATAGGCTCACTCGTGCTGCCCTCGGGGTTGGTACACAGCCACACGCCGTTTCCGTGGCTTACCTGGTCATAATAGCTGTAGCTCAAGACCTTCTGCCACTCGCCTCTGTAGTTCACCATGTGCATAGCTTCACCACTCGAAGACACCCACTTAAAGAAACTGCTTTTAAACCTCGTTCCATCGGGAGATAGCACGAACACATCCTTGTCTTTGTGAGTAAAGTCAGTAATGCCTCTATATCCGACGATGCGAGGGGTACCTGCGCCTGTCGTCTCGAGCATCATGACATTAGCCCTTCCTGTATCATTATACTTTGCGTCTTCTGAATCTATTGCAACCATCCTATGTCCATCAAGCACGATGATATCTCCAGCCGCAGGCGCATCATTCTCAGGACTTTCGCAGTCTGTAGCAGACAAGATGATCCAAGAGAATTTCTTCCCCTCGAAAAGAGTATTTCCTTCCTCGTCTTTGATTACTTCAGCAGAAGCAGATACAGCCGTTACCAGTCTCCAGTAAAATTTGTTTTCGACTCCGCGGTATGTACCACTTTGAATATTAAAAGTCTGGCATTTTGCCTGATCATATTTAGTCCAGGTATTCTGCGTAGCCGTTGTTCCATCATCTGCCAGGATATAACATTGCCAGCCTATCAAGTCTCCAAGAGTTCCATTTTTTTCTGCAGTTCTCACCTCTTTGACGTAATGTATTTTGCTGGAAGAGCCGCTTAGATTTACATTCCCGCCTACAGAATAGAGCTTTCGGATTTCCAAATCGTTGAATATCGCTTTCCCCCATACAACCAGATTTGAAAGATACATCGTGAATTTATCGGAAGACTTCTCAATGCCAAAGCCTTTCTGAAGAATCTCGCTAAAATCAGTAGATTTAATAGTATCAACAACAAGATTTCCATCCTTGTCAAGGTGAAAAATGCCGTTAGGTCCGAATGTTGCACCCCCTTTAAGACTTGCCACATTATCAGAGATCAATCCTTTTGCAAAAGTAATGATCCCTTGGGCTATATCGTCTGAAGACGAAGATAACTTTTCTCTGTCAGCAGATAATAAAAAGTCGAACATAGAGAGAAGACTATTGCCAACACGCCTTGCTGTGTTTGCACCTTTCGTCCGCTCATCCCTGATACCTTCAAGGATTTTTATTATTTCGTTTTTGCCCATATAATCTAATTTATATTTTATTGTCAAACATCTGCTTGAAAATGTCTGCCATCAGGCCTAAATATTCCTCGCCGTAAAACATGCCCTCCATGTCGTTGAGTTTCATGATAGAGGCATAATATTTTTTATTGAACCATGGTTTGCGCTGACGAGGCTCGCCCAAATGGTGCTTAGCACGGTATTCAGGATCGAGAAAATGAAGGTCGCCAGGGTTGCCATGGTAATAGCCATTGCCTGTGCCAGCCTCTTGATAGAGACCGTAGAGCAGGAATTTGTGGGCTATCATACGAGAGGAACCACCAAAGGAAGTGGTTTGCACACTGTTGAAAAGGGCACCGGTATGCCGGATACGGTAGTGCATGAGTTTTTCTTTCCAGATGTTGACCATCTCCTCAGCCCATCCCTTCTCATAGGCGTAAATGTCTGCTTGTGAGACAGGACGCTTGATGTCATTCGTTCCATTCTTCATCGTTGAACTCCAGGTTTAAAGGTTCACTCACGTCAATATGAAACTCAACGCCTGTGAGGCCGTTGATGAAATAGGCACCTATCTCACGGCTGTCTATCTGGTCGCTGAGCATGTAGGTGTATTCTTTGAATTGCCAGTCGTACTTATCGATGACGATTTTGCTCAGAAACTGGCGGAATATCTTGCGGCATGTGTTGAGCTTCTCCTGTCGATCATTCATGTCAAACTCTTTGTAGCGCATGAGGATCCACACGGTATAAGTGATGACCTTGCGGTAGCTTCCGTCACCATTGACGGCCACGTTGCCCTCGTTGGTGTCATCGATGACCACAAAGTTTTTACTCTTAGCCATGTTTTGCAGCATACCCTCGAAGGAGAGTGGGCTGCTGCAGGTGGTAGGCATGAACCCCAACTCAGAGGTAAGCTTATTGTGCTTAGTGAGATCTCTGAAGTAAGAGAACGCATCAAAGCCCACCTGTACAGAAGGGGTGTTTATCTCTGTCTTAATCATGATTTTTTCAGTTTATCGTTTAACTCCTCAGCCTCACGTGCCTTGGCATCCAACTCGGTGAGCGCACGCCACACATCAGACTTTTCTATTTGTTTTTCCTTGGTGATGTCACCACCTGTGAGCGCTCGGATCTGCGCATTCATAGCCTCCGTCATATCATAGTCGCCTTCTTCAGACGCAGATTTGAAGAGGTGTGGAAAAGATTTTGAAAAGTTATCTTTTATCCACATGAACCACAAGAACACTCCCATGGTCTCGGATGGAGCACATTTGATGGAGTCAGGCTCTTTGCCCTGATCGTCAAGATATAGTCGGCACGCCATCTCGCGTAGTGGCTCATCGCTCGTCTTATCTGACTTGAGAAACTGTTGGAAGTAGTTATCGCAGACGATATAGTTGATGAGTGGAAAATCATGCAGCTCGACATCTACTGCCTTGTATGGACCGATGAACTCAAGCCTGTTGTCTGCGCCCTTGCCATCGAAGACGAAGTCGAATGCCTCGCACAAACTTTGTATCTGCCAAAGCTGAAGGAAGAAGCGCAACTTCTCACCATTCTCCAGCATAGTCTCGCAGAGCCATCCGTCTTTTTTCTCCTTGAGTACCTTGATACCGCAGAAACGGGCAAAGAGATAGGTGCGCACTTGCCATTCGCTCCAACCTTGTGTGAGCAGAAAGAGCACATAGCGTAGCTGCTCTTGTGTGAGATCACTCCAGGAGTGAGGAGCGTGGAGTTGCAGGCTGCCGTCAGCCAGCAAAGAAGAAGGTTGTGTCATCAGCTTTGTTTTCATACGCTTGCATGTGATTGGCCTTGTAGGCGGTTGAGTCTCTATATTTGGCGAAGTCATCGAGATGATCTTCTATGAAACGAAGAAGGCTTTCGAATGAGCCATGGGTATCTTGTCTGTCTGTGATATCGCCATTTTTTGGCAGGAACAATGCGATGAAATCGAGCATTTTGAGTTTGGCCGCTCGATGGTTTGGCTCGAATTTAGCCTTGCGCTCCTCGCTTAGCAACTGGTCAATCAAGTCATCGGAGAGCTGCTTGCGAAGAAAATTCTCTGCAGTATCGATGTTAGATCTGAAAGTTGCGAGGTCATCGAATGTCGGTTTATGGTCGATATAATAATATTGTCGCAGCAAGACCGGTGACCAAAAGAAAGACCGTATATTGTCAAGTGCTTGCTCTGTCTCTGCCCATCCATCGACACGGCGAAGCTCATTGATCATGTTGTGTCTTGCCATGTCACGTCTGTAGGTCAACTCACGCTCCAGGGCATCGACACGGAATTGCGAGGCGGGCGCGATGTTGTCGTTGCTCACCACGCCGAAGCCATTGTCGGTCATGATGATGTCTTGCGAGTGCAGACGATCAAGGAACGTGGCTATCATGACGTATCTCTCGACCTGCAAGAGTAGGCGTGATCCTACCATGGTTGCATCATTTTCATGATCCTGGCCTATGATATTTGTCACGAGGTCTTGATACGTATCATCAAATGATTCCAACATCTTGTTGAACACATCCTCAGAGGCTGCGCCTACGAATGGTAGGATTGCCTCAAATCTATCAACGGTAATATCAATCATCTGTCTGTGATTTTGGGTTGTTTGAAACTTTCTTGGCATCCTTATTCTCGTCAAGGGTGGTGAGCATGATGAGCGGCACGTCTGGATAGACCTTATCCTCCCAATGGTTGAAATAGATGATAACCCAGTGGACAGTCTCCATGAGATCATGGAAGGCTTTCTCTATCGACTGCTTGAGCGTGAAGAGCTCTCGCTTGTCGGATCCAGAGTTGTTGGTCTGACTCTTGCCAGGAGTAGCACCCACGAGGTTAGGATGGATATTGTCGGCATAGCATTGCATGTTGTTGCTCTCTGCGATGTCGTCGCTATAGTCGCCTCCGTCCTTGGAGGTGTCGATGCGAGTGATCTTGACCATGTTGACCTCCTTGCCGTCTGGGGTAGTGTAATATCCCGCCACCCATAGCTTGCCGCTGTTCTCTATGCCTGATATGAAGGACTTGATTTTTTCTTTTTCCTGGAGCTTGCGCTTTTTCTGATCTTCTTGATTGGTGATGTGCTCCTCTTTGAAGATGCCGCGCCAATAGTCGTTGTGGATTTCCACGAGGTAGGGGATAGTAGCATGATTTCTGAGCTTCGACATCTTGCCGATGGCGATGAGTCGGGAAATATCGTACCATTTATCCCTGAAGATGGCGGAGTAGTAGGGCACCGGATAGTATTGACATCCGGCAGTAGGGAAACGTGTCACGATGGCAAACACACGCGCCTTGGTGCGGGGACCATTGCCGCCTTGCCGTGACTTCACCTGTCCGCTCTGCCCCTTCAGCCCCATGCGCTCCTGTAGGTCGCCAAGTGGGTCGAGCTCGTCGAGCAATGGGATAGCCTCTATGTTCTCAGGCTCCAGCGCATTGCGCCAATTGGCGTAAAGCACGTATTCGGAGCGACCGTTTTTGCTCTGCGTGAATCTGCAGTAGCAAGCCTCCTTGTGTCGGACGGCCACGATGCGGTCGCCCTTCTTGTTGAGGATGATAGCCGAGACGCAGAAAAAGAAATACTTCATATCCGTAATTTGCTCCAGGAAGAATCGGCTCAGAGAATTGTGCATCTTGAAGAGATTGACATCCTTGTCGTCGCTTGGCAGTTTGGTTTTGATGTCGTTGTATTGGAATCCAAGACCGTAGCAGGTGAGCACGTTGAAAAGTTTGTTCTGTGCCATCACGCTGCTCTCTCCGATGCTTTTGATGAGCTGGTAGGGTAGAAGGTTGTCTTCACCGAAGGGGATATAGGTGTAGTCTTTGCCATCGCTTGCCTTGACGGTCATCGTGCCTGTGATGCCGTCATCGTCGAAGATGCCAGAAGACTCCACAAAACCGCCCGTAGGGTTATATGCCTGGTAGCTCATCACGTCGCCCATGGTGGCGAAGGTAATGTCTATGTTTTTGTCGTCCATTGCTATAAGTATATTGGGTGATTATTGTATCTGAAGATGAAAACGTCGCGCACCTTGCGCACCTGGTTGTTGACGGGGTTGCGAAGTCGGTGTGTACCCTCTCGCCAGTTAGAGGACGTGACGAGCCAGCCACGGTAGTGGATGATGGATCCGTCGGATGCCTTCCAGCAGTCGATGTCAACAGGCGAGCGGTCGATGCGTGAGATATCGAGCGATCGGCGAAGCTCGTTGATATGTATTGCCTTGCTTGTATCAGCCATATATGCGAAAACTTTAAGGGTGAAACTTTAGTTAAACGTGTCGTCGAAGGAATCATCGAAGATGCGACCTTCGCCCATATTCTTGAACATCACGTTTTGGATGCGCTGTGCATATTGGTAGGTGAAGGTGAACTCTGGCATATCGTCAGCCTCATTGGTGCGCTCTGCCTTGGATTCAGTGATGGTGACTTGCTTGTCTTGTGAGTAATCCCTGAAAAGATAGATCTCGTCGGAGCGCAGCAGGTCTTCGGCGAAGTGAGTCATCGATGGTGGCAGGATGCCGGTGTCGCCCTCGAAGTTGCGTGTCTCCCTGATAGAATAGTTGATTTTCTTGCCTGATATCATGGCGCTCTTGCGCTCGAACTCTGGTGAAATCTTTTTTTTGCCGAGACAGTAGAAAGTCTCCTGGCATCCGAAGCTGTTGGTAAAGAGCAGCACCGGGTCTGCCACGCTGCCGGTATGATCTATCTGGAACTCTTGTGTGCGCTTGCCCACGGTCACGGTATAAGCGAAGAGATCTCCATATACCTCGTTGTGGTATCTGTCGGGTGATACGTCGAATGTGGTGATGCCATTGACTGTGCGTGTCGGTGTGACATCAGCTGTGAAGGTGGCGGTGTTGACGGTATTAGCATTCTTGATATATCGCGCCGTGACGGTCGCCTTGGTGCTGTCTGAGCCAGCTGCATGGAGGTATTCTCGATGGCCGAGGCGCGTGAGTTTAGCGCCATCCAGGAGTGACATGAAGTATCGGTCGAGGAATGTTGCCGCCGACATATCGATGTCAACGGTGGCATAGTAGGCGGTGATGCTGCCGCTTGACCATGAGGCAGTTTCTGTCTCACCTGTGTGCTCGGTGATGGAGATTGAGAATGTGGCAATCACAGTCGGGCGCACCGCATCGGCTATGAGCGTGCCGAGATCGTAGATGGTGATATTACCGGAGACTGGGTAGTATGTCTCGCTGAGTAGTTCTTCTCCTGCACAGGTGATGGTGACGGTTGCGCTGTCGCCACCTATCGAGAAGGAGAAGGTGTCGAGCTCACTGGTGAAGAGTGGTGATGTTGGTTTGGTGGCTTTTATCATGTCTTATCTTTTTTTTCGTGCAAAGATAACAAGGTAGGGGAGAAAATAAAAATACGAGACCGTCATCACGACGACCTCGTATGTTATCTACTTTCTGGTAGAAAAGTAGTCAATATAGAAAAAAATGACTGTATTTCTTGTTATTCAGACATGGTATCCTTGATTATCCAGACGAGCCTGCCACCCTCAATCTGCATCATCTTATATCCATGCTCTACCATGTATTCTGTGATGGTAGAGATAGAGGCAAAGACCATCTCTTTGATGGCATCCTGTATATCCTTGGAAGAGAGGAAGTCAACGTGCTGATCATTTTGATCATCACATGGACCACTGCCTTCTAAGTAGGCATCAAGGGCTATTGTCACATAGTCAATCTTTGACTCTCGCTCCAGCGGCTGTGGCTTTTGCTCATTATCGTAGGCAGCAAAGCCTATCGGTCGTTTTTTCATACCTTACCTCCTTTGGCCTCCAGGGCTACGTTGATGGTCTGGAAGAGGTCGCTCATGCGCTTGAAGGCGTTGAGCATGAGCAGCACCTTGCCGGGACCTCCGAAATCGTCCACGCTGTTGGTTACTACCTCGTCTGATACAAGTTTGTCCTGTATGTAGTTGAGGTTCTCGATGAAGTTGTTGAGTTGGTCAACGTTCATCATATCCACGAGCGCATTCCATACTTCCGTTGTCATGCGCAGATCGGTAGCATTATTCTCATTCATCGCTCATCCCTCCTTTCTTGTCTCTGGTCCAGCCTGGGTGCAGGAGACCTTCTGCCTCTTTCGTGAGTACCCCCCCAGAATCTCTATAGCGCTCGAAGATGTTGTGGCGCTCGCTCTGGATTTTTTCGTTCTTTTTGGCCCAGTAGTTCTTGAGATCAGCCTTGCCTATGTTATACTTATGCCCTGCCTCGTTACGGCTCTTTCTCAGACTTAGTATATGAAGCTCGTATTTATTTACGGCTTCCTCATACGCCTCGCGTGCATCATGAAGCTCGTCTTTTGCCTGATGCTCCTGTGCGAGGAAACTTTCCATATCGTCATTATATTCATCATGCATTTTTGCCAAATTCTCAGCGTAGGACATGCGAAGCTTATTCAGTTCAGCCGTATTGTCTGCAAGGAGTTTATGGAACTCCTCGGTGGTGAGGTTGGAAGTCTGTGACTCTATATTGTTTATCTGTTGATCTTTCATAATCCTATATATTTAAATTTTAATACTGCAAAATTACTCACTTTTCTTTAAACGGAAAAAGCTTCTTTAGCTATTACAATAGCGATTGTATTCACGCCTGTTCCACTTTCCTTGAACTTTCCCTCGCCTATCTCGTAGGTGTGCGCACCTACCTCCTGCAACCACTTGCGGAAATCGGCGCAAACCTTCTCCTGCCCCATCTGCCAGTGGATAGAGGTAATGGCTGCCACGGTTCCACCAGGCTTTAGACAGGCGTACATTCGCTTGACATGGCGGATGTCCTGATTGCCCGAGAAGGGAGGGTTGGCAATGATGCGGTCATACTGAACGTTGGATTGCTCCTCGTAGAAGTCCTCGCCCATCGGTCTCACATTGTCCATGGTAGAGAGAAACTGCCTGTTCTCGGGCATCAGCTCGTAGTAGTCCACCGCCACCTCAGGGCATATGCGATGTATCGCCTTGATGATGGCCCCTCTACCTGCACTAGGCTCCAATACGCTCATGCCTGGCAGTATGTCGCCTGCGAGAGATACCAGCCAATCGGCCAGCTCTGGCGGAGTCTCGAAGAATTGGAACTCCTGCTGCAGGTTGCAACGCTTGCCTTGCATTAAAACGGAAGCCACACGGGTTGCATCGAAGTCGAAGGTGAAGCCTTGAACCTTTCCACCGGTCCACTTGCCGCCGGATTCCTCCACCCACTGCTTCACCGTGGCATAGCTCTTCTTGTTGAGCTGCACCTGCGGAAGATAGAGCACGTTGTCCTTGAAGGTACAACGCTTGAGGATGTCTTCGGGAGATAATTTCTTGCCGTCATCCTTGGACTTCTGTTTGTCTCCATCCTCTTCCACGGATGGACAGAGGAGATGCTGAATGCGATTCATCGCCAGGCTGACGGCTGCTTGCAACTGTGTGACCTGCGACAAGACCTCAGTAAAGAAGGCTGTGTCTACATGACCTGTATCATCGTACATGTCAACACCCTCAAAAGTCTCTGAGAGACCGTGAAGGCACTGCGTGCTACCACGTAACATTTCTATTAAAGTCTCTTTGTTGCTCATCATAACTTTTCTGTAAATAAATCCTTGTAGTGTCTATGCTGCCGTGCCCCAGGAGGTCGGCAAGCTGCACGATGTCCTTGTTCTTCTTCAGATACATCTTGGCAAAGAAGTGGCGGAAGGCGTGGGCATGCATCTTCTTGCTGTCGATGTCCACATGCTTACCCCAGTCCTTGAGATTTTCCGAAAAGCCACGCTGGTTCATCGTCTGTCCATATCGGTTCAGGCAGATAAGGCCTTTCTTGCCGGTCTCCTTAACATAGTCCTTCACCTCGCGCTGCAGCTCCTTCTGGAAAAAGAACCGGCGGTACTTGCTGCCCTTTCCTTTCAGCACCACTTCGCCATGAACGATGTCCTCCCACGTGAATTTCATAAACTCATGCAGTCTGGCGCCCGTGGTGGCGAGTATCCTCACAAAGAAGTAATAGTCTTTGTTCGGTTTCGTCTTCAGATAGGCCAGCAGTGCCTCGTATTCCTTCTCCGTTGGCACGTTCTCCACAGACAACGTTCGCTTATGCTTGCGCCGTTTGACGGATATGGGCTTCTTGGCAAATTCGGCAAACTTCTCGAATCCCGAGATGCGGAGATTAATGGTATTCGCCTTCTTGCCCTGGTCTTCCATCGTCTTGAGATAACGTTTCACGTTCTCTGTGTTGAAGTCATCTGCATACTGATAGAAGAGCTTCATGGTCGTAACGTAGCTTTCCTGCGTTCTGTGCGAGAGATCGAACTTCTGCGATAGCCAGTTGGCAAAAGCATCGAGCTTATGCTTATTGCGCTCGGAAACCACTGATTTCTTTTCCAGTGCCTTCACCTGTCTCTTCTTTCTGTTGTAACCGACACCGAGAAAAGTCAGGAAGTCGAGTACGCAGTCGGAGTATCCTGGGGCAAGAGCCATATCGGATGCGAAGTTTAGCCGATACTGTTGATATCCCTTGCGGCTGATACTCTCGGCATGTTCCAGGAAATGGGCGACGTACTTCATGCTCTCGCCAAGTTTTCGTGAAGTGACGTTGGCGTTGCATAGATATTCCAAGTATCTGATTAAATACTCTTGTCTTGTTTGTTCCATGAAATGTTTTCGTTAATAATTCTCTTTGTGCAAAGGTACGGAATTCCTGCCTTTGCACAAAGGACAAACATATGAGTGATGTATGGCTATTTTCCGCCTTCTTCTACCGGGCGCCAATATACTGCGAAGGTGTTGCACTCCTCGAAGCAATCTGCATCGCTGCCCTCTGTCCAGATAAAGGGATAGCCACCTTCATAGCGTATGCCGTCGGCACGCATTACGCTCTCGCGGCATAGGTTGGGTGTGCGGGGGTCGTGGAATCTCACCTTAGCTCCCTTCTTGAAGCCGTCTGCCACCTTCAGGAACTCTCTCGACTTGTAGATAAACATCCTGTTGCCGTATACCCCGAACTGAAGCAGCCCGCTATGCGTCATTTGGCATACCATCTTGCTCAGTTCAAGGCCATCCTTCCTGGAGATGGATTCGTCATCGGAACAGCAGACCGATGTAACCGTGGTGTCGGGATAGATCACCTTGTATTCTTCCAGGCGGTCCTCAATAGTTGCTGGCAATTTCTTATTTCTCATAGCTACATCACCTCCCCTCCGAAAAAGAAACCGCTGACTGCCACGATGGCCATTAGAGCCACCATGCCCAACATGACCTTGGCCACGTCGCCATAGGTGACAGTCTCGTCACAGAGGAAACTGAAGGTTTCGCTCTTGGTCTTGGCGAGCTTCTTGATTTCACACTTGAGGGCCTTCATGCCCTCCTCTACGTTGATGCCTACAGGTCTCACCTGCGCATCACTAATTAAAATAGAATTCTGCATATTGCATCGTCTTTTAAGCATTAACAGCCGATTGTACAAAAGGGTGGCGGCTGCATTCCCCGTTGCTTAAAAGACGATGACTTATCCGAGAGGACTAATCAAATCTTACGGTTCATGCAGCCGCCATGTATCGGGCATATCTATTTTCCCAGTTAGAAAAAAAGATTTTCCTAGGCATAAAAAAAGCCTGCGGCTAAAAGCCATAGGCGAAACGGTCGCCCTGCCGGATAGTCTACTATCGTCTTTTAAGCGTTGGCAAAGGTAAGAAGAATATTTGGAACTGCCAAATATTTTTGGGGGAAATTTTGAAATAAATGACTTTTTTATGTTTTAGAGCATAAAAACATGGGGATGAGGAATGAAAAGGGAATGAAAAAGCCCCCGATGCATCTCGCACCAGGGGCTCAAGAGTTCATTTAATTACTTTATGAAAACACAACCATCAGAAGACGGTTGCTTGTAAATCCGCTTTAATATTGTTCATGCAAGCATTGAGTCGCTGGTATGTCTTCTCTCCAGCGGTCTTGACTCCACTTACATACTGGCGCATGAGCGATGGGTTGATGCCTGCACGTCTGGCAATCTCCGTGGCGTTGAGGAACGAAAATTCCTTGAAGAAGGCTTGCACGTCGTACTTATATGTAAAAGTCAAGTCTTGCAAGTCCTTGTTATCAGGATCATCATCCCTGCACTCCTGCAAAGCTTTCATGAAATCAGCCTTTGCCTCCTCAGCGGTAGCCCCATCGCCATCAATGACTGCATAATTACCCAATGGCTTATCATTGTAACAAGAATATCCGCCATCACCATATTCTAAAATCAGCATTACATTCTTTGCCATATATCTTATTTGTTTAAAATCCATATAAAAAGAGTTCTCCACACATCCATTACAGAAAGTAATCAATTGCAAGGTTAAGGGCAGTTGCCCGGACTTATTGTCCGAGCAACGTCTTTTTAATGCGTCTAAGCAACCCTGTCTTAACCTCATGGCTACCATGTCTTGGAATTCTGATTTTCATCCCATTCTTGGGATTGAACCATTCATCGTGCTCGGCACCATGTCGAGTGATAAAGCATCCCGCTTTAGTCAACTCATTGTACAATTGATTGTGTTTCATTGTTGTAATTAAACATGTTAAAGAACTCTTTGTCTGAATGACACTGCAAAGGTAGCTAAAAAGCTATAAACTGCCAAATGTTTAGGTAGCTTTTTCGCTATATTAACTAAACTTTAACATTTGGGGAAGAAAAACTAGGGGTTGAGGAATAAAAAGGAATAAAAACGGAAAGAAACCGGAATGAATCGGAATCATATCCAGGAATGACCGGAAATGATTGCAAAAACGACCGAAAATGACCGGAAATGACCGCGTAAACGGGGTTCTTCAGCTAGAGGTTGAGGAATGAATTCCTTGAAAATTCCGTGATTTTCCGCATATTTTCCGTGTGCTTTCCGTGTTATCTCAATAAAATTCCTTATATTTGCATCGTTTTTCATTTTTAATATAATAAGATACAAGGTATGGAAGAAAAAGATCTCTTGAAGCGAGTAGAGATGCTCGAGAAGCAGCAGCGCTCCCTGCTGGATGCATTCAGCCCCATCTGGCACGACTATCATAAAAATAGCGGGTTGGGATATGCTGTAAAAAGCATACTGGGTATCCTGGTTCTTATCCTGGTATGCCTGTTCCTGCTGGTAGCTCTGCTACATGCCGAGAACATTTGCTAAGGTCTTGGCCAGCCATCCTGCAATGAAGCCTCCTGCACCATAGAGGAACATATCATCCTTGCTCATTTCGTTCTTGGTGAACAGGCCCAATATGTAGTCTATTATCTTATTCTCATTCATATTCTTCTTGTTTTGAAAATGTCCCTCATTTGAGTACCCACTTCCATCATCACTGGAATGACTCCACTCATCGTCATCATATCCTATAATCTTTCTCATCAAACAAAACGGCTCGTGCATCCAGAGGGCAGTCCTTCAGCACGAGCCATAACAGCTGTATATTTTAAATTTGCCCTGCGTGAGACCTGCCCGAATCACACATTGCATAATAATCTATGTTTGGATGCAAAGATAATATTTTTATTTGAGGCAGCCAAACGTTTTGACAACAAAATGCCCCCGATGCATCACACACCGAGGGCATTCGTTTAATTTTTTCTTTTTTCCATGTGTTTATAATTGTATTGAAACTTAACCATGCCTAATCGCATGATTAGCACCACAAGGCTATGGTGTCTTTTGTCTTATAGGGGAGTGCTTAGCCCCTAGCCTCATTTTTCTTAGATTCTATCCGCTGCAGCACGAATGCGATTTGAAACCTCGCATAGTGCTCCACGGAGCATTATTTTTTCTTCTTCAGTGAAACCACCTACACCACCATTACCATCGATACCATCAAGCTTGTGGTAGAGCCATGATGACGATTTTCCAAAATAAGTGCGTGCTATTTCGCGCCATGATACCAATAACTGGATATCCTGAATGCGCTGCTTTACGGCACTGTCCTTAACCTGGTTTGTTTTTGCTACGATTTCCATAATTCCATTGTTTTTAATGCCCTCCCCGAAGGGAGGGCTTTTTGTTAGTTACTCTGGCATGTCAACCAAGTCATCAAAAAGCTGCTGGGCATACCATAATAATTGCGGATAACCATCTGGGTAAGATAGCCTGTAATTCCTGATAGCCTCTATCAGTTCCGCTTCTTTTTCGTTTAAACTGTACTTAAATTCCATAGGCACATTTTGTATTAAGACGATGCAAAGATACTACAAATTTTCGTATTATCCAAATATTTACTACGAAAAAACGTATTTTTGGCAAATATTTAACATTTGAACATAAAAATGGGTAATGTTTGACCACTTTTAGGCTCTTGCCAGACTACTTTCGCCGTCAGGCGAAAAATTTGCGAAAACAGGGAAGACAGAAATGTCTTCCCTGTACCTTATTATATATTATAGCTTGCCTTTGTCGTGGAAGCTATAGAAGCCATCCTCTGTAATGATGATGTGGTCCATGAAGAAAAGGCGCATGATTTGGCAAGCCTTGTGTATCTTCAAAGTTACTTCTTCATCAGCCTTGCTTGGCGTGGCATTGTTGGACGGGTGGTTATGCGCCACGGCTAAGATGGTGGCATTGTTGAGCACCGCTTCTTTCATTATCAATCGTACATCGACCGCTGTTTCCGTCAGTCCTCCCTCGCTGAGTTTGATGCACTTTATCAGCCTGAAGTTCTGATTCATCAGCACCACGAAGAAACGTTCTTTCTCGTTGTCCTCCATCTGGGGGAGAAGAAAGTTATAGAGTGCCAAGCTACTGCCGAGGTCAGTCTGCCGAGCCACCTTTTCCATTTGGTAGCGTCTTCCGAGTTCGATTGCGGCTTGTATGGCTATCGCCTTGCAGTCGCCTACACCCTGCACCACTTCGAGTTCCTCAATTCTCGCACGCTTGATATTACGTAGGCTCTCGCCCATGATATTATAAATCTGTCGTGCCTGCTGTAGGCTCTCTTTTGTTCCTGCCCCTCTGTTCATTACAAGCGAGAGAAGTTCCACGTTGCTGAGGGTGTCCATGCCGTAGTTGTAGGCTCTGTATTGAGGTCTTTCCTCCATGCAAAGGTCGTTATAATTTTGTCGTATCATCATTATATTTTTTATTAGTTATACATTCTTTTGGTTCTTGCGAGGAACATGGCACCCATGACCTCGGCGCCACATTCAGCGAGTTGGCTTGCAAACTCTTGGGCGGTCGCTCCGCTTGTTATCACATCGTCGAAGATGATGACCTTCTTGCCCTTGAAATACTCTCTATCGAGTGCCACCCTGTAGCCGAAGCTTTCAGAAACATGGTTTGCGCTGTTGTGCTTGGCTGTGCGCTCGCCATAGATGAAAAGATGGTCGTTGCCGTTCTGTACCTTAGCCCCTTGGCTCACCTTGGAGGCGAAACGAGAGAAACGCTTGGTGTATTTCTTTGAGTTGGCGGCTGGAGCACAAACAAGCACGAAGTCGCCGGCTTTGTCGCCATAGGTCTGAGAGAATGACTTTGCCACCATGTCGGCTGCATAGTCTGTCGCCCACTTCTTGCCATCCTTGAAGGCAAAGATGAAGTTTCTTACTTGCTCTGCCTTGGCTGAGCGGTCGAAACGCTTGGAGTTGTACTCGTAATAGTTGAAAGTCTTCATACGCTTTAAAATTTTTATTCTACCCAGAGGGCTAAAGGAGCTTTTTACTTGAGCTCGTCTTTGTCTGCCCGTCTGAGAGTTTTTTTTATTCTGCCCGTCAGGCTTTTTTGTCACTTTTTACGGTGCAATGAGACGAGCGGAGAAGAGGTATGAAGACCAAGGAATTTCGGCTAAAAGTTACAGGAATACCCAATCTGTGATTGTGGAAGGCTGCCAGGAAGTTTTCGCAGAAATCGGGAACCAGTACTTGGTAGGTACCGTCCGCCGTAAATTTGCTGAGGAAAAAGGGATAAAGTCTGATGGGCTACCTATAAAGGGCTGCTCTCGGAGCGGATAAAGCGGACAAAGAAAAGGCTTTGCCTTACCTTGGTGTTAAGCCTCTGTGACGTTTGAACAGCGCAAATTTTAACATCTGTATAGAAATGGGTAAAAAGAAAATTTGCGTATCAAGAAAACCGTGTTTTTCAGGCATTCTGCATGAAAAACAGACCTTAGACCGATGAAATCGCAACATTTGGCAGGCTTCGACCTCGAAGTTGAAGATGCCGAATGTGTCGTTTTACGACAGGTTTTCCACACCCAAAGGTTGGAAAACCTCGATTTTATCGGGGGGTTAGGGATTCAAAGGGAAAATAATTCCCCTTTGTCGGCGAAACGACCCCCCACCGCCCTGCGCCCGAGCCCGCCTCCCGACCCTTGAAAAAGACGGAATATGTAAACAAGTATTAAGAAGTTTGTAAGAGTGCTAAACATAAAAAAGGGGAGTCCGCATCGCTGCGAACTCCCCCAAACGGCGGTCAAGCGAGAATGCCAACCACCTATAGTCGTATGAAAAAAAATAATATCAGAGCATGGAGCCAGTAGAGATGTAGCCATCGGACTGAGGGAATTTCTCTATGCCAATCATGAGTGTGTCGAAGGCATCGGAGCCATCGGTGCGAGCCTCCAGCTTGTCCTCCTCGGTCTCTGCCAGCTTCTCTCCTCGCTTATCCTTCTTGCCATTATACACACCAGCAAGGCGGATGGATATGAGCAGATCTTCATTGTTTTCGCTGTTGATCACGGCACGGTGCTCAGCCTTGCCCACGAACATACGGTTGATGAGCAGCATCTTCTCCAGGTGTCCCATCGGGTTGCCCAGATAGACCTCGTTGACATACCAGCCATGGTCTGTGAGATAGTTGGCAATGAAGGTATGGAAGTCATCATTCATCAGGGCGTAGTTGTTGCCCACGAAGGTAGAGTCGTAGTAGAAGTTAACCTCCTTGCATCGGTGGTACTGGTAATACTCCATGAACTTATCGAGCAGGGCAGGCAGCTTATTCTCATACTTCACGAAGAAACTCTTCAGACAACGAGCCTCGCCACGCAGGTTGTCTTGTCCCACGCACATCCAGTTGATGAGCGCATTGGCATCGAACGCGATGCACAGCGGACGGTCAGGATCAACGTCTGCATCCATGCGTGCATCCACATGCTGTAGCTTATCGATGTCATACTCCAGGCCATCGAGGAAGTCGAGGTTGGGAGCCGTGTATAAGTTGACATCACGCAGGTTTGAGTAGAAGCCATCGAGCGAGATGGATGGCCGCTTGCACATGATGGAAGTCTGGAAGGTGAGTGCAGGCAAGTCTCGCTTCATCTGCTTGATGAACTCCATGCCGAGCACCTCTACATTATAGACAGAGGAATACTCCTTGTAGAAGAGTGTCTTGGAACGCAACTGTGCCAGTAGCAAGCCTATCTCCTTCAGGCGACGCTTTGCATATAGACTGACGTGCCCCGATGTCTTGATGCGGTTGCGGATGTCAAACTCTTCGACCACGAGCGAGGAGATGGCTTCCACGAGGTGAGGATCACAATCCTTCTTGTAGTTGAGGAACCAGGAACCTTTCTTAGTGACCGGCATATCGGAGGTGACAAGCATGCCATGGTGGTAGTAATGCTGACCAAAGAGGTTGACATTTCCACGGTTGGCAGGGAAGGTCTCATCCTTCAGCTGCTCGAAGTCGATGAACTTCGCCTCGTCGATGTCGAGGTAGTCAAGCGAGAGGGAGTTAGACGTGCCCTTGCGGTCTTGTGAGATAATGGTGCCTATACTTCCATTATAAAACGAGATGGTGTTCTCCCAGTTGGAAGGAGGAATGACCGGGTCAGGCCATCCCAATTTCTTAGGTGGCTTGACTCCGATGAGATAATGCTTGCCCCGATGGAAGCCCCATCGCTCCCAGTGCTGAAGCATGGACGGTATGGTATTGGTGAGACATCGCTTTGCATTGGCGGAGACAAAGCCACCATTGCTGCCAGGCATGCGCTGCATGTTGCGCAGGTTGAACATGGAGTGGAGTACACTCTTGCCTATGCCTCGACCGCCCACTACCACGTTGTCTCGAGCGTTGATGAAGTTGACCTCCATCTGTGCTGGGTTTAGATATTGATCGATCATTGAGCATCCTCCTTGATTTCTTCTGTTGGTGTATATTCCAAGAGTTGCTCATCATAGTCTTCAGCTTCGATTTTGACAAGATCCATGGAGTTGTCGGTGTATTTCTTGATGAGCTTCTTGATGGTGGTCATCACGTTAGGAATGCGCTTGAGACCCAAGTGACGAGGATCAGTGGTAGGGATGAACACCTGAGGCTGAATCTGGTCGTAGCCATTATCCACAGGATCTTCCTTATCCAGAAGATGATATTTACCGTAGGCAGCAGCTGCAGCAGCCATGGCACGGGCATCGCCCATGGACTCAGCCTTATCGTAGGTGCGCTGTATCATCTGGTCGAAGCGGAAACGGGCAAAGTCCTTAGATACACGCTGGAGATTGCCCAGTATGAGCTTGATGAGGTGCAGATCGTTGTATGCCATCATGCGCTGCACACGATAGTCTTGCATATCCTTGAATACCAATTCCTGGTCTGTCTTGCGGGGATTGACGAGCCACCAGGAATAGAGGGCACGGATGCGTAAAATGCGGTCACGCACAGGGGCTGGCACATTTTGCGCATCCATCTCTTCGGGTGTACGATCCATGAGGTCGATGATGGCATCGATGTTGGCTGGTTCTCTCATACTCTAATCTCCTCTAACATTTGGTTCAGGTATTCATGTGTGCGCTGCACGGCTTGTGGCGAGCCAGCAGCAGCGAGGTCAAGTTCATTCTTGCGAAGCTGCTGCTTCACAGTCGCCATGCCCAAGTAGTAGGCACGGTGAAGCTTAGACGAAGGCTTCAGAATCTCCTCACGCAGTTCATCCTCGTTAATATCCAAAAGGACGGACATCTCCGATATCGGAGTCAAAGTCTCTGCCAAGTCTTGCACGTTTTTCATCAATTCCTGTGTAATTTCCATTGATTTTCAAACTTTTGTTAGTACAGTGCTCCAGGTAACCATGGAGCAGATCATAGAAGACTTGTGGCTCTGTAGTGACGATGGTCGATTCATCACGGCTACCATAGGTCTGGTTTTGTGAGGTAACGACCGATACCACGCAATCGGCGGCTCTGAAGAGGATCACCTTGGAGTGATTTTCGCCCATATATACCTCGTCGAAGCAAGCCTGCATCATGCGCCAAAGCTGCACGGTCTTCTTGCTCGCCTTGACATCGAGCAGCATCTTAGCCGAATGGATGCTGTCATCCCCACGAAGCAGACGGAAGCCACGGAGGAACTCCTCGGAGGTGGAATAGGAAGACACCCACACATCGGCAGAGCCTATCTGTGAGAGAATCCACTTGATGAGACCGAGGGTGTGCAGATGCCGTCCGAAGTAGGCTTGCGTCTGCACTTCGCTGATGGGACGCAAGAGGTCTGAGACCTTAACCTTGTTTGCCATTCTCAGCGAGGCGAGCCTTAGCCACACGGTCACGGTCGGCACGAGTGACCACGTATGAGTCGTAGGTGAGCATGTCGGCACGATACTTTTTGTCAAGGTCGGAGAGTATCTTGAGATACTCGTATCGGTCGCACGGCTCTTTGTCTTCCATCGACTTGAGTGTCTCGAAGGTAGATTTTATCTCCTTGTATCGCTTGGCGTTAATATCCCAGAGGGCTGCAACTTCTTCGGGCAGGAAATCGTGATCCTTGCGCTTGCCTTTGCGGATGACCGCGACACCATCTTCTTCGGAGGACGGCAGCTCTGCATCATCATTGTTGGACTCTTCCTCGCTGGAATCGGTCGTTTTGGCGGTCGTACCGGTCGTTTCTTTGGTCGTAGCCACTGGTGCACCCTCGTCTATGATAGCTTGTGCCTCTGGAATGACGAGACTATCCATCTGCTTGACCTCATCGATGGTCATTTTGTCGAGACGAATTTTGAGGAACTTGCCCAGTTCATACTCGATGTTGGAACGGTATGCCTGTGGCTGTCTGGTGGCACGGGCATGATAGAAGCGGTCTCTGTTGAGACGGAAGAGCATGTTTGCCCCCTTAATGACGTCTGCATCGCTCTCATGCTTGGCATTGAGCCATGCTTGTATTTGTTTGGTGAATTGATGATCCATATATGCGAAAATAATAAAAGGTGGCTCAGGCACGAAGCGAGAGCCACCTAAGCTGCTGAAACATTTTTGATATTATGAGTAAAATAGCGCCTACGCTGTATGCTCAGTCCATACGGAGCCGTCAAGACCACTGATGTCACCCTCGTCGGTCTCCAGTTTGCCCTCGTAGAAAGGTGCCGGACTAACGTCTGTGGCTTCAACGCTGAGTGTAGAGGTGACGGAGTCTGTAGCACCCGCACCGCTATTCTGAGCAAATGTGGACTTAGGTGCGAACATCTCGCAACCCAAGATGCGGAAACGACCATTAGGCATCTGCTGAGCGTAGATCATCTCATCGTTGATGACCATTCGACCGAAGCCTGTGATGTCGGCATCCATGCCACCGATGATATACTCAGCCTTGTTGAGGAATGTGGCTGAAGGAGCCTCTCCCTGTGTCTCGGTGGTAATGCTTGACTTGAGGGAGACCAGGTCAACCACATGCCACTTAGCATCGGCTTCCAAAGCGAAGTTGCCCTTGTATGTGGCAAGTGCGGTCATGTCTGTAGCTTTATCCTCTATGCCATCAGGAAGCTTTGGCCATGTGAGAATCTTTGACTTGAGAATAGCCAAGAACTTAGGGCGAATGCCAGGAGTAATGCGTACTCCTGGACATTTGCGGACTGATTTATATAAATCTTTTGTTGTGCAAACCATAATTTAATCTCCTATATAATAAGGTGAAAGTTTACTTCTTACTCTCAGCACCTGTGCCATCGGCTGGGTTTGTGTCATCGACAGGATCCTGCTCGTCGTTAAGACTTGTACCTTCGGCTGTAGCGCTCTTTTGGATGATAGGCTTCTGGCCATCATCAGTGATGAACATGATGCGCTCTTTGTTGATGCTCTCGTACTGAGTGCCGAAGAACTTGGTGGCGATGAAGTCGAGTTTCCATGGGTGATATTTCTCCACACTGATTTTCTCTGCATCGTTGTTGTTAGCCTCGTTGACACCCACGAGCATATTGCTGCGAGTTGTGAGCTGGAAGAATGGAGCATTCTTCTTATTGCTCAGTGGAGCAAAATGTACATTCTCGAATCCCACGATGGTATTGTGGTTGTAACCGTTGTTGTATGGAACAGATCCGAACTTCTTCAGGTATGCACGGTTGTACATGTTAACGAAACTCTGAGGAACAAAGAGCAGCAGATTATCTTCTGCCATCAACTCCTCGTCAGCAGATTCACAGATAGCTTGTGCGAAGTCAACTGCGTTGTCGTCATTGAGGACCTTACCACTACCCAAGATTTCTGAAACCTTGATGAGGTTGCCGAGATCACTTGACAGTGTGCCTGCTGTCAATTCTTTGGCTGCGGTTGTATCAAAACCATTGAAAAGGTCTTTCGAACCATTACCGGCGGCATTGCGCACGGCATTCCAAAGCACTTTATCAAGGTTCTTACCAAGTTTCAAGGAGAGAAGTTGGAGAACCTGCAGGGTGATAGGTACGTTTTTGAGAGCATCACCACTCATGGCGTTGGCACCCCAAATGGTGGAATATACCGAGTTAGGTGAGAATTTCACGTCGACGTTACCAAGGAACACTTCCAAGGTGCGAGGCGTGATCTTTGCACCGCTATCGGCAGTACGGTTCTCATCATATGGACCGAACTCAGCGTTACCAGTCAACTCTCCGACTGTCTCTGAAACACGAATGCCTGGGCGAAGTGTCATGTATGAGAGTGATTTCTTCAATCCCTTGGTAGGCATGGTAATCAACTGCTTGCGGTATGTTGCAGCAGTCTTCTGCAACTGTTCATGAACATTTGCAGGGGCAATGAACTTGTTTTCTTCTGCCATGTTATGCAAATTGATTAATAGCGTCAAACACTTGACCAGAGAAGTAGTCCTGTGCCTTGGTGTCCTCTACAGCTGTAGAAGTACTACCACCTGGCTGATCCTCCAGATCCTTTACTTTATCCTTCAGGTCGTCTCTCTCCTTTTCGAGTTCCTTGACCTTGCCTTCTAAAGCCGTCTTTTCATTCTTGGCTTTGGTGAGTGCCTCGTCCTTGTCATGGATGGAGTTGGCATCGGCAGCCATCTTGTCCTCAATCTTCTGCATCTGCTCCTTGGAGATGGTGCAGTCCTTTGCGGAATCTTCTGCCTCAATACCCTCAATATTGAGGACATTGTTAATGTGAGTCCAATTCTTGATCATATTTAAAATAATGTTATGTTGTTTGTCTTTTCCAAACAGACGGTCAAGGAAGCCTGGCTTCTTCTCGTACCATGAATTGACAACCTCTGGCAATACTGGAAGGTTGTTGTACTTGATAAAGTCTTGTGTCTGCTCGGTAATCTCGGCAGGCTTGCCATCCATGACTTCATCGACAAAACCAAGCTCGATGCATTCATCAACGGTGTGCCAGCGAGCTTCAGACATCACCTTGATGATGTCTTCATGATTTTTGCCAGAGCGGTCGCAGTAAACGTTGGCGATAATGTTGTCTATTTTCTGCTGGTTTTCCTGCTGTTTCTGAAGCTGCTCGATGAGAGATCCAATCTCTTCCTCGTTGAGCGCAGACCATACGAACTGCTCTGTGGAGCATTTGTGGACGAGGAGTAAAGTGTATTTGCTCATGCGGATCTTGTTGGCACCCATCGCACAGATGGTTGCAGCGGATGCAGAGAAGCCAGCCTGGAAGTCAACGGTGACATCACCATGTGACTTGAACATCTGGCAGATGGCGAGACCGGCGGAAACTTCTCCACCAAGCGAGTCGATGGAGACATCTACATGCTTGCCTTTGTTGTCATTGAGAATGTCGTGGACCATTCTCTTAGTCCACGACCCAATGTAGCCAGTGATTGATATTTGATATTTCATATAGCTTTGCGAATAAGAACACTGCAAAGTTATATAATATGAGGGAAGAATAAAAAAACTTTTATTCGATGATTTGGAGCGGTTTTATCACATCAGACCATGTAACGGTATAGGCGATGAGTGAACTGTCGGTGTGCGAGCTCGGCATAAACTCGGAGCGAGTGAGGACAGGAAACGGGCGATGGTCGCGCCCGATGAGGTATCGGCACCCATCGGCGGTTGTCACCCTGTATGCGAGTGGTATGTCGTCAGAATTAATTTGCTCACACGACTTGAAGGTGAGTTTCGACGTGAAAATACGAACCTTAGACTCTACTTTGTCGGAGATTTCACAACTTGACGGATTTTTGCACTGAATCTGTCTAAACTCGACATCCTGTGGAAGAATGCAAAGATGACGTGCTGGGAAGATCACACTCTTGAGTTTCTCTGCCTCAGCCGCCTCTATTTTGATGATGTTTTTGATGTATGCCATAAGCTTTGAAATATTTCTAAGTTGTTCGGACTTGTTCGTGGTTGTTTGGATATTTCGGTTTTGTTCGGAGTTGTTCGCAGCGACGGAAAATTTTATGCTAACAATTACTAAATCTTGTTGTAGAATTTAAAATAACGCCTTTTTTTGCGTGTTGATCACGCATTCTGTAGAAGCATTGACGCACAGTATCCTCATAATCGATGCCAATACCATGCTGCTCGCACCATGCAGAAATGATGGAAGATATGCGGCATGATCGGTCAGCGATATCCTTAAGCGATGCCCAGAGATCCATCTTGAAGAGGTCGATGATGACCTCCTTGATGGCACGTCTTGCTCGAGGACCGAGATAACAGTACTCTCGCACAGGTTTAGCCTTGGAGTCAGGGAGCATGATAGCGAGATATTCATCAGGATGAGTGAGCCAACGGCTCTCCTCGAACTCCTTATCCTTAAATATATGAGAAGCACTCTGATGAAGCTTTGCGGAGTCTGCAGTCTCCTGCTCGGTTTGACTCTCCTGTTCAACAAGTGAGAGTTTTGTCGATGGAGGTTTAGTGGTGAACTTGCGGATCACCGCCACTTCATTGCCACCGGCAGGAAAAACAACAGGGTTGCCATAGGCATGATATGCCCATTGCCTGATGTGTGTAGGAATCTTGATATAAACTACTGGATTCATATATATATGCGGTTTTTGCGGCAAAGATACGAAGAATTTTTGAGAATACTAAAGATAATCAGTAAAAACTAACTTTTATAAGTAAAGTTGGTGTGATATAATTTCGTCCGAAAAGTTTGTATTTTTGTATCATGCAAACTTGGCTTTGTAAGTAGCTGATAATCAGCGTATTTTGTATGATACAATTTTGTGATACAGAAAATGTAACACTTTCGATTTTGTTACATAGACAAATCGCGGAGTTAATAACCAGTATTAGAATGGGCTTGTTACAAACTTGAAAATTTTTGTAAAGTAGTTGTAACGCAACTTTGTAAACACCGCAAATGTGGCTTAACTCCCTATCTATCAGTTATTTATCTTTTTTGCCAACATTCTGTTACAGAGTTACAAAGGATTTGTATAAAATAAAAGAAAGGGGTGTGGGGAAAACGACGGCATGGGCGTGAAAATAGAGTAGGGGAGACGGTCAGAACGACTGGTGAGGAGGTCCTGGCCAAAGAAAAAGGGAGCGATGGGCCAATGCTCACCGCTCCCTCGTAACATGGGAAAAGAATTATAAAATCAGCAAAATTTGCTTGAAAATTTAGCTCAAAATATTTGCATAATTCAGATATTTTTTGTACCTTTGCACTATAACTTGGGGCTATCTATTCTTTTATTTATAGATGGTCAGAAAGGGTCAGTACATCCACCTGCGTCTGTCATGTTGAAAGGAATGGTGGGTTGTATATCACCTTGGTTTGCTTGAGTATCCTCTTTTTTAACATCACTCTTTTTGCTTCTGAGATAAATCATCTCAACAGGGCTGCCATCTGGATTGGCCGGATCGCGTCTGATGATGCGATGCTGGCTGTTGCAGAGATCCTCTGGGTTCAGCTCTTTGATGTAAGAACACAACTCAACGAACGCCTTCAGCTTCTTGGTGAAGCTCTGAGTTGTCGCCTTGTTGATGCCTGAGAATTGCTTGAAGTCGTTGAAAGCACGCTCTCTCACGATGAATTTGTCGAGTCGCTCGCTCTCCTCTGAGAAGTAAGTAGCAGCCCAATCCTCGAAGTTTACGCCCATGTCAGCCTTGAACTTACGCTTGATGATGTTATCCATCGGTGGCATGATCTTGATGGGTTCATTGGCCAAGGAGAGGTAAAAACGGCAGCACTGCAGGAAAAAATTGATGTCCGCATTCCATTCATCCTCGGTGTATGTCTTTGAGAACAGATCCTCGTCGAAGTCATCACGGATGCTACGTGTCTCCTGGTAGTCGTTTTCTTCTGTGCGCTGGTGGTAATAGTCTGAGAACACCATATAGAGCAATCTTGCTTCTGAGGATGGGTCGAAGTCTGCAGGCACATAATTAGTGGTGAAAGCAATCTTCGGACTATCCTCAAAAGGAATCGTGAAGCTTTGGTTATTCTTAGGGTTTACTGTCATATCTGAAGTAATGTTGTCGTAAAAGAGACCTGTGTTGAGATATCGGTCGCAGTCATCAAGCAACAGCATTTGAGTGTGCTGGGTAACCTGGTCGAAGACATGAGGGTTGTCCATCAGCTTCGGGTTGCGCCCGGAAAGTTTAACAGTCTTCATCAGCAAGGAGAGGGTCTTGAAGAAGAAACTCTTGCCGGAACGACCGTTGCACTCGTTATTCTCGCCGATTTTATTATCCATGGCCATTGGCGCCCATGCTCTTGATGGTGCCTTGTAGTGATGGAGCATATAGCCGAATGTGAAAATCTTGTTTATCAGATTCTGTTTTTGCTCCTGGATCTCAGTGTCGGCGAGACCAACGCCTGCTATATCGAAGAGGTGAGCCTTATGGTAAGCCTCCTTTTCATCAATACTTTTGTCCTCGAAAGCATACTCCAGCTCCTTGCGCCAATAGGTGCGTGAGGCGTTGATGAGGTATCCGAAGAAATGGGATTTCACGCTTTTGATCTCAATGTCAAACTTCGGTCTTCCATCCTCATCTATGGTGCGAGAGATAGCGAACATGTCGTCTAACTTTTTGAAATTGTGATCGATGACATTCTCTTGCCACACGTAGTTTTTCAACGAACTGCCTTCACGCTGATACTCCGTCAAGCCATCCTTGCTGACCTCTACGCTGACTCGAGGAAAGAAGAATAGTTGTGAGTGGTTGGTGTAGCTGGTGAAGTCTAACGTAATCTCTTGCAGTGAGTCGAGCGCTGCGCTGGAGAGCTTCGGGGTATTCAGAACCAGGTTGAGGATATCTCGCTTTTCAGCTCTATCGATGACCCATTGACGGCAGAACTCTCGGATGTCTCTTGTTGTTATGAGCTTGACGATGTTGCCTGTGATGCGAACATACTTAGTAATTGTGGAGTTGTCGTCATGTAAGGTGTAAAAACCATTGAGGCGAAGAAAATTATAGAGGCACGCAGTGTCAATGTAATGGTCCCAGGTGTTGGCCTTTTTGTTGAGCTTGCTCACCCAGAAGCGAGCTGGCATGGCAAGTGTCATAAGATTGCGGAAGTCTTTGCGTGTATTGCGCAACTCCATCCAGTCTCGTAGGTCTTTGCGCCCCTTACCACGGTTGTCATGGTAAGTACGAAGCCATGAAGGCAGCCATATTGTATGAACATCGATGAAGCGCAGAGCTAACTCTGTACCCTTAGCAATGCCCGTCTCGTCAATGTCGGGTATATTGTAGAGTACCTCGACATATTTCATGATTTCTTTGTATTCTTCTTCACTCAACTTGTAAGTCTCGGAGTTGAACCATAGAGGGTGGTAGCCCAAGGATCGGCAACAGAGACTGTCACGCTCTCCACTGCAGATGAAAGCTTCAGGTAACTTCTTTTCCTTGTAAGGCTTGGAGTCATCGGTGTTGGTCTTGTTGTATTCGGCCTCCTCACGTCTGTTAAATTCGTGGTAAGCTGCTTTCAGCTCGGCAAGCCCATTGATGTATGATTTTGGTTTTATGCCTTCAGGTGTATAAGAGAATCGCCATTGCTTTTGATAGTTAAGAGGCTCGTATATCTTAAAGAACTTGACTTCCGGTTTATCGCCTGAAGCCGGAGATACAAGGCACTCACGCATGAATATCGGATAGTGCTCATTACTGTACTTGATTTTAACCTTGCGGTCTTTTACGTAGCCAATCCATTTGGCAGAGTGCCAGTTGAGCGCATCGACATGCTCCTGCTTGACGTTTGGACCAAGTACACTCAGCTCATTGTCGGTAAATTTCTCCTTGAGCTCAAATATGCGAGTGCCGTCTTTCTCCTCTATGGTGGCATCTCGCTCAGCGAAGGTTGGCTTGTTGACATCCTTCTTCAACTCGTCGCTGACGTTGAACTCTGCAGCCAATCGTAGGATAGCGTCAGGAAAGCGACTGATGTTTTTCTCTTTCATATAGAGGTCGATAGGTGATTCTGCTACACCTTCGCCTCCAAAGTCCGTCACCTTCCAGCAGGCATCGTATTTTTTGATGCTGCAGGAAGGGGTCTTTTCGTTTCTTATGGCAAAGTGTTTTTTGACATTGCCATTACAGTATTTAGCGAAGCAATTTTTGGCATCTGGATATAGTGCGAAGATGATGTCCAGGCCGTCATTTGTCGCTTGATAAATTTGTTCTGCTTTGATCATATTTCTTTTCCCTTATTAAAATTCGCTTGCAAAGTTATTGCAAAGCAAGCTCAAAACAAAATACTTACTGTCGATAGCCTTAATGCCTTAGAATATGACACTTTATGACTTTGTTGACAGCATTTGGTTGGGACAGGTTGAGTTCCGAAACAAAACGTCTTTCGTACTCAGCCTGCGTCTCACGCTCTTTACGGTGGGGGGGGTAAGAATATCACAGATAACCTTATAGCCTGTTTCTAACGTTATTATTGCTTTCATAATCGCTAATTCTTTTTGGGGTACATCCAAGTGGTTCAGATATATGCTCTATATATCTGCGAAATAGGGGACAGTATCTTCCATTGATACAGTTCACCCCTATTGGGCAACTTAGACATTTACTTGGAGGCATCTACCTGTACGTTAAATCTATCGTTGTGGATGAGCAGCTTGGCTTTGATATATTCTGGTCTTTGCTCCTCCTCGTTCCAAGCAATTTCCCTGTAGTCTCTGCTATCGATGTAGCACTCTGAGGCTCTTCCGTCCCCAGTCCATTCTACGATATGATCTTTATCATATTCGTCTTGGGCAGGAATAGTGCCAAGTATGCGAATACCAAACTTGGCACTATTTCTGACTTCGTGTATGATAACATCGGGGAACTTTTCTGTGATGGCATCCTCGATAGATTTCATTTTAATCTTCTTTTTCATTGTTCTTCATTCTATATTTGACAATACCCTCGACGATGCCAACCTCTGCATCATCATATGAAATTTCGACATTAGTCGTGCCTTTGTGGAAAAATCCATAGCAAACCTCCGCATTGACATTTGCATCCTCGAAGTCTTTGTTAATGGCTTCAAGTTGCTTATGATTGCATCTTATTACAATTTTTCCCATGCTCCTTCGTTGATAATTTCATCGACAATATCTTTTTGGTATGGCAACCAGTTATCTTTTTTAATTTTGTCATAGATGCCAGATGCAGACATACCGAACTTCAGTTGGAGGGCAAGTATAAACTTGCTTCTCTTTTTGCGTGGAATTTCATTGTACCAGTCGAGCAATGAATTTTTCTCATCATTTTTTTGCTTTTTTTCTTCCATAATTGAAATATTATTATTAACTTTGTTGCAAAGTTACGAATAAAAATTAGAAAAGACTAACGATAATAAGTAAAATTACTAATGATAGTTAGTTAAATATTATTAATTAAATAGTATAATTATGTTTAATGGTCAGATACTCAGACAGTTAATAGCAAATGCTGGATTAACTAAAAAAGAGTTTGAAAAGCAAATGTTCGGTAGTAAATCCACCGACCTCTACCATCTGGAGAAAGCAAAGAATCTCCGTAGTGATACTCTTGAGCGTCTGCGTGATGTATTGAAGTGCTCTATGGATGATCTCTTTACCGCACCATCTTGGGCTTCGAGTGGGACGGGAGCAGTTGTGGGCTCAAATAATGTAATGTCCACGGTAGCTATTGGTAACGCTTCGCTTGAATCCCAGTATCTAAAAGAGTTAATCTTGGAGAAGGACAAGCGCATCTGTACGTTAGAAAATTATATAAAATTGTTAGAAAGTAAGGAAAATAGAGACTAAATACGAACGAAAGTTAGTAAAATAATCCTTCTATAATAAGGAACAGGTACAATTAATATTAATTTGGTCTTGGTATTAACAACTTATCTTAGTAGTTTGGGCGGTTAGAAGGTTTAGTCCTGCCGCCGCAACTATTATCGGGTAAGAAGTTGGTAAGCAACATCTTATCCGATTTGCCGTTTTAGAGATAGGACGGTAACGAGATTTAGATTGTTGAATATCATTGACCAGTAAAACGGGCAATGAAAAAAAATGACTGCAAAGGAAATTGATTTTTTGAGTTCGCGTGAAATGTTAGGATTCACGCTTCCAGTGATGCATACCAAGGGGAGCAACTGGTATGTTGACTTTTATGCCCACGACCCAGTATCGGGACGAATGAAGCGCAAGAAGTACATGCTTAACAAGTTTAAGACAGACCAGAAAAAGCGCATGATGGGCAGTTTGCTTATCTACAATATCACAGCTAAATTGACGGCAGGATGGAATCCTTGGGTGAACGTTGACAAGTCTCGCCAATTCACGGAAATACCTATTATCATCGGTAGATACCGTGATTATGTTAAGGCTATGACTGACAAAAAGTCGATGAAGGAAAAGACCTCTATCGACTATCTCAGTCGTGTCAAGATGCTCGAGACATTTATCGAGGAATGCAAGGGCATCAAATATGCCTATCAGTTAGACCGATCCTTTGTTATCGACTTCCTTGACCATCTGATGTATGATCGTGACGTCTCTGCTACGACCAGGAATAACTATCGCTCCTGGTTTGTATCCTTCGGTACCTGGTTGATGGACAGAAAGTATATCACGGAGAATCCTGCTATCGACATTCGCAACATAGCTCAGACGGAGAAGTTCAGAGATCCTCTCTCCGACGGGGCGCTGAGAAGGCTGAAGGAATACTTGTATGATCACAATAAACATTTTCTTTTGGCTTGCCTTTTTGAATATTACACATTCATTCGCCCGAATGAGTTGACGCAGATAAAGATTGGCGATGTATCCATCAAGGACCAGACCGTCTTCATCAGTTCTTCCATCAGCAAAAACAGGAAAGATGGACTTGTTGCCTTGAATGATGAGATACTGAAGCTCATGATTGAGCTGAAGATATTTGAGCATCCAAGCCAGAATTATATCTTCGGTAAAAGCTTGAAACCTGGGGATACTCGTGCGGCATACAACCAGTTGAGAGTAGAATGGGGTAAGATGCGCACAGCCTTGGGATTTCCCAAGGAGTACCAGTTTTACAGCCTGAAGGATACGGGCATCAGGGACTTGGCGAACGCACAGGGCATCGTTGTTGCCAAGGAACAGGCACGCCACTCTGACATATCCGTGACAAACCGATATATCAAGAACCAGATGAAAGTAAACGAGGAGACCAAGCACTTCAAGGGAAGTTTATAGTCTCCTCGATTGAAACTATGCCATCATGTAGAAATAGCCTACGTGCACAGGGTCGATGGAATCATCTTTAATTTCCGTTTCAATCTTTTCACATATATATTTTTTATTTCGGAATATGTATATGTTAGACGGATCAGGAATTCCATTGGCCCTAAATTTTATTTCTATACAATTTCGAGTATCAATGGTTTTCGTGTTCTGCAACTTATGAATACTATATCTCCCGCCAGCGCATAATGATAGAGTAAGATCATCCTCATTCATATCCTTAGAAATATGATAGTTGCTATTGATATTATGATCCGTAACAAATGTTGGCCAAAGGAAACGACTGTATAAATCAAGGTCGTTAGCGGACTGATCGTTATAGAATCCGACATAGAAAAACACACTCATACACTCGCTTTCTGACTCTTGCTCATCGAGCACAGATTCGCTATCGATAGCATCCTGCACGCTGTAGTATTCTTCTCCGTTTTCGTCTTCTTTTGATGCTTCGGCAGAAGCTTCTTTATCATTTGTCACGGACAGGAAAGGTCTATCTCTATCTATTGAATCCCTAAAGGAAGTACTCATTTTTATAATCTCACCGACTCTAACCCTCGATATGATTTCTGCTGCAGGAGAGATATTTATGGTAATAGAAGAGTCGCTATCTTTGTCTCTGACAAGCGGAGACCAGAAACCGCATTTTACCCATGATTCCTTGCCGTTATCGTTCAGGTAGATTTTATATACTCCGTCTTGCTTAATGATCGTAGTTCGTTTCTCCTTATCTGACCATCTGCGTGTCCAACCGGTAACGTCAGCCTCTGGTGCCAATTCTACGATTTTGAAAGACTTGAGGACTTTCTGCGAGATAACCTCATACTCTTTTCTGTTAGCGGAATCTCCGAGATTATATTCCAGATTTGACGTTTCCGTAGTACTCAGTGATCCGTCTTCGTCGTAATCAACAGAGTATTCATCTATAGCCTCATACATTACTGCAGCAGATGATAATATCTCTGAAGACTGATATATACCGACTTCCTTTTTAATTTCGTCAAAGACGATACTAGCATTAAATAGTTTCCGGAATTCCTCGATAAAAGTGTATGCGCTCCAGTGTGGAAGACATTTACTGAACTGCAGGGTCTTGAAGGCAGACACAATGTATAGGGTGTTCCACGGATATACGTCGTATTCATCTTTTATGATTTTATATCCTTCGAGTTCCAGGACTCTGTGAAGGATATAGATTAGATTTGGCTGTACGGCTGCCTTGTATAATGCAGTCATGCTGTTGCTTGTTGTGGGATAATAGAAATTAGCAGCGCAGTCGTTTGTCTCGTCCCATACTGGCACGAAAGTATATTTTCCTTTAACTCCGACAATATTATTTGCCAAATTCGTCATGTTGACGTGGTATGAATTGTTAAGTATAGTAAGGCCGAACTTATTCCAGCCCTCCTTATAGTACTTTTTTATTCCTGGAGCAACCGCTTCTCCGAGATTCATTTCGTCAATAAAATGGCTTTCAAGTTTACTGTTGAATTTAATTCTTGATTTACCTCCAACAATCTGCAGTTTGATATCCGACTCTGTTACACTAATAATCGTGCCTACACCAGAAAGGACGAGCCGTCCGCTAACGTACAGTTTGCAGTCGTCATACTTTTTGGTATTCTTTGATACGTCGAATCTGCTGACATTTTCAAAAACCCTGCGATTATTCATGATGGACATCGGGAAGGTGATATCATAGGAGTATTCGCCATCGTCGGTGACGTATTGGTTGGCGTATGTTATCTTAATGGATTGGCTGGCTGCAGGATAAGCAGCCATGCCATTGATAATACATGTAATCATAAGCTATTTGTTGTCTAACATCTTGTTATAATCTTTCCATTTTCTGGCGAAGCCATTGCGCCCCGTGATAACCACCTCAGCTTGTATGCCATCGTTGAGCTGCTGGTTGAGTAGGTCGATGGTTGCACTCACACCATCGAGGGCTGCAGTAACTTGCTCGTTGTCTGTCGACACGTTTACCACAGGAGCGACCACGGCAGCACCTCCACCACCCATGGCACGGCTCACGTCTTGTGCGGTGAGAGAGGCGACGGTGTTGTTACGCTGCGCAGCATCGATGAGTTTCAGGGCAGGAAGCAATTGAGGATTGTTGACTGCGTTATGGTTAGCTACGAACTCGCCGGCATGGACCACGCCTGCCTCTTTCTTCCAGCTGCCAGGACCAGTGAAACCTCCTTCATAGTAGCCTGCCGCCTCTGCCTGATGTTGCTTTTTAATGGTTGCCACCTGTAGCATACCAGCTGCGAGAGCGATGCCTGCTGAGATTGGAGCGAGCACCAGGTTGGCTGGGTATGGAGCTCCAGCCATAGTTGACGAGTAGGCGGAGATGGCACCAGTAGCAGTCTGAGCCATGGCTTGCGCGAGCTCCATGACCATCGCCTTTTTGTTTGCTTTTGTCTTCGCTTTGGCAATCTCTTTGTCTCGCTTCTCCTCTAATTTCTTTTTCTTTGCAGAGTTGTTGCCGGCGGCATTGATTTGTTTATCGTAATTTTTCTCTATCTTGGCGACTTCGAGATCAGAGCAAGCTTGCGAGTAGGCGGACGCAGCTGACATCATACCCGACATGCTACTGAAGGCTGCGGACGCCACGGAGACGATGGTGCTGTAGGTCTCTTTGTTCATCTGCTTCTTGGCATCCAGGTAGGCTTGCTCGCTGATTTTGTCTTCAGCACGAAGCTTGTCCAGATTGTCGTTGACCATCTTCTGCTGTTTTACGGCAGACATAGCGCCACCGATAACAGAACCTATATTGTCGCTCGGCATGTTGCTATGATCATCTTGTGGGTTACTCATTTTGCGAGCCGTATCAAGGGCTGTATTGGCATCATCCTTGCGCTGATCATCGACTGAAGGCTTGTATGATGCGTACTTATTAGCGATGCCCATCTTCATGCGTTGATATTCCTCTTCGCTGACAAGACCTGCCTTGTGAACCTCGTCAAGACCTCTCAGTTCTAACATCATTTGCTCCTCGTTTCCCATTTTGAGATACTCTTGTTTGAGCTGCATGAGAGTTTTGTCGTATTGCTCCTGACGCTCGTATTGATGCTGAAGCTGGCTGCGCTCACGCTCCTTCTCGATTTGCCAGTACTCATCGGATGATGACAGATAAAGCTCTTGTTTCTCGTCGAGATAGTTCTGATCGAGCAGGAAGAGAGCCTCATTGAGAGCATCTTCGTCATGGTAGATGTCGGACTTTTTGTTGTAGTAGTTGGCACGGATATTCATTTCAGCGGTCTGCCTGTTGGTCTCGATAGCTTCGAGATCAGATGTCTGCTTTTTCTCGTAGACGGCTGCGATTTTCTCTTTCTCGGCATTTAATCGTTTGTATTCCTCACTCTCAGCCTCGCCATACTTTTTGAGGATGTCCATGCGCTGTTGCAGACCTTGCTCTTTGATCTGCGCCATGCGGTCGTTGTATTCGGCGAGGCGAATCTGCCCAGTAGAGTAGAGGGTGGTAGCCTCTAACTGCTCCGCTTGGTTTGATTTCTTGGCATCATCAAGTTCCTTTTTGAGATCAGCCTTTCGCTTGGCTGCAGCCTTGCGAGCCTCTGCCTCCTGCTTTTTCTTGGCTTTCTCGGCAGCCTTGCGCTCCTTCTCGTTCATGGTATGGGTGGAAGATATGGGCGTTCCGGATCCTGTGTTGGCGGTCACTTGCATATTCTTTTTCTCCACCTTTTTATATTGTTGTTGGAGCTTGGTGTTCTTTTTAATCTCAGTATCTAAGAACTTGTCCTCGGCATCAAGAGTTTTTTGTTGGCTTAGATTCTCTTTGAGACGATTTTGGTGTATCTGCTTTTGTCGGTTGCTCTTCATCAAATTTTCATTTCGTTCGTAAGTGACAGTACCGCCCATACCATATGTAGCAGTTACGACTTGCGACTGGTACCGCTCAGGGTGAGCTTGGCGTTCAGCATACACAGCTTTTAGAGAACCTTTGATGCGACTCTCCTTTTGTTTGAGGTCGAGTCTTTTCTTGTTGATTTCCACTTTACGCTCATAGATAGCCTCTGCCATCGCAGCATTTTCCAATTCTCTGATGTAGTTTTGGATGGCTATTTGGTTGTCATTGTAGAGTTTGCCTTCCTTGGAGATAGAGGCGTGATATTCTGGCACGAGCTTTTGCATATTGGCGATAGCCTGTCTGCGCTCATCCACAGTATAGACATTGGAGTGTATGACCTTGTTGAGCATATCAATTTTGTTGCGCTCGTCGAGTGTGGCATCTGATACTTTCTTAGCCAGATTTGCCTGCGACTCAGCGACCGCCTTTGCATCCTTGACGGATTGAAGGTTGTCATGCAGAGCCTTGTTGTAGCTGCTGATGGATTTAAAACAACCATAGATTGCGACACCGACAACTGTAAGAACCGTAGCAAGAGCCGCCCAAGGATTGGTAAGACTGGCAAGTTTGGCTGTTCTCATGACGGCGATGTAGCCTTGCACGCCTTTTGTAAGCAAAGCCCATGTGGCCTGCAGGGCAACCAGCGCACTCCTCAGCAGCAAAATGGTGGCATGATAGCCTTTTTCTAAGGCTGTAACAACGGCTAACCTTGTAGCTTGGAGTTTGAGGATGACAGTCTGCGCTTTCCATAGCGTAGTGCAAACGGCAATGGCAGTGGCAAGGACCGTCAACTCTTTGGCATGCGTAATCGTGAAAGTTATCAAAGTTGATAACACACGGATGCCTACGCTCATGGTCGATATGGCATATCGGGTGACGGGAATGAGTTTCTCACCGAGTTCGATGGTAAGGTCCTGAAAACGTTTCTTAGCCTTGTCGAGGTCTGCTTGGACGGTATTGTTCTGGACATTAAACTCATTTAACACGCTGGTACCAGCAGCATACGATTGGTTAGCGAGGTCTTGCGCAGTCTTCACTTGGTCGAGATGGGAAGCTACGGCAGAGAGAACTCCCACGGCACGAGTACCATTGAGTTGCATTTCCTCGAACATCGGAGCCATCTCAGCGAAACCTCCCTTTGACTTCATGGCTTGCAAGAACTTCATCAAGCCCTCGTTGGCATTGGTCTTCATGAGATTAGAAAACTTCTTCACCTCAATGCCGGCTATCTTTGCGAACTTGGCTGGCTCCTGATACATCTTGGTGATGAGCTGTGCGAAGACGGTGGCGGAAGTTGCCTCCTCTTGCATATTTTGATCAAGGGCAGAGGCGAGACCCATGAGCTGCGCTTGGGTCATGCCTGCCTGAATGCCTACACCCGACAGGTCAGCGGTGAAATCGACGATATAGCCAGCGTTGGCTGATGAGTTCTGGGCAAGTTCGTTAATCGCTGAACCGGTGGCGAGCATTGCGCCGCGCAATCCCTTGGTTTTATCCTCTCCAAACATCTGTGCCAACTTGCCAATCTTATCAACCGCCCCCTCGCCAAGATCATCGCCGAGAGCTACGTTGATTTTATCTGCACCATCCACAAATTCCTCAATCATCTCCTTACTGGTGATGCCAAGGCGACCTGCAGAGCCTGCCAACTCGTTGAGCTGTTCACGAGCGGTACGAGTATCCATGCGCTTGAAGTCCTCATTCATCTGGTGAACTTGTTCATCGGTCTGACCTGTATATTTGCGCACGTCTGCCATTGACTCTTCCATGTCGGCGTATGCTTGGGCGCACTTGCGTAAGGTCATAGAGAGACCTGCATATGCTGCGATAATCTGGGAAACTGCACCCCAATTAGTATTGAGGGCGTTGACGAACTTACCCCACAAGCCAACATGCTCTTTGGACTCATTGTTGATGGCGGCCATTTCTCGCTTGACACTCTTTAGCTGTTGTTGCAGCCGTTTCCATTCATCAGAGTTGCGCTTTATGGCACCACTTCTCAATTCTTTATTGAGAGCCTTGGCAATAATTTGTAGTTCTTTGTATGAGGCAGAAGAAAGGTTCTTAAGAGTTTTGTTGACTTTATCTTGTGTTGTCCTATAATTATTTGCTTCGGCTTCTATTCTTTTTATTTGTCTTTCCAAAGCCGTAGTCGACTCACCTTTAGCGTATGCTTCGTCTCTTGCCTTTTTAAGCTCTTTAAGTTTATTCTCTAAGTCATTCAGTCTATCCTTGGCTTCTTTAGTGTCAAGGATAACTCTGCTAATGTGGGTATCGGTTGATGTTGCCATAAAACTTTAAAAATTAAATTTAAGGCAAAGATACAATCAATGATAATATAATAAAAATACGAGACCGTTTGCTTTACGGTCTCGTATTTAGCATGTATGATATTTTTCTCGTTCGTTGACTGCAAATTCAAATGCCACATCATGGGCATCCCAACATAGATATTTTTTGAATCTATTGTTTATAGTTCTTCTCTCTCCTGTAATAGAGTTTTCAATGGTGATATAAAAGCGTCCATCCTTTTCGGTGATTTCGCTCACGGAGTTGTGAGGAGAAAGAAGCGGAATCGGCTCTTCATGATCATCATCGTAGTTGCTTGAGGATGAGCAAGAATGACTTCCCATCTTGCTCAGAGCATGGCCAATGCCGAGTGTGGCATAAGCCAATATCGCCGATATAATCAAAATCTCAAACATAATTCCAATCTTTATTATTATCTTTGTTGCAAATTTAATAATAATATTTGAAATAAGCAAGTTTTTTATGTTAAATCTTTCATTTTTCGACCTCTATATACCTGGAGTATTTGATGCGAGAGTGAGGGTTGAAACTCACGATGCGCACATCATAACCCTTGATGCCCCACCGCCACCAGAGAAAACGATGCTTGTAGGTGCGGCTCACGATGGTAGTGAGGCTGTCGTAGGCTACATACTGGCACTCCCGCTTAGGGATATCGATATGGAGCGAGAGCCATTTATCCTTGTATGTGAAAACAGAATCGGCAGTACCGGGAACTGGGGCGATGATAACCGTGTCGGCGGTTTCTGCTGACAGGGTGTGTTGTGATTGCACATCCTTTAGTTTCACCTTCAATTCCTTAATAAGCTTGGTGTCGGTGAGGTGCAGTTGTTCCAGCTCAGAGACCTTAGCTTGCAGGGCGGCGTTTTTCGCTACAGGCAGAGAGTCATCCAGTTTGTCGTACTTGATGTCGTAGGTGAGCGCACCCACATTTGAGGTTTGCCGGTCGAGGTTGCTCTGCAACTGGTGACTCTCGGCAATGCTTGCCAGAAGGGCAACCAAGGTGATGGCAAAAAGCACGGAGAGAACCTTGATGATGGTGAGTTTAATATCCTTCATGATCATAAGTCTTTATATTCCTTTAATCAAAATATTGTGATAAGAGTGGCTATCACAAGATTTTTAT
>ERZ1035014.109-NODE-109-length-42373-cov-385.992911_pt1 | contig 42373 bp, 46 predicted proteins | sample MGYA00520620_ERZ1035014 | MGnify/ENA primary metagenome ERZ1035014 (study PRJEB33766, sample SAMN09781744) | gut metagenome | biome: gut microbiome | host: Homo sapiens | place: Madagascar | study: EMG produced TPA metagenomics assembly of the PRJNA485056 data...
TGGAGCACCTCAAAAACACCATCATACACTAAATCAGTAAGTTGGCAGCATCACCTCTTAAGTGATTCAATTAAAGCAATGTCGAGTAACAACACTGTTGTATTACGTAACGATTGTAAAAAATTTCTCTTTATATTATTCTGCCGATTCATTATTATCCAGCCCATATATATGCCACAGTTACAGGATACAGATATACCAGTCCTGCCAGAAGAGGGCAATTCGGTTCGTATCTCATTCTCCCTTTGGAGAGATTATAAACGTTACATATATCATGACAAATGTATTGACGGGTAACAGATGCCGCGTCAGCGGCATGTAAGGCGGCATACTGTTGTTTCATATGGCACAGAAACAAAACCGCCGAAGCCCGGCGTAAGCCGGTACGGATTGAAAGATTTCACCTTACCCATCCCCAGCCCTGCCAGACCATATCCGCTTTCAGCCATGAGAGAGTTTTTGTGCGCGGTCGGAGTGGTCCCGACAAGGGTTTACCCGCAGTCGGGGCGTATCTCCGCGTTAGCGGGCCGTCAGGGCCGCTTACGAGCGCGTACTCAGTACTTCCAGCGAGAAGACTGACAGCGATGATATACTTAGTTACAACATTCATAATTAAAAGCGACTCTGTTCCGGCCCGAAGGGCCGGGGCGGGGCCGCTTTTCAGTTATGAGGAGGGGCTTTGTGGTTTCAGTTCTGCGTTGGACTTGGGTTTTTTCGGGGTCTATGTTTGCATGTTGTAACTAAACCGGCTCCGGTCGGGGCCCGCCGCTTGCGGTGGGAGGTGCTTTTAATTCTGAGCGGCGCGGCGTTAGCCGCTGCAAGCGAAGGCCTCTTTGTATTTGTTCACAGTGGTTTCAGAGATAAAGACTTTCCCTGCGGCGGAGCAACGCAGGGGATTAAATAATGGGTTAAGACTATATTGCAGGTTTACTGTTTCTGGTTTGCAGCTTCTTAAAGTTCTTTGTTTGCGGATTTATGTGGATAACTGAAACAACGTGGCCACGTTCTGACGACCGGTGAGAGATTTTATGGCCGTGTATGGACGGATGTGGGGATTTCAGGTGGTTACGGGGGATTTCTGGCCGGACAGAACCTGCGCCAAAAGCCCCGAAGGGGCTGGCGATGATTCAGTGCTGAAGGAATGGTGTTGTCTAGTGCGGTGGCGGGGCAGCCAGCGTCAGTTCAAGCTGACGCAACTCCCTGATGGCCAGTCGCTTCAGATGGTCATCGGAACAAAAATAGGCTTCATCCGGCGGCAGACGCTTCCTGAGATACTCTGCCATCTCATGAATCTGCTGGTCGGCAGGCAGTTTCTTCAGGCGATTAGCACGCTTACAGGCTGCAGCTTTCGCCCGACGGTGTTTCAGCGCATCCTGGCTGCGCTGCAGATACCAGCGTTTTCTGGCCGCATGTACGGAGATATCTTCATCCTCACGCAGTACACCTTCCCGGATGAGCTGCTGGCGGATTTCACTTTCACGCAGCCGCTTCTGCTGCTGTTCGTGAAGTTTAACCATATCGACGCCCAGCATCTGCCAGCCAGCCGGTGTTATCCAGACATAGCGTGGCAGACGCTGACGGGTTTCACGGTCCCACATCGTTTCTTCTGACACACCCAGCACACCAAAACGCACCTGTTCGGCCAGCAAACGGGAAAGGCGGGAGACCGTCACTTCCAGTTCCGGAATAACCTTCCCCTTGCTGTCTTTCGGGCTGATTTCTCTGGCCAGACGGGAAACACTCATGCCTACGGTATGTGTGCCCGCATCACTGAAGCTGACCAGAACCGGCCAGATGGCATCGAGGAGGCGTTGTTTTTCCGGACGGAAAGCATATTTGCGACCGGCATACGTTCGTTTCTGCACGTAAAAAGGATGCAGAGACATGTGCATGCGCAGGCTCTGTTCGCCAGTCACCGGGTCCTTTTTCACCAGGCGGTGATAAGCGTGCCCAAGCTGCCCGCTCAGCGCCTTATAGCGCGCAGGACGATACCAGGTCGGATTTTCGCATTTGGGTTTAGTGGAGTGCTCACCACGACGACGCTTTGTGCGCTTCCTTTCCGGTTCAACCAGGAAAGTGGTCGCCCTTCCCGCTTCATAATCTTCCCAGAAACGGATTTGCTCTTCGGGAGGAAGCTGACTCCAGTGTCTTTGTGAGATGTATCTTTCAGCCACACCATCCTGCACTTACAATGCGCAGGTGGAGTGAACACAGAAAGAAGTCTTGAACTTTTCCGGGCATATAACTATACTCCCCGCATAGCTGAATTGTTGGCTATACGGTTTTTAGATGGCCCCGGTAATCTTTCTCACTCGCCAAAGTTAAAGAAGATTATCGGGGTTTTCACTTTTCTGGCTCCTGTACATCCACATCAGAACCAGTTCCCTGCCACCTTATGGCGTGGCCAGCCATAAAATTCCTTAAACGATCAGTAATCTAGCATGCTACGCCACAAAGTAAAGTCTTTACTTTAGTATATCCAGTCTCTGCAGTTCATCTTTGATGATTTTCTCAACGAACTGAGCCTGTGTTATCCCCTCTCTCTCGCAGTACTCAACCATGAGATCTTTCAGAGGATTTTTGACAAAAACTTTTATCTCTTTGTGTGTAAGACGTTTTCTTGCAACAGCGGCCATTTGTTTCTCAGAGTCAGTCATAGGCTTACCTCTGCGCACAAACCGCTTTTGACTCAATGAGGAAGTCACTGCATTTTCTGTCTGCGACATCTCGCCTCCTCAATACTCAAACAGGGATCGTTTCGCAGAGGATACTACAGTTTTTTGAAATCAGCGACTTGAGAATTGTGACGAAGATCTGTGTTGGCGCACAAATCAACGGGGATTACTGTCGTTTAATGTGATTTAAACTGTGAAATAGTATGGTTTTCAGTTATGGAAACGCCGGGAGCGGGGAAAACTTGCTTTTTCCCGTTTCCGGGGTTGGACAACTGAGCAACGCGAAGGCGTCAGCTACGATGTTCCGGGGACTGCTGATCAGCCCCTGTTGTATTCAGCCATTCTCCGGTCATCTGCAGCAGTTTTCTGGCATCGTGGCTTCTGAGCAACGGAATACCAGCCTGCCTCAGAACCTCTTCCAGAAGAATATCCCGGCGTCTGCGTTCCGGTCGTAAATGGCTGGCATCATCCAGCTCTACTGCTGCAACAATACTGAACGAACGCCGCTCAACGATAACCACATCAACATGCCACTGAGACACCATCCTGAATAACTGCCACCACTGGCGTGATCGTGGCCGGATATTCCCGTTCAGCTGGACGATATCCGCGACCCGTACCTGCGGACACAGATACCACCGCTTCATATCCACAATTCTGAACAGTCCTTTCATAAAACTGACTTCCCTTTCTGTCAGCAGCGTCTTCTGACGTTGCCAGTATTCACCGCTGGACAGTATTCGCTCTGCATCACCGGTCCGTATACCTGCCGCATGCAATTGCATCAGCAAAGGAGAATGCTGATTTACACTTCTGAGGATAATCCGGATAAGTAACGCTGCAATAATCAGAACAATGAGAATAAAAATAATCAACTTCATTATTTATCTGCTCCTGGCAATTAATTATTGCTGAATTATTACCTTACATATTTCCATATCTCTTTTGGTATCCTGTCATATAACTTTCCGGTGATTAACTCCGCTAACCGGTGATCTGCTGCTGAATTAAATGATTCACGCTCACTATTCGATAAACTGTCTCTGTTTTTATGAATGATTTTTTCCAGCGTATTGACTGATGAACATCGCCGTAACTGATACAGCCATTCCTGTTTTGTTTTTGCCATATTTATTCCCGACTCGAACAGATGAATGATAAAATTACCAGTATTTTATTTACGGTGTCTCCATATCCAGGGGGGAACCGGATCAGCATCTGACCAGAGCCCACGTTTTTGTTGTCTGGCTTCGTTCTGAAGGACAGGCAGCACGGGATCTGTGTTGTACTGCTCATATACCCAGGCAGCCCCGGCCCGAACCATAAACTGATTAACATTCATTCCGTCTGGTGCATAAACCTGCCCGAGAATACGACCATAACGATCTCTCTGAAAATATGTGACGGTAACCGTTTTTCCTGCAACCAGTGATTTCATCATGTCTGTCGACCACCGGCCATAATTCTGTTTCTTTTCCGGTGCATCAATATTTACCAGCCTGATCCGCACCGCCTTCCGTGAGTCCATTACCTCGATAGTATCACCGTCCAGTACACGAACAACCCGCCCGTGAATATCTGCAGACAATACCGGCCATGAAAAGATAAATAATACCAGTGGAATATATTTCCTCATGTTATTCTCCATATCAAACAAATGGCACCTGTATTTCAGGCAATCCTGAATATTGCAGCACACATTGAATAAGACCTTATTTTGTGAAATTAATCACAAAATATAAAATCGCGACTTAATACGGAAAAAACTCTGTGCTACTCAGAACTGTCCGGTCATACTGCCCGACCGGATATTAAAAAACAAATCTCATGCATTATTCAGCCTTCTGACTCCTGGAGTAATGAAGGCTGCTTTTTTCGTTACCCCCTTCCCCGGCAGCGCCGGTGGCAGTGTTCAGCCCTTTTTCTGGCAAACTGCTGCCAGTCTGTCCGGGGCGCAACACAGGCAGCCCGTCGCCATGCTTCTGCCGCTTCCATCCAGCGTCCACTGACCTCCAGAATAACGGCCCGGCTTCCGGCACGCTGCCAGCGCCAGACCTGACCGTTCCGTGAACTGTTTCTGAATCCATTCATTTTTCTGCCCCTCCCTTTTAGTCGTCAGTATTATTGTGGTAAATGATTCTGTGGACTGGCTTCCTTTCGGGTACGGAAGTTATTTCCTTTTAAGCCTTATTTCCCTGCCTCCTCTCTCTGATGGAGGCTTTTTTTATTTCTCATCAAGCACGGCCTGAAGTTCTGCCTTTATCCGGTTCTGGCGGCGGATTTTATCCAGACGCGCTGCCGCATACGCTTCCTCCTCCTGAGAAATATGCTCCGTCACATACCCTTCCGTGTCATACCGGCAGGCACCGGCTTTCATGGCACACAGATAAATTTCTGAACGAGTAATGGCCTTCAGCACACGACGCAGTTTTTTATGTGAGAGCGGGATATTCCGTTGCGCCACGTCTTCCAGTAACACGTCCCGGATACCGCAGGCCAGAAGCCGGGGGGTGTCACCGTCAAATAATCCCGGCCACCAGGGCTTCAGGGTGTTCACGGCCTCATCCAGCGTGGGCAGGTTCAGATAAATGGACAGCGCCTGTCTGGCCTGCGCTTTTTTTGCCGCCAGCTCTGCCTCCCGGGCTGCTTTCTCGGCCAGTTTCTGCTTTTTCACCTTCCACTTTGGTGGCGTGGTAACATTGATGATGGTTTTCCGGCTGCGGACAGGTGTTGTTCCCTCTGTTTTCCGCTTCAGTGTCAGTACCGGTCGTTTCTGCTCTGTCATTTGCGAATACCTGTCGTTATATTCTGCCGCTGGCGTTACTTCGGCACTTCGGCGCTTTTATGCCATATTTCATCACGGTATGTTAAGCCTGCACCTGCAGTCCGTTAACCATCCCGGCAATAATCAGCAGATGCAGGGCATAACCTTCTGCAAACCACCGGCTTATCTGCAGGCGCTTTGATGACGCAGGTACATACTCATGCACAAGCCACAATACCAGCAGAGTCATGCCCATACCGGCCAGCATGGGGACCGCACCATTTGTACCGTTCAGCCATACAACAGAACACAGCCACAGTAAAAATAACCGCCCCTGATACTGCTCCGGCACCTGCCAGACAGATATGGCTGCCAGCAGCATCACCAGTCCCTGCCAGCCATAACTGGCAGTACTGAACGGCAGATACAGTGCCAGCATGGTTCCGGTTATAGCACCTTTTATGGCATCAGGGCGTTGCCAGAAACAGACCGCCTGCATCACCACGGCAAAACAAAACAGAATGTTCAGCTCCCACCACTGATTTCCTGTCCCCCGAAATGCCAGCCAGAATACCGGTTGCGCCAGCATTGCCATCAGCCACAGGCGATTTACGGCAGCCTGTCGTATCTGCCGCCCCGCCAGATTACAGCCCGCAATCAGTGCGAAAAGCGGGAAGGCGCACCGCCCGGTCAGGTTAAGCCAGGGACTCCCCACATGAAATGCTGTGGCAATGTGGTCACCTGCCATCGCCAGAAATGCCACGATTTTGATAATGTCACGTTGTAATGGTGCCAGAGACAGCAAAGGCAAAGCACCGGGATTCCGTACATCATCCTTGCAGAAACATTCCTGGTTTTCCATCAGAGCGTCTTCTCCCTGTCAATCACCAGTTCTTTCTCCATCTGCCGCAACTGCTCCTGTGCGTTTATGCGTTTCAGGGCAGCCACTTCATGCTGAAGTAATTGTGCGTTTTCTTTCTCTTCACGGGCTGCTGTCTGTCCGGCTGCCCTGATTTCCTGTTCTGCCACCACATTTTCTGCATCCTGCATAGCCTCATTCTCTGCCGGCAGTATGTTCCGCACCTCATCCTGCTGCAGGGATTCCCGGACTGCTTTTTCAGCCTCCTGGCGTGCCCACTCTTCCGGCGTCTGCAGACTGAGCAATTCTGCGTCGGTATTCTGTGCAGTCTGCACTGTTTTTATGGCTTCAGGTGTCGTTTCTCCCTGTCCCTGCGTTAACTTCTGAAGCAGCCAGCCGGGAAGTGGCGCGGTATCCTGTTGCAGCACAACACCACTCTCAGGGTGCTGGCGGGCCAGCGCCAGTGCAGATGCCGGGTCTGATGCCGTCAGCGTTACGCCATTATGGCTCTGCTGCAGAACCACAACGCCGGCATCATCACGACCCAGCCATCTGCCCTGCTCATCCAGTCCCTGCATTCGCCCTTCTTCATCCATACGGATTTCCTGCAACCAGATACCCTGTTGTCTGCCGTTCCGGTCGTAAGCCGGCCAGGCCACATGCGGTGCCGGATATTTGCGGCTGCCACTGATGAAGCGGGCTTCACTGTGGTCCGGTAACCCGGTTTCCCGCAACAACGCCCGCCCCAGCGCATTCTGATTAAGCGCCCGGGCGCTGTCCCACAGATTCTGAGCCGTTGTGGCATGAACATCCTGTTGAACGTCCAGCACATCATGCGCTGTCTTCCGGCTTTCACTGGCCGCCACGGATGCCAGCCATTTTCCGGTATCATCGGTATACACCTGCACATGCTGCTTCATCCTCGAGAGCGCCACATACGCATCACTGAGAGAAGCAAGCCGCTGGCGTGCGTCAGTTGCCCCGGCCAGGGCTATCACAAAGACTTCGCTGGCCCCCTGGGCACGGTGTGCCGTACCGGCATAGCCGTAATCCAGATGCATATCAGACATCTCACGCCCCGGCTGAATCAGCCGTGTACGTTCACCGTGCTTCAGCGTGATATCACCATTATCTGCCACCCGGATGACCTCCCACAGCACCTGGGTATCCCGTCCCTGCTCCCGGTCCTGACGGGTGAAGCGCACCAGGTCACCTTCTGACAGCCGGATTTCACGCCGGGAAAATACCGCAATATCCCGCAGACTACTTTCAAAAGCGGAAAGCAGATGGTCCCGGCCTTCCACATCACGCAGCATCACCACACCGTTTGCTGCATCAGGGCTGTGAATGGTGTAATACTGCTGGTTTATCAGGGCAATGTGGCCGTTGTGCTGCGCCAGCCCTGCCACGGATTTCAGGGCTTCCGTCTGCGTTTTCTCCCTGACCAGCACCGTTACCGGAAGTTCCTGCTCTCCGGTTTTTCCTGCCTCATGCAGACGGTCATGAATGCCGGCATTGATGGCCATTGCATCCGCGTTTGTCTGGGTGACAATCAGCGTCTGACGCCGGGCCTCTGCGGTACGTCCGGTGTAATCATCCACGATGGCAGATATCACCCTGTCTCCCTGCGTTTCTCTCTGTTCGCGGGTCTGGCGAATTTCAGTCACCGATGATGCCGGTACATATGCGCCATTATCCCGGGGCACCTGTTCCGGTGAAACACGGCGTATCGTGTCCAGCGCCTCACCGGTACGCCCTTCCAGCAGTGCATACACTGCCGGTCGCAGCTCCGGTGACTGACGCACAATGTCTTTCATCACTGCAACATCGATGGCGCTGCGCTGCTGCATCAGGGTAAAAGGCGCACCACTGGCCACCGGCTGTAACTGCAGGCTGTCGCCGGACAGAACCGCGCGGCCACCTGTGGCAGCAATACGGGCCAGTGTGTCAGCCATGTCCCGGTTGCCCACCATGGAGCTTTCATCGATAAGAAACAGCGTTTTTGAGAAGTTAAGCTGTTCACCGCTCTGCTGACGTCGCTCCGTGTCCATCAGAAAAGAGGCGATGGTCTGCGCTTTCACCCCCACACCCTGCATTTCACTGACGGCCCGGTGCGTGGGTGCCAGCCCCACCACAACCGGCCTGTCGGCTTCAGGCAGGGTTTCCAGCGCAGCCAGGACACTGCGAAACTGTGTGGTTTTCCCCACACCGGCATAGCCCTGAATGGCCACAAAACGGTCCGTGCTTTCAAGAATCAGCCGGCTGGCTGCCTGCTGGCCTGACGTCAGACCAGTCAGGAGAGCCGGGTCCACTGTTTCCATCAGCGGGCGTTGCGTGTTCTTTCCTTCTGCCATTGTCCGCAGAATGGCTTTTTCCTGCAGCCAGGTTTCAGCCGGCACATAACGACTGGCACTTCCGTCACCCGGCACGGACAGGACTTCCCCGCGCTGAACCAGTTCAGCAAATGTGTGGTGAATACCGTATGGTGTCACTGATGGATGCGCTTTCAGTGCCTCCAGCACCACGTCCTGACGGGAAAAGACCACACTGCTGCCCTGTGCCAGCGTTATGGCCTGACGTACTGCTTTTTCGGTCACCGGCATCACACTGTCCCGGGCCTGCTGCATGGCTGTATCCAGTGGCTTACCCTCCGGGCTGACCTGCTCACGGGCCTGCCGGTACAGTGGAGAACGTGCAAGACGCGCATGTGCGTCTTCTTCTGACAGTGACGTATAAATCTGCACCCGGTCACCACTGGTGGCCAGTGTGTTAAGCGTCTGCGCCTGCGTGTCACGGGCAGATACAGCAGCCAGAACAACGCCCTGTTCGCTCACTGTTTTTCCGGGCGTGGTCACGTATCCCTGACTGATTTTCAGTCCGTCAGCCACCGGAAGGCGATGCCGGCGCTCCCCCTGCCGGACCGTCAGCGTCCGGTCTGTGATGTGCTCAACCGTGACACTGTCACCTGCGCGCAATCTTCCGTGACTGCCGAGCAGCATCAGCTTTTCACCTTCAGCCACCGGAAGCGTCCCGGGCTGATACAACCGCCAGCTGCTGTCCATGTCCCGGACCTTTATCAGCTGACTTCTGCCTTTCTCATCCGTCAGCGTCAGTGTGCGACTGCGGGCCGTCACCCGGTCAATGGTGTAACGCTCAACCTTCCGGCGTTCTGCATCATACCGTTCCAGTATCTGTCCTTCCCGGTAGCTGTCCGTCAGTCTGCGGTTTTTACTGTCAAGAAACACCGGCGTCAGCGTGGATATCGTTACATCCCGGTTACCCAGCTCTCCGGTCGCTTTCAGTGACTGACGGATGGCTTCCGTCAGCGCCCGCTGCTCACGACCGGGGGCCTGCGCCACCACGCTCTCACCCTGTGCATGCAGAACAGCATAATCCATGGCCAGCTGCTCATAACGCTGCCGGCGGTCACCGTGACTTATCACCGACACCCTGACGCCCCTGTCCGTTCCCCCCTGAAGCCGTACCACACCAGCATCTTCCAGCGTGGCCAGCGCATTTCCGGTGCCCTGACGACCACCGCCATCCATCAGCACCACCTGCACATTGTTGCGCAACGCCTGGTCAAGCAGCGTGACTGTCTCCTTAACAGACAGTTTTTCCGCGCCGGCAATCACCAGCGTACTGTCATGCTTCAGCCCTTCCCCGGTCAGTAAATCCTTCCCGCTCACTTTTCCGTTCAGCCCCTGCTGCTCTGCCAGAAAAGCGGTCATCTTTTTGTCCGGTGCCATCACCTGCACCTGCCGTCCCTGACCTTCTGACATCGCCACTACAGCCTGTATCTGCTCCCGCTGTGCCGCCATTCCCCGTCCGGTACTGATAATGGCCACCGCCGGAAGTGTGTCAGCCAGAATCGCAGCCGCGCCCTGCAGGGGCATTTCAGGTCGCATGGTCACCATTACCCGGGTTTCGCGCATCGCCTGCTGTGCCAGCTGCTGCACACTCAGCTCATCGAGCAGATGAATGGAGGAGGTGAAAAGCCCTTTTTCCTTATCAAGTGGCACCAGTTCGCCGCTGTTGATAGCCAGCTCAATCCCGGCACGGGCCAGGGCAATACTGCCCGGTTCAGCCTCCACCAGTGCCAGCGTCCTGCTCAGAACGTCGGAGTAGGTAAACTGTGCCCTGCGGTCGCTCAGCAGGGAGATAGCCTGTGACACAGCATCCCGCATCACTGACGGTACGGTCGCGCCTTCACGCTGGTCAGAAGTGGATGAAGACAATTTCTCCCGCTGAGAATACCCTCCGGCTTCTCCTGACAAAACAGCCTTTTCTGGTTCAGACACAGAACGGGCAGACTGCTGCAGGGCTTCCCGTTCTGCTGCTTTCTCCCGCAATGCTTGGTAACTGAATCCTGTCCGGTCAATACGCTCATGCCACTCTGTCAGCAACTCTTCTCTGTCCGGCTCTTTCTGTTTGGCGCGACGGGTATCCAGCGCAGCCACACTGCGGGATTTAGCCGATGCATCATCCCCGACCGCTTCCCGGATTTGCTGACTGCGGGTTGAGAAAATATCGACCGGTACACCTTTAATCTCCCAGAGACCACGCTGGCCGGTATTGACCGTCTCATAGCCCATCGCCTCAACCTGACGGCGTAGCGCATGACGATAAATCTGCCCCAGCGCAATTTTGTTATCATAAAGCGCATCAATGGTTCCGGTACGACCACGCCTGTCGCTGGATAGCGTCGACCAGTGTCCCTCCTTTTCGGTCATGTTAAGTAACAGAAGATGCGTGTGAATTTGCGGGTCCAGCTCCCGCGAAGTGTCATGGTTAAAGGCTGCCGCCACCATTTTTCCGGTATGAACGTGCTGGCTGAGGCCATCACGCATTATCCGGGTTCCGGTCAGGGACTCAATTTCCCGGCTGACAACCTCAACAGCCTGGTTATGGGCCTCCAGCAGACGGGATTCGCCATACAGCGCAATCAGTACAGACACACTTTTGGGCGCTGATAACGTCAGGTCATAGCCGCTGCGATGCACATTAATGCCGCCTTCCATTCTCTCCAGACTGACGCCGTTGGGCAGACGTCCGGCAATCAGCTCATCCAGCCGGAAAGCATCCACCGGCCCTTCCAGTTGCAGCGACTTTGCGCCTTCCCCTAACCACCGGGACTGCATGCTGCCCAGAAAATAGTAGTTATCCTGTGATGTGTAATAGCCTGCGCCACCACCGGCAATGGGTGCAATGCTCAGCATAATCCCTTACCCCCAGTTCATATCATCCAGCGGTTCGCGTTCATCCTGATGTGGCCGTTGGATCACCAGGTTACGTTCATCCTGTCGCATAGCCTCCTGTGCATCATCAAACGCCCGGCTGAACTGCTCACAAAGTGCGTCATACCGCTCATCGCCCGGATACAGGATTTCCCCGGTTTCTTTGTCCACAATTTCAGCCAGCTCCGCCGCAGGCGCCTTTTCTTCCACAGGGTTGCTCTCACCCGTCCCACCCGTCACCGCAGCCGCTGCCCCCTGAGTCACAGCTGCAGTCAGTACCGGATTGTTAAGCGATTCTGCCTGTCCGGCCTGAGACGCCGTTTTGTTCTGTTCATCATCTTTTCTGACCTCACCCTGCTCCAGCTGGGCCAGCAGTGCCGTAATATCCCCCTCTTCCTCTTCGCGGCGGCTGATTTCAGATTCAATCTCCGGATCAAGACTGTCGTTGATTTCCCGCATCTGCAGATCCTCTGCACAGTCCTTTATCTTTTCGTAACGCATACTCATACGAACAGCCGGATAATCACCGGGAAACGTGACATAGCAACTGAGATTGGGCAGTTTCTGGATATCGGTGTAGTTCACCAGATAGCGGTCTTCTTCCACCTTGCTGAAGGAGACACCGTCACGTACGGTATCCGCACCATAGCTGTACTGCTCACTGAAAACTTTATCCCGACGCTGGCCAATCTCACGTTGTACCCATTCCGCTTCTGTGCTGGATGGCGATCGAAAAAAGAAACGGGTATTCACCAGCCCCAGCATGGCGTCAGCCGTCTCTTTTCCGTAAGTAAAATCCATCTGGGCTTTGGCCTGAAACCCCAGCACAAAACACCCACCAAATCGTCGTGCCTCAGCCAGCACGCCCGGCAACTCCGGCAGTTTGTTCAGTGAAGGAAGCTCATCGTAGATAAACCAGACTCTGCGGTGCAGGTTTTCCCCCATACCCAGCAGACAGTTAGCCGCCTGCGCCAGCCACATGGAAATCAGTGGTTTCAGTGACTCATGCTGGCGGGCATTACTGGTCACCCACAACCAGCCATGTTGCTTAATCTGTGGATCGTTGACAGCACTCATCCACTCCCGGATGGTAAACGGACGACGTCCGGTACGTTCAATACCCTGCAGATAACGCAATGCCTTGACATAGTTGGTCAGCACACTGCGGATGGAAATGGCGGTCTTTTCCACCTTCTCTTCCACCAGGTTGCTGGCCTCCGTTCCGGCCAGATAGTCACGCAGGGCCTTCAGATCAATGGCAAGCAGCGTACGCAACAACGCGTTGTAGGAGTGGATACCTTTCTTTTTCTGACGATATGACACCGCAGAAAAAATGGTACGGGCGGAACTCTGCCAGAAGGGGTCTTCTTTTGTGCCCATCGGAATCAGCGTGCTTGCTGCACTGTCAAAATCCGGAATGGACTCAAACTCACGGAACATATCCCAGTACGCACAGCGGCGATCAAGCGCATTAAGCAGGGTGTCATCTCGTTCATTAAAGTGCTTTTTAATCAGGGAACAGCCTTTATCGTAAATAATGGCCATATCGCCGCGTGCCCGGATTTGCTTCAGCAGCTTGTTGATGGTGTTGGACTTACCCGATCCCGGCGTGCCGTACATCATCAGATACTGCACTTCGCCATTTAATATCAGCGGAAGCTGATCGATACAGATAGAGGAAGCCTGCCCACGGCGATGCATCTCCCGGGCCACCGCTTTCACATCATCAGTCAACTCACGGCCCCCCATGCGCTCATCCTGTGCCTGTTTTTCCCCCAGACGACGCAGAAAACGGAAAATCAGAAAGGCCAGCACGCCAACAGCCACAGAGGCCCAGAACAGGGCCAGATACAGCTCCTGGAGGAACATATTGCCGGCCCAGACCATATAATCGTCTTTCAGGATCTGCTCCGACGTTGCGTGCAGCACCTGTCCGTTCCAGGGAATGTCATAAACCGGAGGAACCCGGTACAGCGCCTTTTCTCCACGGGCAGTAAGTGACAACCACCAGTACAGTCCGCCATTACGGATAGTTTCCCAGGGCAGACGCAACCAGAAAAATAACGGCAAAAAGATGACGAAAAACCAGATCAGCCAGAATGAAACACGTTTGTTTACCTGCATGAACATATTCAGCATATAGCTGAATACCTGCCCACCCTGCGTAATATGCTTGGTTGAACTCATAGGGACGTCCGATTGTTAAAGAACAAAAACGATGAAAAGCCTGTTAATTATTAAACGGGATATACCATTGACATATCCCACATCACACCTCACTATGGATATACATCACGTATATCCATAGTGAGGTGCCTCATGGAAACGACCGTATTTCTCAGTAACCGGAGTCAGGCAGTCAGGCTGCCGAAGGCTGTAGCCCTGCCTGAAGACGTAAAAAAAGTCGACGTTATTGCTGTTGGCCGTACCCGGATCATTACCCCGGCAGGAGAGTCCTGGGACAGCTGGTTCGATGGCGACAGTGTCAGCGCAGATTTCATGAATGACAGGGAACAACCCGCCGTACAGGAAAGGGACGCATTCTGATGCTGAAATTCATGCTGGATACCAATATCTGTATTTTCACCATCAAAAATAAACCAGCGCATATCCGGAAGCGCTTCAATCTGAATACAGGGCGAATGTGCATCAGCTCAGTGACCGTGATGGAACTGGTATACGGTGCTGAAAAAAGTCAGTTTCCGGAGCGTAATCTCGCGATTATCGAAGGATTTATTTCGCGTCTTGACGTGCTGGATTACGACTGCGCTGCTGCCACACATACCGGTCAGATCCGTGCTGAGCTAGTCCGTCAGGGACGTCCGGTGGGACCATTTGACCAGATGATTGCCGGTCATGCCCGCAGTCGTGGGCTGATTATCGTCACAAACAATACCCGGGAATTTGAACGAATCGCAGGCCTCAGACTCGAAGACTGGTGCTGATAACATCACAACGTTAAAGGAAAGGAGAGCCTCCTTTCCTGAAATATTCATAAGAAATTAAAGTTTATCTGATTCAGATAATTCTTTTTTTTCATCCATGATTTGTTTCTTCTCTTTATACTGTTCCATAAAGCTCTTTTCAGCATAAAATAAAGTCATATCAAATGACATATGTGGCGCATCAAGTTCAATAGTATCATCACCATTTTTATATCGGACAAATTTATTGCCAACAAAAGGGATGTTTTTCTTCGAGACTTTATATTTCTTAGAAAGCATTCCATGTATTCTGTCAAATAATTTATTATTTAATTCAATAATAATTGCAGTTACTTTTTCATCTTTCGTGAAGATGACATAACTCCGTTTTACGCCATCAAAGTCCATATCCTGTGCAGGCACAGAGAAAATGCTTCCACCAGACCACTCACTGATACCCTCATCAACAGCAGATGGATATTCTTTTTTAAACTCTTTTAGCGTCGTTTCTCCCAGGGTCATACTAAATGCAGTTGTACCGGCATAAGCCAAAGGTTGCAACATTACAAAAATAACCATTAAAAATTTTAACAAATATCGTATTAACATAGACAACACCCTACAATCCCAAAGATTTATTTTTACCAACGGTCATCCCAGCGATTGTCATCACTACCCCAGGCATTCCCCCCCGCATCAATTGGACCATTTAGCATGGGAAGTCCAGTTGCCGGGTTAAACCAATTATTACTGGAACAACACACATCGTCTTTTGATCGGCACTCTCCAGGCAAATTAACATAAACAAATCGAACAAAATCGTCAGGATATAGTTTTCGCACTTTATAAGAAAAAACACATGTGAAAACTACCCCCACTAAAGCAAACAGCGCCCCCGAGAAAAGGACAAATTGCAGTTCAAATCCAACAGCAACAGCGATAATGATCAGGGCCACTCTGCTGGCATACAATACACATCGTTTTTTCAGTTGTTCTGATTTTGAAATAATATCCGTTTCAGGCTCTATTTTCATAAGAACATACTGAGTAGAAGATATTTCCCACAGCACAACAATTGTAATAATTGCAGAGAAAAAGTGCACAACCAGAAGACATACTAATAGCCCCATAGCATTTTCACCGTAAACCAGGGCTGCACAGAACGTCATAAAAAATGATACTGAAATACAACATACTGTTATCTGCACACCAAATTTACAACCAGGCCACATACGTAGCCTGTCATCTTTCCAGTTAAACGTTTTTAATTTTTCAGTTAATTGTCCTGCCATAACTCTCTCTTCTTTTATTTATCCTTCCACTTTGCAGCATCCCTCAGACGTCGCATATTCTCTTCATCTTTATCTGAATTCCAGGCACCTGATGGAGACAACGGCAAAGGCTTCTGCTTTTCTTTCTCCTGCGCCAGAGCCTCACCGAAAGCCTTTTCACCCTCCTTATGCTGCCCCGCGAGCGTGTTCCGTTGTGTCTTCAGTTCCTGCTGAGATGATGCCATTTCCTGCTTATTTTTCAGCACCTGCGATTCCACAGTTTGACGGCTATCACGCACCTGTTTCTGGATCTGCTCTGCACTCTGAACCGATGCGCCGGAAGCCCGTTGCTGCATATCAGCAAAATTCTCTGCATATGCTCGCTTCAGGTCACTCTGCATATCCACGGTTGGCCCGACGCTTCCCATGCCTTCTGAAGCCCGCAGTCTGTTTTCCCTGAATTCCTGCTCCAGCTGGGGTTTCAGTTTTTCATCCACAAATGCCTGTGCCAGTTGTTCCCGCTCCGCCCGCAGTGACGGATTTCCGGCATCGGTCAGCACGGTCGTGGCACGTCCCGGAGCAAACTGATGCACATAGTTAACAAACTCCTGGCTGTAGTTGCTGTTAATGCTCGCACTGTTGTTTTCCGCATAACTGGCCATCTGAGCATATTCATGGCTGCGGTTAAGTGCATCATTATACTGCTTAATCTGGCTCTGCAAATCGCTCAGATTGCTGGCCAGCTGCTCAGACAGAGACGAAGAGGCATTGTCGGTATGGCTGCTGTTGTCCGTCGTGCGATGGTTATTAATGACATCCATGGCATCACGCACATCTTTGGTTTCCTGCGCGGTCAGGCTGCGATCATGGTCCGTTTTCGAACTGATATCCGAATAGATACCATGCGATGACTGGTCAGAACCTTTATAGCTAATGTCGGTATACAGCTTTCCACTGGCACTGACCCCGGTTGTTAACTCAACAGCTTTTCCGAGAATATTTTTCCTGGTATCAACACCGACTTCGCCATGTCCACCGGCAGTAAAATCACCACTCTGTAATTTATTCAGCACCTCTTTAACCGCTTCAGACGTACTGATACCGTTTCGTTTTGCCACGGAATCAGCCACGCTGTTCAGTTTATTCAGGGCCTGCGTCAGTGTGGTGGCACGACTACTGTCAGCACCGCTTACCACCGTATCGCTGTTACCCCGCTGCTGTGCCCACTGTGTCAACTGACTGCCGACCAGCTGGCTGCCATGACTGATGCTGTTACTGAGACTCTGTACCTGGCTTTCCGCTTCACGCTGTTGCGCCTGGTAGCTACTGCTGAGCATGCGACCAAACTGGATATCCGTCGCCAGACTGGAAATCGCGGATTTACCATCATGCAGAATGCCACCACCTGCTGTTTTTGTTGTCGTTGCTCCGCTGGCATGCTGGGTCAGCATCTGACCGTCACGCACGGACTGGTTGGTGTCCCATTTAAAGCCGGAGACATTCTCCATCTGCATGTTATTGAATGCCCACGTACCGTCTGCGGCCTGAGAGGCAGCAGACGAGGCTGTGCTGTTAATGGATGAGCCCAGATAGTTCCCTGCCTGCGAAACCACGCGCCACAAACCGAATACCAGACCGGCAGCAATAAACGGAATTGAGTTTGACAGCCAGGCTGCCATCAACCCGATATCACTGTGAGTCTGCTGGATGGTGTTCAGATTCGACAGGGAGAAATTCATCCCCTTCGTTTCGCCTTTCAGATAAAACGCCATCGCGTAGTTCAGAATGGCATACAGTGGTGGCCAGCTCTGCAGATAAACAAGGGAGAACACATAGCCTTTCAGCACCGGCAGTGTCAGACCGTGAATGGTGGCCAGCAGAATGATTATCGGGAACATCCCGACCAGCATGGCCATCAGGACAGTATGCATCACCGGCACAAATGTGGCTGCCAGACCACCTGACGCCGCCCAGCTGAGGCGCATTTTGCTGTTCGATGACTGGTCCGCCATATTCACCAGACTGGCGACGTTGCCGCTGGCTGCCGTATGGGTGGTGATACCCTGTTTTATGGCATTCATCACCACATTCTGGCGCAGAATTTCACTGGCATCCCGTCCGCCCTGATAGTAGAAGCCATAGCTGTCCGCCATCATCAGACCGAACAGCGTATCGGCGCTGGCACGGGGGCCAATGAAGCGGTTAACATAATAATCCCAGGTCTTTCCGCCCTTTGTCGTATCCACTTTCAGTTCACGCTTCAGCACGTTGTTGGCCAGCGCCTCGCAGGTCTGGAATCCTGCCTGTGCCAGGCTGTTGCCACGAGGAACAATCACGCCACGCAGCGGGCTGGGTTTGCGGAAGATGATTTCATAAGGGTCAGATGACTGCATCAGTTCAGCCATGCTGTATTTGTGTGACAGCATAATGTCGCCGATTACACACTGCTGCACATACTCCTTCAGCAACGTCGCCAGGTCGCCGTTCTGCGCCACCACATCCGTGGTGTTGGCCATCAGCGTGGCACCAAACAGCATACCGGTTTTGCTGTACGCCACAGAGTCCGGCGTATGGAACACGGAGTCATAAATTTTCGTCAGGGAGCCACCAATACTAGTGATAAACCGGAACGGCACTGACAGCCCGGTCGGCACATTATCCACCCGCAGCACCAGCGTGGGATTCGTCATATCGATGATATGCACAGTACGTTTCGGAATAACCAGCACACTGGTTATCAGAATGAACACCGCAATAAACTTCAACACTTCCTTCGGGTCATGGCCCCGGATATAAACAAAAAAGAGTGCCATCGCGGAGAAGAATCCCACTATATGAAACAGGGAATCCCATGTGGATGTGCCGATAAGCGTGGCCACGCCATTAAATGCCGCCTGGAAGAACTCACCGCCACTCATGACATAAACGGTATCCACCATGCTCATCAGTTACCTCCTGTCGTCAGCTGTGCAGAGGATACAGATGTATAGTTCAGGTTCTGCTCATAACGACTCATCAGTTGCGTGGATACCTGCTGGCGCAGATAGCCCATACGCTGCTCCAGCTCCATCAGCGTGTTCGCCTTCACATCCACCTGGGCCTGCAGCCCTTCCAACTGACGTGACGCTTCTGAGAAATTCTCCCGTAACATCTTCATCTGTTCTTCCGGGAAGTTTTTACTGCCGGCCTGCACCCGGGCCTGACTCAGCAGTTCGTTCAGGTACTGAAGCAGGATGTCATAGGCAATGTAATCGGAAAGTGACGGGTAGAAGGTGGAGATATTCAGCATTTGCGGGTCCACCAGGTAACGCAGAATGGGCACACTGGTGCTTTCAATAAAGCCTTTTTCCTGGCTGGTCAGCGGGTCATCACTGACCAGTTTGTCAGAGATATTCTTTATCATGTTCTGCACGCGCTGGTTCAGGCTGTTGTTCTGGCTGACTGTCACTGTGCGGTTGCGTGTCTTGAGGCAGTCCCCCGTGGATGTACAGCCAAAGATAGTAGCCTGTCCGCCATACATCAGTGCCCGGATAAGTCCCTGGTGATTAGCCTGTGGCCCGATAAACTGGATTTCGCCTTTATCATCAAAAATCAGCGTTCCGGTAACGTTCATCACCAGCTCCATCAGCTCGGTGTTACCGTTCATCATGTCGTTCTTCTTCAGAATCTCCCACATCAGATTCTTATTACGCATCACCTGGTCTTTCATGTTTTCCGGCGCCTTATCCAGCACCTTGTTCATCTGACCGCCCACCGTGCATCCCTGCCTCGAGGCGGCCCAGTCGGAGAACATATTGGTTTCACCGGCAATGTCCTGACAGATTTTCTGTGACTGTACGGTGTTCTTCGGCCACAGGCCGCCGATGATGCCCTGCGCGGCCTGACAGGAGGAGACATTCATGTTGTTGAGGTCACTGGCCAGCTTCTGCATAAAATCCTTAACCTGTTTCATCCCCGGTACGGCAGTCTGCAGCGCCAGGTCAAAAAAGTACCCCACAGCGTTCCCCATCAGCTGCTTCACAAAACGCTCAATCTGTTCGCTGTTGATAAAGGAAAAGGAGCCCAGATAAGCATCAATACCACCACAACCGGCGGTAATATGCGGTGGAGTAAAGGAGGCTATCTGCAAGGTATTCACCTGATTGCGTAAGAACAGATTGCCGCCGGTGGCATAGCCTGCCGCCTGCCCCTGCCAGACAGCTGCGCGGGTGGCATTCCCCTCGAAGCCCAGCTTGTTGAAGAATTTGTTCAGGTCATTATTGACGTCAGCCTGCGCAGGAATAACCAGAACTGCAGCCACAAGGCATGACAGTGTTGTCTGCCGGAGCAGAGATGAAATTTTTTGGTTCATGGTGACCAGAATTCCGTCGGAGTAATCAGAAGAAAAAGAGGGAATCAGAACTTAGTGTGGAAATTCAGGTGATGCTTTCATACTGCTACCTGTTCCTGTAACGGCAGCATTCGCAAATTCCAGCGCCTCATCAATACGCTGCCTGAGTGTCTGTTCGTCCACAATGCCATACAGCAATGGCAGTGTTTTCAGGGTATTCACTTCCACCAGGAACGCTGCCGGGGTCACCGGTCGCATATTGCTCCACATATCACGAATCACAGCTTCTGTTGCCGGAATGGCATCCGGGAAAGACGCATCGCCCATGCCGTCCAGGGTGTACGGGAAAACATCCAGCCCTATCTGCGTGGTCACGCGCTTCAGTAACGGGTCAAACTGCTGGCAATAACCACAGCGTGACTGCATGAACAACACCAGTTTGTAGTTCTTCAGATTGACCACCCGGCCGTCCGGCAGACGGTAATCCCGGCGTTCAGGGACTGCAGAAGCCACAGGTGATGAAGAAGTGGCTGCCGTCTGCATCTGGCTGGCCTTACCCGGCGTTGTCTTGTGTGCTTCAAGCTGGCGCAGTTCTTCCAGCGTGGACGCCTGTGCACCGGCAGCAATCAGCAACACGCCCGTCAGGACCTGCTTCCACATATCACTGCTCTCCTGCCGGTGCTGCGTGCCATTTCTTCCAGGCATGAAAAGCAGCCAGCCCCAGACCGGATAATCCCATCGTCGCCCCGATAACAAATATCGCCAGTGCATCACGAGCCAGCGTCATCTGGTACAGGGCGTATGCCAGTTCATCACTGACAGCCTCTGCAGGCAGGGACAGAAGACCGGCCAGATAAAACCAGATAACGGAGGCAACCATCAGCGCCATTCCCGGGTACATCAGCAGATTTTCAGTAAAACGTTCGCAAGTCATATATCTCTCCATTTATTGCCTCTCACATTCTTTCCACATATTTTCCAGGACTTTCTGATAATATTTATTTCCGCCATGTCCGGCATTTTTTATTTCCAGCAACTGACGAAATGATTCATCCTGTGAAATAATTCTTTTAATTTCTTCCACTGTCATATTAGTATTGCAGCGTTGTTTTTTTGCACTCACAACATCCGACGCAACACTGGCGATATCCGGCTGAACACCGGACAGTTTCTGAAGATAATCTCCCGTATATTTATCCGTGTTATTTCCGGCACTGACAGCTGAAAATGAAATAAGTGATACACAGAATAAAGTCGACAAACATAATTTCTTACTCATAAGAAAAATCTCCATCCGGATAAAATAAATGTTTTTCACGACCGTGGCGCAAAATCTGTCGCCACACTTAAAAACCGTTTCATCAGGTCATCCTGCGTCATAAAGCCATAAGCCAGCGGCTGGTAACGCTCTGCCCCCGGTTCAACCAGGAAAAGTGCCGGGAGATGCGTCACACCCAGCCGCCGGGCCTGACCACTGTCAGGACGCGTCTGCGGCAGTGCCTCGCTCCGGGCACCGTCCATACTGACCGGAATCAGTGCAACGTTGTATTCATCAGAGAAACGCTGCACCACCTTTGCAAGCTCACCATCCAGTGCATCATTCCCCCGGTAAAAGAAAAACAGCCCGTACTGACTGGCCAGCTGACGAATGGCTGCCACCTGACGGTTCTGGTCAGCCTGTAACTGCAGCGGGACCGTGCTGTTGTAGTGGCTGTACTGCAGGTTGTAATCCAGCTCCGGATGCATCAGCAGGGATTTGGTGGCCACGGCACTGAAACGGCTGGCCTGGCTGGTCCAGAAGTTCTGCATCTTCATGTAGGCCGTAAAATTCTCCACCGTCGGGTAGAGAATGGCTGTATTCAGCCGCTCCTCCGTCATTCGCTGAAGGACTTTCATCTGTGTTGTCGGGGGAAGAGATGTCAGGGGAACAGTAGCCGGTGGCGGCGTTTCCTTCTCATCCTGTTTCTGAGGTTCGTTGTACCAGTGCCAGCCCACTATCGGTTCATCCACGTAGGTGCGGACCGGTTCACGTTGCGCACTTGTCTGACCAGATATCAGCAGTCCCAGCGAGGCAACAAGTAATAAAACGAGCATTCTCATCTTACTGCCCTTTTCCAGCAGATTGCTGCAGCGCCGAAGCAACCTGTTCTTTTACACGTTCAGCCAGTTCACTGTCTGACGGAATGGTAGTGCCGGCATTCAGGTCACTGTAGAAGTTGCTGAAATCCATCCGGTCAAACCGCAGCGACTGCAACTCTTCCACCGTAATGCCCCGGCAGTCAGGATGCTTTCCACTGCCAAAACCGATGCCCAGCTGCCCTTTTCGCCCCTGAGCCTGAACAATCTGTGCCAGCTTCGAATCAAACTGACAGTAGGCTTTCTTCTTCTGCAGACAAACGCCCAACACCTTCTTCGAGCAGTATGTGCCGACATAAACGGTGAGCAGTTTCTCTTTGGCTTTCCCCAGCGCCTTTTCTTCACTGTCACAGTGTGCCAGACCAATGCCCTGCCCCCAGCCAGAGTCCTTACAGCAGTTGTTAAATCCGGCAATGGCCATCCGACACTCCACTGGTTTACCGGTGAATGCCCGGACATTCACATCATTCATGGCAGCCACATCCTGTGCCGCTGCCGTGACCGCTGCCAGCGCAGAGACTGCCTTACCGAAACCATCGGACGTATTGTTTTTAATGGCATCACATTCACCGTTTGCACAAACCAGCTGACCACTGCATAGTTGCGCTTCCCCGGCCACCTTTTTCTCGCAGGAGAAAGTCACTTCTTCCTGCAGGCAGGCGCTGCCGCTCTTCTCCTGGCAGTTCACGCGCAATGCCGTACAGGCCGGATTCTTCATATACACATCACAGCTGCCGTTATCCGCCTCCTGTTTCAGATACGTGTCTTTCCAGGCCCAGCAGTCGCTGTAAACGGTATACGTTTTCCCGTCGATATTAATCGACCTGTTTCCTCCGCTTTCCGTACACTGACTTCCCTGCAGGACTTCTTCAGCCTTATTAAACGGGCAGGTTTCCACCCACTCCACAGAAGGCTTATGTTCGGTAACCTCAACATCCAGCGTCAGCGTTATTGTCACCTGCACAGACTCCTGGTTACTGTACCAGTTAAATGTCTTTGATGTTTTCACTACCGGAAACGACTGCCCTGCAGAAACCTGCATATCGGTATCAAACGCCTGATGGATTTGCCCCCATCCGTTCCGGGTATGGTATGTACAGTGCGTGTTCACGCCACCGGAGCAGATACTGTCTTCCCGGGGATACATGAGAATATCTATGGGCAGTTCTTTTCCCATGATACTGAGTGTTTCCTTAACTGAAGCCTTACACTCATATGTCACACTCTCCCTGTCACATTTTGAACTCCATGGAACAACCAGCCGTTCCCCATCGACAGCCACATACAACAGACGCCCCTTTTCCGGGATATTGAATGCTCCACTCCATTTTACGTTTCTGGCGTTGTAACCAAGCGTGACAACCTTCTGGTAAGTTTTTCGCACTGTCTTACGGACAACGTTATCCTTTATGCCGGCCTTACGGGTGCAGGTCAGCTCCGCTGCCGGTGTCCGCTCACAGACATGCGACGTGATTTCCGTTTTACTGACATTCACGGTTTCACACTTATCGTACGTTCCGTTCGTGACGATATCGGCTTTATCCTGGACATCAAAACCGCCACTGATAAATGGCGCATCCATAGAAATGGGGTCTTTGGGGCGATTCATGATAACTTCTGACGTCAGTTTTCCCACTTCCGAATTATTCAGAGCGCTGGCACCTGCGCTCTCGAGGCTGGCTGAGTTTGATGATGTCACTCCGCCGTAATGCGCCGATTCCGGCGGATTTTCGGTATAGCCGGGAATCACCTCTCCCGGATTAAAGTTATTCAGGACACCTGAGCCACTGCCCTTCAGACTGTCGGCAAACTGTTTCCCTGAACCGTATTTATCACTGGCCTGCAATCCCGTTCCAAAGGTGGTCAGCGCTGCCAGCATCATCACGATAACGCGTTTCATCGTTCACTCTCCCTGAGAATCGCCTCAGCCACCGGGGCACACTCCCCTTCCTTCGCCACCCGCTCCAGCGCCGCTTTCAGGCGGATATTGCCGCGAATCAGGTCATACCGTTCACCACAGGTCACCACCAGTGCCGGCACGGATGTGATGCCGTATTTTGCAAACTGCATCGGGTCTATCTGAACACCGCCGGTATTTTTCTCCCGGGTAATACGGAATACGGCCTCTGCTGTTTTCCGGAAATCATTGTCGATGAGTCCGTTAACCAGTGCGGGGATACCCAGCGCCCTGGCCTCCGGCAGCATGCGAATCAGACCTTCTTCCGGTATGGAAAACGACAAAAAATACAGCGCACGCGGCGTTTTTTTACTGCGGGCGGATGCCTGCTGTGATTTTCGGGTCAGACTCTGTATCCACGCATCATTATGTTTTCCGGGTGCTGGCTGCTGCAGAAACTCCGGTACAGTGGCCTGCCGGCGCAACATATCACTCTGGTCACGCAGGGATTCAATAAAAGCCGCACTGTCCTGCGAAGCACAGACAATGCTGGATGACAGTATGCAGGTCATGGCTATGCTGCAGACAGAGATAATCTTCCACACAGTTACGTTCATGGTATATCCTGATGGCATAGTTACGGTTTAATGCCCCGGAGAGTTTTCTTTCAGTTTTTCTGCCAGCGTTAAAAATTCATCAAACTCTTTCTGGCTTGCACATAATTTACTGACTGTAACCGATACAGTTATTTTTGATGCATTGCTCGCAGATTTCTTAATATTATCCTCACGGAAGGGGATATTATCAGGATTGAGAATATAAACCTTTTCCCTGGGGTAATCTCTGTCCACCTCCTCCCTCCACTTAATCTGCTTTTCATCAAAACGGTGATACATTATTGAGGAAAACCGGCACAACCAGTCATCAATATATGACAGTTTATCCAGTAATTGTTGCGAATGACAAACCTCACCAGCAAGCTGTCGGCACTCCATAATGCACCTGGACACACCACCATGAGTATTTAAAAGTGATTCCATTTCCAGCAGAATCCCCATATCCAGTATTTTGGTGCTGTATTTCATTTTATCTCTCACCTGACTGTTTATTTGTTTCATTGCTATTTTTGTTGACACACTTCTTCGGCATGAATGCATCTGAGCACAAATATTTTAAAAACACAGGCGCAAAAACACACACCAGTGTAGCTTTCAGCCATAAACGAACAATATATATCTTTCCTGACACATCTATTTTTTGCCATTCATGAATAATATCACCAAGAACACCATCCGGAACAAAATAAAACAACACAACGAATATCGTCACCAGTCCCAAAGGAAAGTATCTTAACGTTTCATTTATCAATCCAATGAGTACTCGAGATATATTCATAAATTTGTGAATAACTTTAATATTTATCCCTCTCATTTAAAATACTCCTGTTATTATTTGAACCACAGAAACGCACAATTATGTTCTCACCACCACAATAAAATTATGCTTACTATCTCTTATCTTCATCATGTTTATTTATCCTGTGGTCAGGAAAATAAACATGATGTTTCGTAATTTTTTCTGATATACAGGAAGCATCTTCGGCAAAAATGTCTTTCAGACGTTCATCTGCGGTTGCAACACGAATATATTTTTTTCACTGTTCTCCGAATCTTTTCTGGTGAACAGCGCCAGTGAAACATATACCAGTGCCAGTACTGCCCATAATGCGGTGACCAGTTGCATCAGTGACCTGTCAGTCTCTCTGATATAATCTGCAGCATCAACAGCACGATAACGGCAGATTTCCTCTGCCCCTCCAGGAAGATCAGGCAGAGAAAGCATACATTCTCTTACAGGAAACTGCCCGGCAGGCGCTGTTTGTCTTACGAAGTTAATCTCCTTAACCAGTAATTTTCCCGGTGTGGTGTTATCCTTCCATAAAACAAACAGAGCCATCAGAACCATTGTGGCCAGCGGCAGAATAACTATGTACTTCAGCTCCCGGAACAGTCCACGCAGAACACGGGCAACAACATACCGTGCAGCAGCCCATGTCTTACAAAAAAATGGAATATTTCCCATTGCCACATCCTTTTTATTACGGTTATTAAATTCAGCCTTTTATATAAATAACGATAAATTTTGTCTTCCCGTTAAGCAGCACACAAGAAAAAACTTCGTGCTTACGTTCCAGCAAAAGTAAAAACCATGAATATTAAACCAGACATCCTGATTATTAATTTCACCTATTTTTCTCGCCTGAATAATAAGTTGATTAACATAAGAATCAGACTGAAATGAATCGCTTACGTTCATCCTGACAAGAGTTTTACGCGAAAATGCCAGTAACATGGCCAGTTCTTCTTCGGGGTCTATATCTTCAGGATATATCGGCTCCCCTGTGATCAGGTTGATACCGGTTCCTGTTCTTAGACTGGCCCCCTGAATCTCCAGACAACCAATATCACTTAAATAAGTGATAGTCTTAATACTAGTTTTTAGACTAGTCATTGGAGAGCAGATGATTGATGTCTTAGGACCGGAGAAACGCAGACGGCGTACTACACAGGAAAAGATCGCTATTGTTCAGCAGAGTTTTGAACCGGGAATGACGGTCTCCCTTGTTGCCCGGCAACACGGTGTGGCAGCCAGCCAGTTATTTCTCTGGCGCAAGCAATACCAGGAGGGAAGTCTTACTGCTGTGGCCGCAGGAGAGCAGGTCGTTCCTGCCTCTGAACTTGCTGCTGCCATGAAGCAGATTAAAGAACTCCAGCGCCTGCTCGGCAAAAAAACGATGGAAAATGAACTCCTTAAAGAAGCCGTTGAATACGGGCGTGCAAAAAAGTGGATAGCGCACGCGCCCTTATTGCCCGGGGATGGGGAGTAAGCTTAGTCAGCCGTTGTCTCCGGGTGTCGCGTGCGCAGTTGCACGTAATTCTCAGACGAACCGATGGCTGGAAAGATGGTCGCCGCAGCCGTCACTCAGATGATACGGATGTGCTTCTCCGTATACACCATGTTATCGGAGAGCTGCCCACGTATGGTTATCGTCGGGTATGGGCGCTGCTTCGCAGACAGGCCGAACTTGATGGTATGCCTGCGATCAATGCCAAACGTGTTTACCGGATCATGCGCCAGAATGCGCTGTTGCTTGAGCGAAAAACCGCTGTACCGCCATCGAAACGGGCACATACTGGCAAAGTGGCCGTGAAAGAAAGCAATCAACGATGGTGCTCTGACGGGTTCGAGTTCCGCTGTGATAACGGAGAAAAACTGCGAGTCACGTTCGCGCTGGACTGCTGTGACCGTGAGGCACTGCACTGGGCAGTCACTACGGGCGGCTTCGACAGTGAAACAGTACAGGACGTAATGCTGGGAGCGGTGGAACGCCGCTTCGGCAACGAGCTTCCGGCGTCTCCAGTAGAGTGGCTGACGGATAATGGTTCATGCTACCGGGCTAATGAAACACGGCAGTTTGCCCGGATGTTGGGGCTTGAACCGAAGAACACGGCGGTGCGGAGTCCGGAGAGTAACGGCATAGCAGAGAGCTTCGTGAAAACGATAAAGCGTGACTACATCAGTATCATGCCTAAACCAGACGGGTTAACGGCAGCAAAGAACCTTGCAGAGGCGTTCGAGCATTATAACGAATGGCATCCGCATAGTGCACTGGGTTATCGCTCGCCACGGGAATATCTGCGGCAGCAGGCCAGTAATGGGTTAAGTGATAACAGGTGTCTGGAAATATAGGGGCAAATCCAGTTCTTGTATTTTTTATCATCTCTTTCATGAAATGATGCCAGAGATTATCATCCAGTGTCATCACGTGCTTTTGTATTATCTTTATAAATTCATTTCTGACAAACTCTTCATGATGGTTATACATCTCGGGAAAACTGATAACAAACGCAACGGTTTCACCTTTATCATGACTAAAAAGAGGCTTTAGTATCTCTTCGTTTTCAAATTCAGTTCTGAATGCTGTCACGTCCCGTACAAAGCAGGACATATATTCATATTTTTCATTCTTGAACATCCCTTGTAAATCTTCACCATATTGAAAAGCATACTGACTGATTCGCTCGTACAGGGATGGCTCAGTGACCGTGACATAAGCTGCCCCTTCTGTAATGAAATCACTGACACGGATATCCGCACTAATATGAACTTCACCTCTGATTCTGTTACTGAATCGCTCTTTATCATATTCTGCGATCATAAAATCATCCTCAGATATAATTTTTCAGTATCGTTTTTACTGTCATATTTTTCACTCACAGGAACACACAATTGCGCTTGCGCCAGATAAGGTAGCCGTAGTTCTTTCTGGTATTGGGAGAGGCATGTCCGGCCTCCCAGGCCATGACGGTACGACCAAAGGGATGACAGGCTTTTGTATCCGGATGCATATTCACCATCTGATAGCGAAAACGGTCTTTCGGCATTATCGGTGAGTAATATTCCTTACAGACCTTCTGATCCTCACCGATGCTGTTCAGGATCATCCCCTGACGGTGCAGCTTGAATGCCATACGCTCCGATAACAGCACCGACGACTGTTGTGGGCTGAATTCATCCGAAATAAAACCGGTAAACGGATACAGACTGCCGTGTGAACCGGCACACCAGAACAACGCATTGATGGGTTTCCCCTTCACCGTTTTAATCGCATCTGCAGCACAGGCACCCTGTGTAATCGGGTTAGCCACCACCAGAGCTTCCGGTGAGAGAATTAACGACAGCGCATCATCATCCCAGGTCGGATCAAGTTCAGACAGATATCCAATATCCAGATCACCACGCTGCAGACAGGCCAACGACATGATGATATTCAGCCAGTATGTCAGCGGGTATTTGTACCAGTGCACATGATAAAAACCCCCTGCCACGGGTTTATCCTCCTGACCGGCACCACCTGCCCCGACTTTTCCGACCGGAATATTGAAGCCCCCAAGATTTACCATGCAGTACGGTGAACGCGTCACATCCGTCAGGGCAAATGGCTCCCAGTACCCAATCGCCATGCCGATACGGTAGCCCACCGGTACCAGAGGACAAATCTGCAGGGGCATGGACGGGTTATCCGTATCCGGTGCATCACCATCAAATACCGACACATCTCCGATGCTCATCGGAAAAATACATTCCCAGCAGATATCGCTGATCGGGTTAACAAAATTCCCGTCACACATTTTATCCTTGTCTTCTGCCTGCACACTGGCAGACATCAGCCCCAGGATAACCAGTGACGTCGATAAAAGACGGCGCATCATCCGTTTATTCCTGTATCACCGGCCCGCTCTTTCAGTAACCGGGTAAGTGTTCTAAAATCTGTCGTTAATGTTCTCCGGAAATAACGACAGTACCAGTAATGTGCTCCTTCCGGTTGCAGTCGCCAGACAAGGTGGAACTCACTGTTAAATGACGCAAAAACAGACCAGCCCCAGAACAGCCGGGGAGTATAAGACTCCGCATCCCTCCTCAGCTTACGTGCCAGCCAGACGGCATCCTGATGAGAACACAGGAATGCAACATAAGGCGGGCAATGTACCACTGGAAATCCATGTCCCTGACAGGATGCATATGTTCTGTAACCGTGTGCATTCAGGGTGGCAACCAGCGTTCTGATGGCAGGTTCAATCCGGAAATACGCTTCTCTGTTCATTTCGTCTTTCCTGACATCGCTGCAGACGTGACAACCAGCGAATTCCCGTCCTGACGCACTACTGCCGGTATCCAGGCCAGCCCGAAGCGACGGCTCAGGCTGCCATCCTGATCAAAATAAATTCGCGTATTCAGCGCCTTTGTGGCATCCCGGATATTTCCCCCGACCAGTATCACCTTACGGTTCAGTTCTGCCGGTTGCTGCTTAAACCATGCCACCTGTCGTTCATCATCCGCATCCAGAAAATACAACGGACCGGCTAATGACACGGTATCCAGCGGGTTAATACGTTGCCCTTTACGGGCAAAAATGCGCCCGTTCTGATCTGCCATATCGGCAGTCACGCTCACTGTTGGATCAACACGGTGTGTGTGCGACAGGGTATCTGTCTGCAGCCCCTCCACCGGCTTCGGACGCAGCGTGTTCTGCACCACCCGTTCCTTAAACTGCGTCTGCATCTCTGCCAGTTGCCCGCTGGCCTCCATGCTCTCCAGCCGTTGATGGATCAGGGACAGCATGCTCTGCTCCTGCACAAGCCAGAGGTCACCCTGCACACCCAGATCCTTCGCCGCCAGCGGCAGGCTTATCAGCAGCCCGCACCACATCCACTTCACTGCCACCTCCTGTAATGGCGGGCCTGAATCTCCTGTACCTCCTGGCACCCCACGCATTTCCGCACACCCGGTATCAGCCGGCGACGTTCTGCCGGGACCGGCGCACCACAGTCATCGCAGAACAGGGCACTGATACCCGTTAGCTGCTGACGGATACGTTGTATGCGATCGGCTTCCAGCATCGCCTGATGAGACTGAAAACGTTCGATTTCATCTGCCATACTCACTTCCCTTCTGCCATACGTGCAGCCACTGACTGCTGAATCTCTGCCGTAATATCTTCTGCTCCGCCCACAACGGCCGGTGCCACAATAATGACGGCCCGGTGATCGCGCTGATATGCCGTCAGACTGTCAGAGAGTGCACGGTTAAAACGTGCAGTCAGCGCCTTTATCTGAGCTTCATCCAGTGCCTGCGCCGCAGCCTGTGACATAAAACTGTTCACGGTTCCGGCCATATCAAAACTGACCATGACCGGCTGGCGCCACTCTGTCAGTAACAGGGATACCCCTGCATTCAGCACGATTATGCCCGCCACCACACCGGCGACAGACTTCAGATAACGACGGCGGCGGGAGCATTTAGCGGGGGATTTTTCCGGTGTACCGGCAGAGGAAATCAGTGATTGTGTTTTATCCATTCCGTCAGTGTCTCCATTTCCTGCGGGAACTTACGCCAGGCCAGTTCTCCGATGATGTCGTGGATATCTTTACCGGCACGGAGTCCGGCTTCACGGTAGTCAAAATCCTCACCATCGGATGAGAACATGACGCGACTGATAGGGTCGAGCAGCAGACGGTGGAATGATGTCTGCCCCCCGTAACGCAGCATAAAGGCACTGAAATGCGCCTCACGTGCCGCCGGAAAGCCCTCGATAACCTCCCGCTCAAAGCGGTTAAACATCTCCGGGTTATCCAGGCAGTATTTACGGAACGCATCACGGTTCTGGCGCAGGATGATTTTGAAGGAAGAGTTCGCCCAGGCGGCTTTGGCTGCACCACTGGCTTTCTGTCCGTCGAAGTCTTCAATCCCCTGTGTGATGGTGATGTAGGCACCGTTATATTTACGTGCCGTGCGGTAACCATTCTCAATAAAGTCCTCGGCCCGCTTGTTATCTTTCGACAGCAGTTTCCAGGCTTCATCAATCAGACAGACTTTTGGCTGCTGACGGTCAGAGAGATACATCCGTTGCTCGACATAAATCATCATCGAGAACATCACCGCAGCCAGCAGGTCAGGTTTGTCCTTCAGCCCCCCCATCTCCAGCACGGAGAACCGCACGTTGTCATCCAGTGATGGTTTCTTACTGTTGAAGTACGCACCGTAAATTCCCCAGGAGCAGTACTTGTCCAGACCAACAATGATTTCTTCCATGCGCGCACGTACGGTGGTGGTATCACGGTATTCCGGCTGCTGAATAGCCTCCTGCATGAACTGCACAATATCGTCGATCAGCGCCTCATTCTCTTTACGATCCCAGACTTCCTGCACCGCCTTCAGCAACAGCGACATAAAGGTGTCATCGCAGTCACCGGACGGGTTGGCCAGCACAACCAGCAGGTTACGGATACTCTCGGCGGACTCTTTAATATCAACAATGTTGGCAAAGGGGTTAAAACGCAGGTCAAGGGCATTCAGATACACCCCGCCCACATTACGGCAGAGCCCCTTGTAGGAGTCCCCCATATCAAACACCCAGGCCCGGCCACCGCTGTCCAGCACCTGCCGGATGATGCCCTGCATCAGGAATGACTTACCGCCCCCGGAGGTACCGGTGACGGAGAGGTTGTTGTTATCCGTATCCAGCCCCGCATTGCGGTCGAACAGGTTCAAAAAAGAAAGTTGGTTGCGGTAAGACGGTATGGGCAGCCCCTGCAGGCAGACCTGGTTATCCGCCACCACCGGCAGAATATTGGCCACATTGCTGGCCCGTGCCCGCTGAATAGCATTCGAACGACAGATATCGCTCCACAGCCCTTCCGGCATCATGAACGGAAAGACGGAGAGGTAATTGCGCAGCTGCATAAACTCCGGCATGTACATTGACAGCCCGTTACGCCGGAAGGTGTTCAGCACCGTCATCTCCGTTTCCAGCGCCACTTCATCCCTGTCTTCACAGAACAGCGTGACGTTAAAGTAAAAACGCGCCAGTGAATCCTGGTTGGTGCTGAGGGATTCTCGCAGCCCGCCCCACTCCGCAGCCTGTTTTTTCACCGACGGCACAAACTTCGCAAAGGGGGAGTTGGCCTTTTTGTCCAGCTGGATAAACTTGCGGTTGGCCTCCCGCTGGGTGCCGGCCTGCTCCTCCACTTCCAGCGCCAGCGTCATTACAAACGGGCAGGAAATGGTGCACAGCGGGTCCGTGACGTTGCTGATATTGTCCCCCATCTGCCACAGGGCATACGGTTTCTCGGGATTCTTTTCCAGCATGAAATTAAGAATGCGTGTGCGCTCACGTTCGCCACCACGTTGTGACTGCAGGCTCTGTTCAATGCGATCCGGATGCAGCATCAGCCGCAGGGAACGGTCAATACATTCTGTATTCAGCGGCTCAAACTCCGCCACATCCCCGCCCGGAGGTTCAGTATTGCCATGCCGGAAATTGGCCAGTTCGCGCACCAGAGAAACCAGCCCGTGTTTATCCACCCGTGTCGACCACAGGCCGGCAGAAGCCAGACCGGCCACAACACGGTTGGACACCTGATTCAGCTCAGTTTTCTTCTGTTCCGTCAGGCTGCTGACCTCTTCCGCATACGAGACAAACAGACGGTAATGGCGCAGTGTCAGCGGATAGCCTTTTTTATTGGCAAATTTTGTCAGAGCAGCCTGTTCATAATAGGCGCGGGTAACGGCATTGAATTCATCCCCCCGCTTTCCCTGCCAGCGGAAATCAGCCAGCCCACGCTCCAGCATCGGGCGCACACAGGGAGAACCAACCAGCATGAATGTCAGCGGAACTTTGCGGGGGATCTTATCCCGTAAAAAATAATCCAGTGATTTACTGATGGCCTCATTGGCACCGGATAACGGTGCACACTCGAGGATAAACCCTGCCGTTCTGGCATTAACAAACAGCTCACTGTCCGGATCATACCGGCGGTACGGCAGCAGACTGGCGAAAGACGGATAATCCATTTCATCCAGGATTTGCTGCGCCTGCTGGCTGCCATCCGGCGTTTTCCAGCCACCCAGCAGCTGCGACAGTAATACCTGCCAGCCTTTTACCTCCTGCTGTTCAGGTTGTCTTTCCCTGCTCACCCTTTATCCCCCTGCTGATGTAACCAGCGCGACGGCGTGACCTCAAAGGCCACCAGTGACGGCTGATGCCATACATCCTGTTCATCGGTCCAGGCGGCAATCCACATCCGGGCCGTTGTTGCCTGTAACCGGACGGGTTCCTGCGCCGCGCGCCGGGATTTCTGGCGTGTGCTGTCACCGTCAGGAACAATGCAGCTCCCCGTCGCTGTGTTTCCTGATGTCCGGGATGATACCGGTGAAGCCACTGAATCCGGTGCTCCTGCAGGTGTCTTTACGGCAAACGGGACGGTTCTGGTTAAGGGTTGTGAACCTGAAGCGGCAAGACGGGGAAGTGAGGACGGTTTTGTTACTTCAGAACGTTCAGTGGCTGAGCGGGCTTTATTGTTTGCCTCATCCATTGTCATACAGCTGTTACTGGCTGTGGCACTGCAGTCAAATTCACTCTTCATTCCCGCACAACCACTCAGCAATAAAGCCAGTGCCACGGGTGTCAGATACAGAATCTTCATTTCTTTCTCCGTTACTTGGGCGTCTGTATGGCAGGCACCGTATCCCCGAGATTAAGTTCCTGCAGCATCTGCTGTGATACCTGAATACCGTTATCCACCACCGCTTTCGCCTGACGCGCCGGCGTGGATGCCTTGTCCTCGTCCGTGTACTTCAGCTGAAAACCTTCCTGAAATACCACCGTCACTTCCGTTCCTGCCCCTACAGGGATGACCGGGTGATACTGCTCTGCCCGCTTGATGTAATAATCACTCAGCGTTTTACCGACCTGCGATGCCCCGCCACCCAGCGCGCTGTTCATCACTGAACTGCCGGAAACCGAGGCCACAGCCCCCGCTCCCGGGGTTTCCTGACCAATTTTGGCCACACCGCTGCCAATACCATCCACGGCACCGGCTGCAAATGCCCAGCCAATAATTTTGCCGTTACGCATGACCGGCTCACCTTTGATGCCATTCTTCCCTTTAAAAGAAACATGACCTTTAAAAGGCATATCAATCACATGCCCGTTTTTATGGCAGGAAAGACGGTCGGTACGGATCAGCGCCCGCTCACTGGAGATATCGCCATAGGCCCCGGCAGTGACCATACAGCCTGTCAGATCATACGTTTTATCGTTGGGCATCCTGACCAGGCCGGTCAGGCGGAACTGCATCGGGGACGGATCGCTGTTACCGGTGACGGAGGCATTGGCATCGGCCCCTTCAATAACAACCGCAGGCGCAAAACTGGCTGACGGGATATAAGGCAGAGGTGGTTTATTGCTGACAGCAGATTTTTCACCATAATCCACGGTCATTGAGGACAGACCTTTCTCAGGCTTTGGTGTCACCTGATACTGCGTGACCGGTGCCAGATTTACGTTCTCATTACCACTGCCCGGCGGGTAAAAGGTGGTTGGAGGTGGAACAGCCGCGCCCGGGCCAAAAGAAGGTGCAGGTTGCCCGGTGGGCAATTCCGGTGCGCTGTTTTCTTTCATCGCCTCCTGTTCGGCCCGCAGGATAGCCAGCTCATTCTCCTGCTCTTCAATTTTGGCCCGGTAGTCCTGCTCCCGCTGCTCCATTTTCGCCAGACGGGATTCAAAGGCTTTCAGCTTCTTTTCCGCCTCACTGGCGGTATGCTGAATATCTGCAACCGCCGCATCTGACACCTTTTTATCGAAGGTCTGTGAGACCACACCGGTCATATTGGGCGGCGGCGCTTTTTGCTGCTGTGTCTGCGCTGCTTTTCCTGCATGCTGCGCGGAAGACAGATACCAGGCCGCCCCACCCACTGCACTGATCCCCAGACCAATAAGCGCCATTCTGAGGTTTTGTTTACGACGAACCAGCTGATTGATATTAGCCATCCCGCGCCTCCGTCTGTCCGACCATCACCCAGACATCGGTGGTCGCTCCGGGTAACAGGGTTTCTGCACGGGGATAAATCACCACACTGCGCACACCCGGCGCACTGAACTGAGATTCAGATAACACTGCCGCATGTTGTTGCCTGTTACTTATCCGGTAGCGATACACCCGCAGAAGATCACCACTCCACATGCCGTCGGCCCGGGCAATCAGTCCGGCAGGCAGTGAAAACACTGGCGCGGCCACGATCGGAGAAAAGACGTATCCCGGGGGAATATCGCCTTTCATCAGCGTCCTCTGTACATCAACCAGTAACGCCACATAATCATGGCTGCGCTCCCAGGCGGCGGCAGCCTGGTGGCGAACCGGCCGCTCACTTATCAGATGTACCACCCGCCCGTCCCGGGCCTGAGGCTGCCCGATAACGGAGACCACCAGGCCACCTTCGGTACGGATATAAAACGTGAAGGGCGCGGTTTTCTCCGTCATCAGGATCACCCCACCATTTGCAATACCTGTCTGTCCGTACTCTCCGGTATTCGTGAAGGTTCCCTGCGCACTGTCCACGCCCACAATACGATCGCCGGGAACAACCAGCAGGTTAGGCTGTGTGTTGCTCAGCGCAATACGGGCCTGTGCATCAGGCGAAACCGGAACCTGTACAGGTTTCTGTGCCACCGGTGCGGCCTGTACGTTACCAGCCAGACCGCACAGCAATGCGGCCATCCCCGGAAGAGTCCGCCATTTATTTCGTTGGTTTTTCTTTCTCATTCACCAGTTCCTTAAATGACCGGATAGTTGTCATCCCGTCCCTGTAACCCAGTTCCAGCCGGTATGCTTTTTCTTCCGGCAATGCCTCGCGCCGTCCAATCCACGTCTTCAGCGTCCCCCTGAAATCCACCACCCCGGCATTCGGATACACATCAATCCCGGTCATATAAAACGCAGAGCTGGCATTGTTGGTAATGATCTGACTGGCTTCACCATCCAGAATCTCTTTCATCTGAGGGCGGGTTGTTGTATCGAAATAACGCAGCAGGGCCTTATGCTGGGCTTTTACCGATTCCGGCGTGACATTAAGTCGCAGAAACATCAACGACTCCGCCACCTGCTGCAGATAGCTGGCATCAGCCACATTACGGGACAGCGAAAACGGTTGATTAAAGAACATGGGGATGTAGGTTTCTTTCTGTCCCCGCTCCAGATCTTCAATTCGTAACCAGGCAAGGACATTCGCGGCCAGACTCAGACCAAGAAAAAACAACAGGATGACAAATGTCAGGGATGTGAACTTCAGGGCTGAGCGATGTGCGCTCAGATCCATAAATCTCTCCTTATTTTAACCACAGTCGCCGGCATGACTCCGGCAGCACCTTAAACTGACTGTTCAGTCCTGGCAGATGCCAGTAACACATATTAAAAAGCCAGGATGTCCCCTTTCCCTTTTTGAAGTGGGTTAACGCAAACCAGAACAGAAGCCCGACAATCAAACCGGCCAGACTCTGGTTGAAGTAAATCCCGATGCACGGTGGAGTCAGTCCAACGGTAGCCTCATCGAGAGGGATCCCGATGAGGCGTTTCTGTTCGGTCAGCGTCTGAGGGAAGATGTAACGTTCTTCCACGTCATCACGCATACCGTCATCTCCTGATAAAACGGAAGCAAATTAGCCACCAATCATGGAGAAGATAACCTTGGTCACCACGATAAATACCGGGATCAACACAAAGGTGGCGGGGTTGTGGTTACGCAGATAGAGCATGAATACCAGAAAAACTTCCGCGATCATGAAGTAGTACATCATCGTGGAGTCCTGACCAAAAGTCGCCTGGACGTCAGCTTTACCGGGAGCAGCCAGGTCCGTTGCCTGTGCCATTCCCTGTGCCGCCAGCCAGAGAGCCAGCGGCGCAGCCACATATTTCACCAGGGCTTTGGCAGTTGATTTATTAACAACAGCCAAACAACATGACAACAAACCCGGCTTGCGTTTTTTCGCAGACGTTGCCATGACATTATTTAAAACAGTCATTTCAGCCATATAAATTCCTCTTTTAACGGACAATAAAAAGTTATATGGGCGGAATTGCCCTCTGAATACCCGGGTGTGGATATTCAGAACGTAACTCCGGACCATTTCAGGCACGCTACCGCCCTCGGGTGCAAATCCGATCGTGACCGTGAAATACGATCTGCGGGGTGCAAAAGTCCCTGCCCGTAGACAACAGGGCATAACAAATGCAAAAGAAGGATATTCAGCAAAAACAGTCCGCTGATATTTAAACTCCCGCTACGGAGTACCTTCAGTAAAACAGATTTAACGAAACGAAAAGATTAACTTTCTTTCGGCAACAGGATTTCCCAGTAACTGTTCTCCCCAAGCTCAGGTACTGAATTTAAATGTTGAGTCAGACGTAATGTTGCTTCCAGGCTCTTTGAACGTCCTGCTGCTTTTGCAGCTGCAACAAGTTTCTCATTAGTTTCCCGACGAAGAAGAAGTGTTACTGAAACGACACTTTTTTTCTTCTTTGTTTCTAACATAAAACCCCCTCAGATAACTGAGAGGGAATGATTTCATAAAAAAAACATTTTAGCCAGCAGGACAATTGTCGAACATTTTTGATTTATATCAAGCAAACTTCATTTAATACTGGAGACATAGATATGCGTGGCGGAATAAATTTACTCCATTGATATAAGTCAGAAAGCAATATAAAGTTTTCATAATTTTCAACAATCAAATGCGTATATATTGTTGAAGCTCTTTTTTCTATCGCTTTTACATTGACATTCATAAATTCAGCGATACTTCTTTGCGACACTCTGGCAGACATTAGCCATGCGACAAGCCAGTCATCAGGATCAAGATCCTGGAAAGGATTAACACCATAGAATCGTTGGTGTTTGTATAACTCACTAATATTTTTCTTATTAATATTACATATCGCATCTATTATTTTTCTCTCTGTCCCGAGAAAATATAAAGTATCAATTTTTACATATACACCGTCGAGAAATGGTTTCAATGTACAAATATATGGACTCGTCCTGTCTATAGATAAAAGTGAAACCAGCAATATTTTTATTTTATTCTCCGCAATAGTAAGGCATTCATACTCTTTTAACCTCCCATCGTAAAAACCAAATAAATTTCCAGGCTGACTCTGTAAAAATTCATCTTGACTTACATCATTCAGGGAACAAAAAACGCGCAGAAAATCATTACTGCAATCTAAAAATTGTCCATTACCATTTTTGATGTACCAGATACCACCTGTCTGGCGGTGATATTGATAAAAAAGTGAGGAAAGTTCTTGAGATCCAACAGGCAGATCAATAGAGTTGTGTTTAGCCATACTAGTTCCTCCAAAGGTGGCTAGATTGTGGTTAGCTCTGGTAGAGGGAGGCCTAATCCCTCGCCAGAGCGATTCAATTAAATTTTCAAATCGTCGATATTTATACCATCAACGTGCTATTATTTTACCAAACACAATATACCTATTCAACACCATCAAATAAAAACAATGCTATTTTTGCTTCAACACTCTATCTCTAAGAGATATAAGCTCAGCTTCAAATCCTTTTTTCAGATCACTGAAATCCAGTCTGGTATCTTCTTTTATTTCTTCAATATTAAATATGCATTTCAGTATCGCCTGAGAAGCCTGTCGTGATTTAATCACCTCTGAAAGTAATAGATCACGATACTCCCCATCTTTATCTTCTGAATCATCAGGGGTCACCAGCTCTCTTGCCTTTAACTGCTCTGTCACTCTTAAACCTATTGCTAATAATTCAGCACAAACACTTGATATATTTGCCTCTGCGGCGGAAGCACCTTCACTTCTTCTTTCCTCAACTAACTTTCTCACTCCATTTAACGTTTTTTGAGTCATATAAATATGTTGTCTTGGCATACTTTATCCTCTCTAAAGACCCACATTTAGCCCACATACAAAAAAGAACAAAAAAATAACCACACAAACATAAAAGAGACAACGATTAAATCACATTATTTTCATAATGTTAAGTGACCACAATCAGCCCACAATAAGACCCACAACTAGCCCACATGATTTAGAAACCAACTGTTTTACAAGGAAAAACACACATCAGTGGTCTAAAGATGGGCTAATTAGCCCATCTTTAGACCACCACACGCCCACAGCAAAAACAAAATCATTAAACATTGCCACTAACATAAATCATAACATTATGATTTATAATCATAATCTGGCAAAACACAGTTTTGCGACAGGTGTGAGGAAAATACTTTCAGAGGAGAGATGAGGCAAAAAGCATCCCGGGGCTGATTCGGAATTTCGGGGCATTGCCTGTAAAGCACAAAAATGGCATGCTCACGCCATAGTATTGACACTATAAATAGTAAATGCATGCATAAGATTATCGCCATTATCCTCATAATGTTTGCAGGAAATACATATTCCTCTGACTGTTTTGAACTTGCTGGCAGAGATTACAAAATAGATCCCGATTTACTGAGAGCAATTTCATGGCATGAATCCCGTAACAGGGTTAATGCTATCGGCATTAATCCTGTTACGGGATATGGCTCCGGCCTGATGCAAATCGACTCCCAGCATTTTAAGGAGTTGTCACGTTACGGAATAAAACCAGAACACCTGGTTACAGACCCGTGCATGAATATTTATACCGGTGCGTATTACCTGGCAATAGCGTTCAAAAAGTGGGGCGTAACGTGGCGGGCTGTCGGTGCTTACAATGCCGGTTTTCGCAACACAGAGGAACAGGAACGACGCAGAAAAATTTATGCTACAAAAATACAGAACATTTATCGCAATATAAAGAACAAACGAGGGTACTGAAAGATGTTATGCCGCGACAGCGGCATGGAAGGCCACTCACAAAAATATCATATGAGTGATAATGTTGACTGGCCGAAGCCCCGCAAAGCGGGAACCCATCTTATATATATCCGGTAACTGCGCAGCCTCCTGCCAGACCATTTTTCGCGGGCACAATATTTACAGACTACCGAAAAGCCAGTTGATGAAATTGAGGCATATCAGACGACACAGCAATGCCGCAGGATGATAATATAAGTAAAGCCCCGAAAAATTTTTCGGGGCTTTACTTATATTATCATGACTTCCACTCCCTGAACTGTTCAGCAATCATCCATAATGCTTTGTTGATTCGGATATCACCGTCAATGCCTGTAATGGCTCTTGTCCTGGTATTTTTACCGGAGGCACTTCGCCCCGATAATCCACCTTTTATCATATTCTCCTGAACCCGCTGCCAGGTCGTCCAGAGATCGTTCTGTTTATCCTCCCAACGGCGGGGAGTAATTATTTGTTCAGGCGTCACAGGCGTTTTATTTTCATCTTCATACCTGACCATCAATGCAGCTCTGCCAAATAAATGTTGTTCGTCACTGTTAAGATGTATCTCTTTCATTGTCTCCATATTTTCAGTGACTTTATCAAAGACACCGAGCACTTCATACGCTCCCTCAATAACCTGCCCGACAATATCACCTTTATGTGGAACGCGGATTTCACCAAAATTATTCCCGCACACCAGGCCATTTGTGCAGACAAAACGAAAAATTCCGGGGATCATCTGATAACTGGATGAACCATCATGTGAATTAAGCAGGATAATTTCAGGAGCTTCCTGCCCGTTAATATGCCCTTCCCTGCGAAGACGTAACATATGTTTACTGTATTCGCGACGCCCCAAATCACGAACCCGACTCTGACAGGCAAAGAACGGCTGGAAACCTTCATCACGTAACTTATTGATGATATTGATGGTTGGGATATATGTATAACGCTCACTCCGGGATTCATGTTTGTCACCAGAAAAAACAGACGGCACAAACTGCATTAATTCGTCATCCGTTAACGGGCGCTCACGGCGAATGGAATTATATCGGCCAAAACGGGAAGCCAGTCGCATAATATTCACTCCTCGCTGAAAGAAAAAATAAGTCAAAAATTTTTTCGCTTAATTTCCTTCCCCTGATTATTATTAACAAACCGACAACAATCAGAAAAAAATCATCACACCGGACTGGTCATGGGCTGACCGGCCTGTTGGCTGAAAAGCATCATCAGTGCACTCAAATCACTGGCTTTTTTTCTGATAACTGGCGTGTGATTTTCCAGGCTATCCAACAGCGCCCCCAGTTCATCATTGATTTGCCCTAACTGTTTCATCAGCGTTTCCGCATCCTGGTTGCTCTGATATGCAAGATTTGCCTGAACAGCACGACTCTGCATGATGTCGATTTGTGCGATTGCGTCCTTCTGCTGATCGCCGGTTGGCTGATAAGTGGTGTTAAAAGAAAATGCGCTCATAATTCCTCCTGCATCTGATGTTTTCAGCCCCCATCACCCGTTGAGTTTCGGGAGCCGCGGTTTTGACGTTTTGCGGGGACCTGCCGTTTGTTCCCTCCGGTATTAACCATCACCCGTTTGAGAACCTTCGCCGCAAGGGGCATCACTGCCACGACCGGAAACGACTGTCCGGGGGCAGACCGCAAAAGTTTTTGCCTGCTTTTGGGCAAAAAGTTTTGCGGGATGTGCATTTCACCCCTGGACTGGCGGAGACGGTTGTGGCTGTCTTTGCCCCCGGCGACAGGGGCTTAAACGGGTGTATGGCACCGGACACAACAACGGGCAGGGACCCGCCGCAACGACGAAGAGCGCGTGCGCGAAACGGCGTTGCCCCTCACATCCCGGCGGCCTTTTGCCGGGATGCCGGGAGCGCAGGTCACGGCGCGACAGAGGCGGCGCGACCGGAGCGGTCGCTGCAAGCCGGGGGTTCGCGTCAGGGATGGAAGCCCGCCAGGGCGGAGACAGCTTCGCTGGCTCCGTTCACGACAGCCCGCCCCGCCAGGGGG